>ENA-OBIO01000417-OBIO01000417.1-metagenomes-genome-assembly--contig:-NODE-417-length-22953-cov-3.11342_pt1 | contig 22953 bp, 15 predicted proteins | sample MGYA00153383_OBIO01 | MGnify analysis MGYA00153383 | reverse complement strand
CTGTTCCAAATTTTTCAACGGTGAAACTTGCCATCGCCGAACCAAAAATAATTGCACGCTTCATGTTCTCAAAGCTGATGTCTTTCGTTTTAGCAAGATATCCTATGAATCCGCCAGCAAAGCTATCGCCTGCGCCAGTTGGGTCAAAAACGTCCTCTAATGGCAAGGCAGGAGCAAAGAATACTTCTTCTTTATTAAATAATAAAGCGCCGTGTTCTCCTTTTTTAATTACCAAGGCTTTTGGTCCCATTGCTAATATTTTTTGAGCAGCTTTCACTAACGAGTATTCACCTGATAACTGGCGTGCTTCCGAATCATTAATCGTTAGTACATCAATTCCTTTGATGGTTTCTAACAATTCAGGCATAGCAATATCCATCCAAAAGTTCATTGTATCTAAAACAATTAATTTTGGGCGAGCCGTTAATTGAGAAAGTACTTTTTGTTGAACATTAGGCATTAAATTACCTAACATTAAAAACTCGCAGTTTTTAGAAGATTCTGGAACAATAGGATCGAAATTAGCCAAAACATTTAATTGCGTGTCTAAAGTATCGCGAGAATTCATGTCATTATGGTAACGACCACTCCAAAAAAACGATTTTTCGCCTTGTTTTATCTGTAAACCGGATAAATCAACACCATGCCCCTTTAAGGTATTCATAAAATCTTGTGGAAAATCATCTCCAACAACAGATACTAAACTAATATCTTGGGTAAAATAAGAAGATGCTAAAGCTATGTAACTAGCTGCTCCGCCTACGATTTTATCGGTTTTCCCGAAAGGAGTTTCGATAGCATCAAACGCTACGGTACCTACAACTAAAAGACTCATAATTAAAAAGATTAAAATATTTTCACAAATATATTGTTTATTTACAAAATAGATATTAAATTTGCCCTCCTTATTAAGGAAAAGATTCCTTCTTAGCTCAGCTGGTTAGAGCACATGACTGTTAATCATGGGGTCCCTGGTTCGAGTCCAGGAGAGGGAGCTTTAATGGGCGACAATTCATAAAATGAATGTTGCCCATTTTTATTTCCGCTAAAAGCATTGATTTTACTGCATTTAATGTCAATATTCCATCAGTAGTGGTTTACGGCGTAGCATTTATTGACCCTCCTCATGGACAAACGGGTGCAGCGCCGAACAATCTTGAAATTCATCCAATATTAGACATTCATTTTGCTTTAACTACTGATATTAAAACATTTCCTGAAAATATCGTAGTTAATGTATTTCCAAATCCAGTAGCGAATAAACTTAATGTACAAATTAATTCAAAATTAGAAAATTTAAATGATTGTGAATTGAATATTTATAATGCTCAGGGGAGTCTTATAAATACTATTAAATTACCTAAGTCAACTAATGTATTAGACGTTTCAATACCTGTTGAAACACTTAGTTCGGGGATGTATATTTATAGAATTACAAAAGGACAGTTTCCCTTGTATGAAGGCAAATTTATCAAAAATTAATGGTTAGTCTGCAGTCAATTTATTCCATAAAATTGTTTGCAATTATCTTCTTAATATAACGTAAATCATTTTCCTGATTTTTTTCATAAGTCTATTTGATTTGAAAAATTCTATTATTATTTTAGTTACTCATTCTAAGTTATATTAGTAATAATTAAATTTTAATTTATTTTCACTTAATTCCAGACTAGGAAATGGTATTTTAATAATATTTATGTATGAAAATATTGATTTTAATATTTTCGATTTTGTTTTTATTCGAGTTAAATCAGCATCAAGAGAAAAATAAAATTGTCTATAACGATTAAAAAATAAAACATTCCCATTAACATCTTTTATCGGAATATTATTATTAACAGCACCTATCATGCCATTAGCCCCATATCCAAAGGCTATGTTTAACCATTTCGGGAATTTAGTTTCGGTTTTCATAAACGTTGACGGATTCACGCTTAGCCAATAAGTTTGTCCATTATAATCTTTTAATATTTGTTCTGAAAATGATTTGCCAAGTAGGTCTGTATTATATTGAGCGAATGAAGACGAAGAGTAAGAAAATTTCAATTGAATTCGTTGTTCGTTCCATAAAATTTTTTGCCCGATTGCCAATCCACTTCCAAGGATATTAGCACTTTCATCCCCCCAACTAAAGCCCCAACCTTGGCTATATCCATCCATTGTTTCTATGGCTGTCATATAAGCAAAACCACTAAGTCCACCTATAACTAATTGTATCTTTTTATTATACCCTGCCCATTCCATAGCATTCATCATCAGTCTTCCTGTTTGATATGTAGTAAGCGTATGCCCGCATTTATCCATTTGTAACCATTCGTTATTATCATTAAAAAAATGAAATTGAGATGTTTTATATTGTTGATACCATGCTTGGTTCAGGTAAATCAAAGAACCAGATGTTAAAGCTACAGAAGAAATACCTAGAGTTATTTTTCTATTTTTTGAAAGAGAAAGAGTGTCAAGAGCAATTATAAACTGTTGAAAATACAAAAAGATAAATAGGATAAGTTTAAATATTCTCATGTTAGACATATAATATTAATAATTTATTTAAAACCAAAAACATTAAATAAAGGTAGCTTTTAAAATTATAAAGAATAATTAATTATATGTATCAAAACCATAACCTCCTATCAATCAATCAAACTATTTTTAGTTAACATTTATTTAATGTAGTCTTAATTATTAATTGCCTTTGTCCGAGTAATTTTGACTTCGTGAAATTCAACAAAAATATTTTAAATATATTAACATTAATCGTATTTTTTTTACTCTTTAAAAACTTGCTTATATCAGCAAATTCAAGTATTAAAAGTGATGTTAGATGCGAATTAAACGGGAAAAATAGGAATTCTGAAGATAGAAATTCTACGTTAATTTTTGAAGATAATGAAGAAGATGAAGATTGTAATCGTAAAGAAAAATATCAACTAATTAAAACTACAATTATTAGGGCTAAAAGTTTTTTTCTGTTCTATTCAATACATTCTTTAAAGAAATTATACTTAGGTATCAGCCCCTGTTATTCGCGAAAAGTAAATTTACACTTGTACCATTGTGTCTTTATAATTTGATTTTATTTTTCACTTTAAAGCAAAAATAAAATTATAATTTTTAAAACCGCATTTTCATGAAAAAAATCAAACAATTAACGATTCTATTAGTAATTATTTTTTCTCAATTTAGTAAAATTGAAGCTCAAATTACAAGTTCTTCAATTAATGGCAAAGTAACCGATAAGAAGGGGGAAGTTTTACCTGGTGCAATTATTTTAGCCATACACGTTCCAACTGGGTCTAAGTATGCAATAAATTCGGATTTAAATGGTAAATATTTTATTCCTAATATGAATTCAGGCGGACCTTATACGATTAAGGTTTCGTTTATAAGTTACAAAGAGTCTGTTCAAGATAATATTAATCTAAGTTTAGGTGAAAATCAACGAATTAATTTTCAATTAGATGAAAGCGGGGCAGAGTTAAGTGAAGTCGTAATTACAGGGAGTGTAGATGATAATAAAACTGGTACGGGAACGAGAGTTGGAAAAGAACAAATTCAAAATTTGCCAACCTTAACAAGAAGCATTACTGACTTTACAAAATTAACACCTCAAAGTTCTAATAACTCCTTTGCAGGAACAAGTTTTAGATACAACAATGTTTCTGTTGACGGTGCTATAAATAATGATGCTATTGGTTTTAGTCCATCTTTAGGTGGAGTTGGTGGAACGTCTAATATGCCTGGGAGTAGTACAAGAACAAATCCCATCAGTCTTGATGCCATTCAAGATATTAACGTAAGTATTGCGCCTTATGATGTTAAGTTAGGAAATTTTACAGGAGGAAGTATCAACGCCATTACAAGAAGCGGAACAAATCAAGTTAGTGGTTCTGTGTATGGATTTGGTAGAAGTGCAGCTATAACTGGAATTGACAATGCAGGGGATAAAAGTAAAATGCCGAGTAGTTATCAAGATTATCAAGTAGGCTTTCGAGTTGGGTTACCGATTATTAAAGACAAATTATTCTTTTTTACAAATTATGAAAACACAAATCGAATTGAACCATTATTTTATGGCGCAGGTCAAAACGGTTCATTTATGACAACTGCTATAGCAAATCAAATATCTGATAGTTTAAAAAGCTCTACCTATAACCCAAGTAGTGTCTACAATCCAAATGGAACCTACAATGCGGGGGCAACAAATGATTATAACATATTTTCAAAAAGCAATAAATTATTTGCCCGATTAGATTGGAATTTAGGTAGCAAGCATCAGTTGAGTTTAAGAAATAACTATGTTGTCTCTTCTTCATCAAATCTTGAACGTTCAGCTACTCAATTTCAATTTGGCAATTATGATTTTATTCAAAATAATGTAAACAACTCAACTGTATTAGAATTAAAGAGTCGATTTAATTCTAAAATATCTAATAGTTTTATTGCAGGATATACTACAATTCATGATTACAGAGATCCTACAGGTGCTCAATTCCCTCAAATACAAATTAATAATGTAAATGGAGGAACGGTTTTAATTGGTAATAATCGAGAAGCTGGCATTTTTAATATGAGACAAAAAACGTTTGAGATTACTGATAATGTAACTATCTACAAAGGAAAACATGTAATTACCCTTGGAACACATAATGAATTATATCAGATTGATTATGGTTTTATAAATTCGTGGAACGGTCGTATCGATTATAATAGTTTTAATGATTTTTTAAATAATAAACCAGGTAGGATCAGATCTATCTATAATTTAGCTGATGATTCGAGATTGAATAATTACAACAACCCAGTCGCTAAGTTTAATGTATATATGTTGAGTGCTTATGCACAAGATGAAATTAGTTTACGTGATAATCTAAAAGCAACTATTGGTTTGAGAGTTGATTATACAGATGTTCCAGCAGCTCCTACGCAAAGTGGATTAGTTTCAAATGCTAATACAGATCAAAATTATGGAAACACATATACACATACTCAATTGCCAAATATTGGAGGGAAGGTATTAGGTCAGCCGTTACTTTCTCCTCGAATAGGATTTAATTGGAATGTTTTATCAAACAAAAAAATAGTTGTGAGAGGTGGAAGTGGAATTTTTACAGGACGAATCCCTTTTGCGTGGTTAGGTTATGCTTATTATAATAACGGTGTTAATTATGGCGCTTTTGATTATAAGCCGTCAACTCCAACAAAAATAAATGTACCAACTGATCCCACAACATTTCAAAACTTTAATACAAATGTATTGAATCAACCTAATCGTGTAGAAGTAGACTTAATAGATAAGAACTTTAAATTACCTCAAATATGGAGAAGTAATCTGGCATTTGATATCAAACTACCTGGCGATTATAAATTAACATTAGAAGGTATGTTCACAAAAACAATTAACGATGTATTATTTCAACAAGTAAATCTCAAAGATTCTGTAAAATATAATCCGATAGATGTTAATCACCAGCAACCTATTTATATTTCAGGAGGCCCAACAGGGTCAAGGGTTGATAATAATTTTTCGAGTGCTTACTTAATGACAAATACTCACAAGGGATATCGATATAGCTTAACTGCTCAGGTTTCAAAGCAGTACAAATTCGGTTTGAACGTGATGGTTGCATATAATTATGGAAGATCTTATGATATGTCAAACGGAATTAGAAACTCTTATGAATCGAATTGGCAGTTGAATCAATCATTAACTCCGAATAATCCTTCATTATCATATTCAAATTTCGATATACGCCACCGTATTGTTTCAACATTAGGTTATAAAAAAGATTGGAATAAAACATTTACATCTTATTTATCATTTGTATTCACTGGACAGTCAGGTACACCTTTTTCATGGACAATGAATAGTAATAAAGTATCCAATAGTGGTCAACAAATTGATTTAGCGTATATTCCAGCATCACAAAGCGACATTAATTTGGTAGCTTATACAGATGCAAGTGGAAATGTGATTTCAGCCCAACAACAATGGGAAAATTTAGATAGTTATGTTGGTAGCCAAAAAACATTAAATGATTCGCGTGGACATTTTACAGAAAGAAATGGTGGTAGAACTCCATGGAATAACAGATTGGATATGCGATTTATGCAGGATATTAATTTTTATGTAAAAGAAAGAAAACACACATTTCAAATTTCTTGTGATATTGTCAATTTTACTAATTTAATCAATAAAAATTGGGGTTATGCCTATTTTGTGCCTGATACACAAAACTCATCTGGATTTTTCGGTTTAACACCCGCAGGAAGTAAAGGAGCAAATGGAAATCCAAATTACACCTACACAACTCCAACAACAACACCTTGGTCAGTAGATAAATTAGCATCAAGATGGCAAATGCAAATTGGAATAAGGTATCAATTTTAGTTTTTATGAATTGCCTCGTGGTAATTCATAAAAATACTCAATGAACTATTGCATTTAGAGAAATACGATGATAATCTAAATCCTTTATTCTTAAAGCTAACAGCCTTACAATAAAAGAATGTTTGAGGAAATTAACAAAATAGTTCCCTCAAACATTTAACTTGAAAACTAACATATTTGTAAAATGGTGGGCAAACCGGACCCACTGATTACCATTCGCCGATTTTCGTTGACCAACAATCACTGGAAATATAAACGTATGATAACTAATGCGTTAAACATTTTATTGTTATATTTTAGGGTAGTCAATCCGCAACGATAATGTATGGTCAATCCGATTCGGGTTTTGCACCTTTCATTTTAAGTTTGTTATATTTTGTTTTTGAGTTTTTAAGTAAAGTTGCAAGTTTATTCTTTTATCATTCTTTATAGGATTTTTGTTAAAAAACCTTAATTACGGATAAGTCATGTTATGTAATTTAAATTTTTTTATAGTTTTGCTGAAACAAAAAAAATAACCCATGAAAAAAATTACAACATTATTTACTGCATTAATGCTTGTTGCTTTTACAAGCATCGGCTTTTCTCAAACGAAAGAAGAACATCACAAAAACTTAACGGCGCATCATGAAAAAGCAAAATCACATGCTAAAGCGATTGTTGACGGAACTTCTAAAACCAAAGAAGAGCATGTTAAAAATGCAGAGGCTGCATCGAAAAGCTTAGATGAAGCTAAAAAGTCTCATGAAGGTCTGAAAAAGTCAATGCCTGAAAAGCATAAAGAAGCTGCAAAAGAGCATCATGCTAATATAGAAAAGCATCATGCAGAAGCTTCTAAACATGCTACCGCTTTGAAGGAAGAATTAAAGAAATCCTCTCACGATGAAAAAATGGTAAAAGAACATGCTAAAAATATGCATGAATCACTAGATAAAGCAGAAAAGGAACATAAGATCCTTAAGGAAAAGACTAAGTAAAATAATTTTAGTTTTTAATTAGAAAATCCCCTTTAGCATTAGCGAGGGTTTTTTTTATTTAATTTAAATAAAGGACTTTAACTGGATAAACCGGAGCCACTGACCGCCATTCGCCGATTTTCGTTGACCACCAATCACTGGAAATATAAACTGATGATAACTAATGCGTTAAACATTTTATTGTTATATTTTAGGGTGGTCAATCCGCGACGGTAATGTATGGCCAATCCTATCCGGGTTTTGCAGTATACCTTCACAATAGAAAGTGGAGTAATGATAAAAATAAGGGAAATTCAACCAAAAGTTTGTTTTTGCCTAAAATGCGTAATTATAAAGCTTAAATGATTGTATCAACTCAAATATTTAAGTATGGCTCTAAATTGGCTAAAATCTCGATGTCTTCTAACAATTGTTTCGAGATTTCGTCAGTAGTGTGAGCAAAAGCCACCGAAGTCGGGTGGCTTTTTTTATGGATTGAACTTTTTGAGATAGAGAAAATCACCTCTTTTTAGTAAATCCGCATGCAAATAAAATGCAAATTTTTAATTTAAAATCCTTTACTGCCAAGCATCTCGACTTCGCTCGATGTGACAAAAGTTAAAGAGACCGTCCTTTTGAGACAGCCTCTTTAATTTGTATTGAATAAGACGATATTTATTTCAAATGTAATTTAATAAACTCTGTGGCGTGTTTAAAAGCATCGTCGGCAAACTCTTTACTAAATTTTGGATTACTTGGATTGGCAAAAGCATGATCAGCATTATATGATTTAACGGTTAAGCTTTTGTTAGCGGCCTTCATGTTCGCTTCAAATTTAGTAACAACATCCTTATTGATCCATTGATCTTGTTCGGGCCACACAAAAAGAACAGGTGCATTTAATGTTTTTATTTTTTCCATTTTTTCTTCGGGCATACCATAATACATCACGCATGCTTTACTTTGTTTGCCAGCTAATAAAGTTGACTGCATGCTCCATCCGCCTCCAAAACACCAGCCTATAGTGGCAATATGAGCTTTAATACCTACATAAGACAGTGCGCCTTTTATAATAGTTTCGGCTCTTTCGGCTTTTACATTCTGCATATATTTTGCGGCAGAATCTTTCACAGAGGCTATTTTATTATCATATAAATCAATAGCAATGACATTTACATTACCCAATGTTTTAAATATTTTTTCTGATTCTTGTTTGATGTAATCGTTTAATCCCCACCATTCATGTATCACAAATACGTAATTGTTGGTTGGTTTCTCTGCTTTAATTTCGTAGGCATGCCCTTCTTTGCCATCAGCTGTTTTAAAAGTTATATCCTTGCCTATTGGATTTAATAAGGTAAAAGGATTAGGATCTAAATGAGTCGCAACAAATTTTTCATTGTGTGTTAGCGTAGCAAAGGTTTCGGTTGAACTTGGTTTTGCGCAACAGCTTGTTTGAGCAAAGCTATGTGCTGTTAGGAAAATAGATAATGTAATGAATAAGGATGTTTTCATTGTTTGATTTTATAAGAGATTAATAAAACTTTAAATTATATTTAGAAAGGTAACATTTGATCCTAACATTAGTTTAGATTTTTAAATGAAAGAAAAAATGATAGTTCATTAATGATCTGATGCTACAGTAAGTTTTTCAACTTTCTTGTGGCGAATTAATAAGACTAATGGAATTGAAACTAACATTACAAAACCTACGATTAAAAAACCGTGATTGTAACTTACCAATGCTTGCTGTTTATACAGGGCGCCTTCTAATGCTTTGTATGCAAGGGATTGAGCTTCTTCTAAACTTTTCCCCGCACTTAAAAAATTCTGAGTGAGCAATGAAATCCGATCAGCGCTTACGGTATCGTAAATGTTTATATAGCCTAGCATACTACCTCTAATTTGTGCATTGGAATTAATAAGATACACATTTAACAAAGCAATACCTATAGCGCCACCGAGTTGTCTAATCATATTAGCTAAGCCCACCGCTTGTGTCATATCTTTGCCTTTTAGCCCGCCAACTGCCAAGGATAAAATTGGCGACATCATAAATGCCATACCAAATCCACGTAAGAAAAAAGGAATATAAAAATCATTTTCTGTGGAGTTTGGAGATGAGAACCCCATCATCATTAAGAAACCAAAGGTTAACATAATACCTACAAGAATAATGCTTTTAGGATTGGTACCATTGCCTAATAATTTTCCTACTATAGGCATCGCTACAGCTGTGCATAAAGCGCCGGGAATCATAAACACGCCTGTTTGCGTGGCCGTCCAGCCTAAGGATATTTGTGCAAATAAGGGGAAGATAAAAACGGTACCGAATAATATCATCCCTAATATTAAGTTCATTAAACTACCCATTACTAAATTATAATTTTTGTAAAGCCTAATATTAACAGCTGGGTAATCAATGCTTAATTCGCGATAGATAAAAGCAATCAATCCAAACAAGGCCATGATAGATACAATCACTATTTCGTCGCTTTCAAACCAATCTTTAGATGTACCTTCTTCTAATACAAATTGCAAAGAGCCCACGGCCATTACTAAAAACAGCATTCCCCACCAATCTATTTTACGAGGTTTTATTGCGCCTATCCTATCGGTGATGTATGTCCAAGATAAAAATGTAGCAATAATACCAATAGGAATATTTACAAAAAATATCCAATGCCACGAAATGTGATCAGTGATATAACCACCAATAGTAGGTCCAAAAGTGGGTCCCATAATAATTCCCATTCCAAAAATGGCATTGGCGGTACTAATTTTTTCAGGTGGGAAAACGCTAATAATAATAGTTTGTGCAGTTGATAATAAGCCACCGCCACCTAGCCCCTGAACAAATCTCCAAAACACTAAAGTCCATAAACTATCAGAAAAACCGCACATTAACGAAGCTACCGTAAATATAATTACCGACATGGTGAAGTAAACTTTACGTCCAAATAAATCAGAAAGCATACTCGTTAATGGAATGATAATCACATTAGAAATAGCATACGATGTAGTTACCCACGCAATTTCTGTTGTGGTGGCGCCAATACTTCCGCTTATTTCACGTAAGGATACGTTCACAATAGTTGTGTCAATCAATTCTAAAACCGCACAACTAATTGCGGTTATGATGATTATCCACTTAGTGAAACCAGTTGGATATTGAATGAGAGAAGGCGCTTGAAGTGTTGTGTTCACTATAATATTATTTAGTATGAATGTCTACAACAGCACTTAATCCTGGCAATAACAAGCCTGTTAATTCTTTTGGATACTCTGTAATCATAATTCTTACAGGAACACGTTGCGTAATTTTTACAAAATTTCCTGTTGCATTATCTGGAGGTAATAACGAAAATTTAGCACCGGTAGCGCCTCCAAAGCTTTGTAGTATGCCAGTTATATGGGCTTTAGGGAATGCATCAATTTTAATATCCACTACTTGGTTCGCCCTCATTTCTTCTATTTGAGTTTCTTTAAAATTTGCGCTTATCCATAAATTGGTATAATTAACAGCAGAACAAACTGGTACGCCTACTTGCAAATACTGACCAACCTCAATTGATTTTTTAGAAATGATGCCGTCAAAAGGCGCTTTAATTAAGGTATTGTCTAATTGTGTTTGAGCTAATTCTAATTCAGCTTCGCGTTGTTTTACCATTGCTTGCGCTAATACAATTTGTGATTTTTGTCCAACAGCCTGAGATTGAGCGCCAGTAGCTTGTGAAGTAGAAGCTTCATATTGTTTCTTCAACATATCTAATTGTGCTTTGGATGTTTCAAATTCAGCTTTTATAGATTCAAATTGTTGTTGTGTAGCCGCTCCGTCTTTCAACATTTTTTCACTACGATTCATTTCCTTTTCGTTTTTTGTATAGCGCGCTTGTGCAGTTGCAATGTTATCTTTTGCAGCTTGGCTATTTAAGTTAGATGCAGATGCATTCAAGTCTGCTGTTGTTGCTCCTGATTTAGCAATGTCTAATTGGGCTTTTGCACTTTCTAAAGTAGCTTCAGCTTGCGTTATTTTTGCGATATAATCTTTATTATCAATTTCAATGAGTATATCGCCTTTTTTAACCATTTGATTATCGGTGAAATTTACTTTAGTAACAAATCCTTGTACGATTGATCTCACGGGCGTTATCATGGCATCAACTTGTGCATTGTCTGTCTTTTCATGGCCCATCGCAGATATCCATACATATAATACGATGATAATGATAATTGATGCTACTGTTCCAAGTATCATCATTTTTTTATTTTTAGAACCTGGTTTTTTTTCAGACATAGTTTCTTCCATTGGATGTATATGTTTTTTTGATGTTTCTTGTTGTTTGTTTTCCATAATGTTTAATATCCTAAAGTTGTATTGTAATTTTGTTTAGACATTATTAGTTGAATTTCGCGAAGTTTTAAATTAAACTGTGCTTGGTTTTCAGCATTCAAATCCACAATATAATCGGACGTTGTTATTACGCCATTATCTAACTGACTGGAGGATGCTTTACGAATAGCAGTTTTTGCATTCACTATTTTTACATCCATTGTAATCATTTTTTCTAATTTGATAATTTCTTCTTGTTGTTGCACCAACGTTGATTGAAGATTTAGGTCAAATATTTTTTTTTGATTTGTAACGATGTCATTATTAATGCGAATATTTTTTGTCTCTTTAGCAGAAGTATAATAAGCAGTTAAGTTCCACGACAAGCCTGCACCAACGATTCCGTAAGGTCTGAATTCGTTATTCAAAAAGTTGTAACCTGGCCGCCCATAGTAGCCTCTTCCAAACACAAATACTTTGGGTAAATTATTTTTGAAAACCATACTTTCTTTTAGCTTCAAACTATTGCTTTGTAAGTCGTATAGTCTGTATTCTGGTCTGATAACAATGGATTGTAGCGCAATGTCTTTTTTCACATAACTAAACCTAACAGTGGTATCCAATGTTTTGTTAGTAATGATTGACAAAGTTTTATACCATGCATTTAGATTTGAATTGATCTCTTCCATTTTTTGTTGCGTCGTAAGATATTCCGATTCTAACACTAAAAAACTACTTTGCAAAGCAGCGCCATTATCAACAGCTGATTGTATTTTTTTGCGCTTAGCATCCAGTTCATTCATCCTTAACAACATAATTTTTTTGTTTTCTTGCTGCAAACAAACGTTACCGTATAGTTGATTGATTCTGTCTTTTAATTTCAAGTACTCTACATCTACTTGCTGTGATTGAATTTCAGAGCTTTCTCGCTCTATTTGTCTTTGTGTTTTTACAGCGCCATAATCAAATATGTTTTCTTTTAATTCCAAGCCTAAACTGTATTGATCCGGCTTTTGCTTAAAGCCTGTTGAACCAGCACCAGGAAAAGAAAATTCAGTTACCTCACTTTGATATGTGGCCTGACCAGTCACATTTATTTGAGGTAAAAAATTTGCACTTAATTGTTTTACTTTATTATTGCCAATGTCAGTATACATTTGTTTTTGTTTGAGTAAGGGAAAATTATCCTTAGCTAAGGCTTGTAGTTGTTCTAAAGTTAGTTCTTCTTTTTGTTGAGCATGTACTTGAAAACTCAATAATAGTGTGGAAAAAAATACGGTATACTTAAATAGTTTCATTGGTTTATTGTAATCCTTTTTTTAATGCGTTTATTAATAAATCTGCAACAGTTTTGGGGTAGTTATTCATAAACATTTCAAAATCATGATTGTTCATTCCTGTGGTTAATTGAAATAGTTTGGCGTTTAATATAGGGTATGCGCATAAGGAATGCATGAAGATGTATATCACATACATATTAGATGGCTTCATTTTACCCGCTTCTTGTAAGTTTTCGAAGTATGTGATAAATTTAGCTTTAGGTTTCGATTTTTTTCGCCGACTTAACAGTAGTTCAGGGTTTCGGTTAATTTCTCCAAGTATAAATAACAAAGATTTTGTTTTTAAAAAATCAAAAAACTGAATGATAAAATGCCTCAATTTACTTTCCCAGTGTTCCGAATCGTCATTCCAAGTAGAAACCAGTTCCATAAAATCAGACATGGTTTCGTCAAAAATATGTTCAAATAATTTTTCTTTACTTCTGAAATAATAATGCAAGGATGCTTTGCTAATGCTTGCCTCATCTGCTATCTGCTGCATACGAGCACCAGTGTAGCCTTGTGTTTCAAATACCTTTTTAGCGGCATCCAAAATCTTTTTTTCAGGTTCGGTTAAATTTGACATGATAGTTTAATTAAACGGTTTGACCAAATGGTCAATAAATGTAATAATTTATTTAAAACAAAAAAAATAATTTAATTCATATAATTTTAGTGCTTACTAAATAAAGCAGAAATGCATTACTTAAAAAGCGTGAATCCTGTAAGTTATTCGACATTATTTGTAATAATTAAAGAGAAGTATTTGTCATTTTTGTTTAATCATTAATACAACGATAATTTAAAACTAATAGTATGTCAGCAAAAGATGCAACTAAGGTAATTTTGAAGAAAAAGGAAGATATACTTCATAAAGAAATATTGTTTTTGCAAAAAAATATGTCGGATTATAAGGTAGAACGAAAAGCTCAATGGAAAATTTTTAAGCATAAAATGGATGATGATATTGGTAAGATTAAAAAATCAATAGATGAATTGTGCGCCTATCATAAAAAATTGATATAAGGTTTTAACTTTAAAAATATGTTGCGCTTTACAAAATGATATTAATGAATAATCATTAAAGAAAATTATTCTAAATAATCATTAAATTTATAACAAAATAAAAAAAGTATTTATTAATAGTTAGTTATATAAAAAGTGGATTTATTGGATTTTTGGAAATTATTGGCGGGACTTGGATTGTTTCTTTATGGCATGTTTCATATAGAAGATACCATGAAACAGATGGAAGGAAGAGCCTTTAAACTATTTCTTCAAAAACACACCAAGCATAAATTAAGCGCCATTTTTAGCGGAACAATCGTAACAGGCATTCTACAAAGCAGTTCTATTGTTAATTTGATGATGCTATCATTTGTAGGTGCAGGCATGCTATCAATGCGTAATGCCTTGGGCGTGGCTTTGGGAGCTAATATCGGCGGAACTTTTAATAGTTGGCTTGTCGCACTTTTAGGCTTTAAAGCAGATCTTGGAAAATTTGCATTACCAATTATAGGAATTGCAGGGATCGGATTAATTGTATTCAGAAATAAAAAAAGAATCTATCATATATCAAAATTCTTAATGGGTTTTGGTCTTTTGTTTTTAGGATTAGAATACATGAAAGGCAGCATGGATTCTATGATTAAAGATTTTGATTTTACGCCCTACTTACAATATAATAGAATAGTATTTGTGCTGATAGGATTTATTATTACTGCACTTATTCAAACAAGTGCCGCAACAGTAGTTATTGTATTAAGTGCACTTTATGCCAATATCATTCCTATTGAAACGGCTGTAGCTGTTATATTGGGAGCTGAATTGGGTACAACTATAAAAATAGTTATTGGTTCGATTGGAGGCATTGCCGCAAAAAAACGTGTAGCATTTGGAAACATTATTTTTAACATTTTCACTTCGGCATTCGGATTTATATTATTAGTGCCAATCATTAAGTTAATAAAAGATGTAATTGGATTAGAAGACCCACTATTGATTTTAGTGGCATTTCAAACGTTTATTAATATCATGGGAGTTGTTATGTTTTATTTTTTCCTTGATGCATTCGGAAGTTTATTGGAAAAACGATTTGTTGATGGTGTAAAAAACGTTACACACTACTTGCCAAATACTAGCCCTGAAATTACAGATACAGCAATTGAAATGGTTGAAAAGGAAGTTGAGTTATTTATTTATCGTGTGATCCATTTAAATATGGAAGCATTTCATATTATAGAGGTTGGTAATATCGAAAATAAATTTAAAACGAATTATGAAAATAAAGGCTTCTTGCCTGATAGTTTAACATATATTGAAAAATATAATTTAATAAAACAAGCCGAAGGTGAAATATTTTCTTTTTATTCAAAGTTGGCAGAGGAAAAAATCGAAAAAAACAACCGTATTCATTTAGAGCAATTAATCTCATCAGTAAGAGGCGCTATGTATTCGGCTAAAGGTATAAAAGACATTATGGATGATAGAAAAGAATTTAGCAACTCCATTAATGAACTAAAATTTGATTTCTACGAATTAATTCGAACCCAATTAACTGAGTTTTATTCCGAGTTAATCAATCTATCTTCATCTGAAGACAATACAATTTCTTTTGAAAAACTTTTAAAATTATTAGAAAAAGTTAATTCAGAGTATGAGGAGCGCATGAATGGTGCTTTCCTTGAAGCAGGAAAAGATAAACTGAAAGAGTTAGATATCTCAACCTTGTTTAATGTTAATCGCGAATTGTATTCATCTTGTAAATCAATAATTTTTTCAATGAAAGATTATTTGTTAGATGCCGAACATGTTGAGAAATTCGAAAACACCACGTCATTTGTTTCTAAATAAAATAGATTAAAAACTACTATGTCTTTTAATACATATAACATAAAAGGCTTAACGCAAGTTCAGATTATTGAGGCCAGGAAAAAGTATGGCTATAATGTTTTAAATTATAAAAAGGAAAATGGGTTTTTAAATGCCATTATGGGTCTGGTAAAGGAACCAATGGTTTTTTTGCTTATAGTTGCATCTATTGTATATTTTATTAATGGTAAAATAGATGATGGCATTTTTTTGGCATCTGCTATTTTATTAGTTGCTACTATTTCTTTGTATCAAGACTCTAGAAGTCGGAATGCACTCGAAAAATTAAAAAATTATACACAGGTAAGTTGCAAAGTAATCCGCGACAGTAAAATTGTAGAAATTAAAAGTGAAGAGTTAGTGATGGGCGATTGTTTAATAGTTGAGGAGGGTACTTCAATTTCTGCAGATGGTGTTATTATTCACTCTAATGATTTTTCGGTAAACGAATCAATTCTTACGGGAGAATCTTTATCTGTATATAAAGATAAAACAAAAGAAGAGCATACTATTTATAAAGGAACAACGGTAGCTAGTGGGCTTGCTATTATTGAAATTACAGCCATTGGCAATGATACTAAATTAGGGAAAATAGGAAAAAGTCTCGAAAATATAGCAGAAGAAAAAACACCATTGGAATTACAGATAAGTAATTTTGTAAAGAAGATGATTGTTGCTGGAGCCATTGTTTTTGTTATTGTGTGGAGCATTAATTTTTTTCAATCATATAATGTTTTAGATAGTTTATTAAAAGCATTAACGTTGGCAATGAGCATTTTGCCAGAAGAAATTCCTGTAGCTTTTACAACTTTTATGGCACTTGGCGCTTGGCGTTTAATAAAAGCAGGCATTGTGGTGAAGCAAATGAAAACGGTTGAAACGCTTGGTAGTGCTACCGTTATTTGTACAGATAAAACAGGAACACTTACCGAAAACAAAATGAGTTTAGCAAAACTCTTTACCTTAACTACTCAAAAAATTACAAACCCTGAGGAAGACTTAAGTACTTCTGAAAAAGAACTTATTGAACTTGCAATGTGGTCGAGTGAACCAATTGCCTTTGATCCCATGGAAGTTGCATTACATCAAGCTTACAAAAACATAATATCTAAAGATGAAAGACCTTATTTCAAAATGATACATGAATATCCATTGGAAGGGAAGCCTCCAATGATGACTCATCTTTTTGAAAACGAATCAGGAAAGCGAATTATTGCGGCAAAAGGTGCTCCAGAAGCGATGATACATGTTTCTATTCTTTCTGATATTGAAAAACAACAAATTAACGATGCTATAAAATCCATGACTAATGAAGGTTATCGTGTTTTAGGGGTAGGGGAGGCTGTTTTTAAAGAGAATAATTTTCCAGTAACACAGCAAGAATTTCAATTTACATTTAAAGGTATAGTAGCATTTTACGACCCGCCTAAAAAAAATATTCAATCGGTGTTAGAAAGTTTTTATCAGGCAGGAATAACTGTAAAAATAATTACAGGAGATAATACTGCCACCACTAGTGCCATTGCCAAGCAAGTTGGTTTTCGAGGGTATGATAAAAGTTTAACGGGTGATGAGTTGATGCAATTAAAAGATGATGAGTTAAGACTTAGAGTTGCAGATACGTATGTATTTACACGAATGTTTCCTGAAGCTAAATTAAGAATCATTACTGCATTAAAAGCAAATAGCGAAATAGTTGCAATGACCGGTGATGGCGTTAATGACGGGCCCGCTTTAAAAGCCGCACACATTGGCATAGCGATGGGTAAAAAGGGAACGGAAATCGCAAAAGAAGCAGCATCTTTAATTTTAGTAGAAGATGATTTATCTAAAATGGTTGATGCTATTGCAATGGGAAGAAAAATATATACTAATCTAAAAAAAGCTATTCAATATATTATATCTATTCACATTCCTATTATTTTAACCGTCTTTATTCCATTGGCATTAGGTTGGATTTATCCAAATATATTTTCACCTATACATGTTATCTTTTTAGAATTGATTATGGGTCCAACTTGCTCCATTATTTATGAAAATGAGCCTATGGAAAAAAACACCATGACTCAAAAACCTCGTCCATTTACTACAACGTTTTTTAATTGGAGCGAGCTTACCATCAGCATCATCCAGGGATTGGTTATCACAATGGGCACATTATCGATTTATCTGTATTCTGTATCGCAAGTTTATTCAGAAGTGCTTACTCGTACAATGACGTTTAGTGTGTTAATTACAGCAAACATATTTTTAACTCTCATCAACCGTTCATTTTATTATTCGGTATTTACTACTTTAAAATATAAAAATAATATGGTGTGGCTTATCATTACCATTACTTTAGTAATATGCGCCGCTTTATTTTATATAAAACCATTGACGAAATTTTTTGAATTTGAATCATTAAATATAACTCAACTATTAATTTGTATTAGTGTAGGTTTTCTTTCAGTCATTTGGTTTGAGGCTGTCAAATGGAAAAAACGACTAGGTTAATTTGATACAAATTTTTTTAAAGTAATTATGAAGGATTTTTAAAATCACTAATGAGTTTATATGAATGCAATCTAACCGCATGCTCGTAAGCAGCTGTAGCAATCATTATTTCATCTGCCTGTGTTTTATCTAAAAATAATTGCATTTCTTTTTTTACTTTCTCTGGGCCACCAATAAACGAATAAGTAATCATTTGTTGAAGCGCAGTTTCTTCCGCCGAATTCATTTTAAATTCTTGAGGATTGATGGCTGGTTTTAATTTTTCTCTCTGACCTTTAATCACGCTTAAGTATAATCTCTTAAATGATGTGGCCTGTTTCATGGCCTCTTCATCAGTATCAGCAACAATGGCACTTACACATGCAATTACATAGGGTTTTTGCAGTTGTACCGAAGGTCTAAAATTTTGATGATATATAGCCAAGGCTTGATGTAATTGTGCAGGTGCAAAATGACTTGCAAAAGCATAAGGCAATCCCAAAGCTGCCGCTAAATGTGCCGAGTCGGTGCTGGAGCCTAATATCCAAATTGGAATATGTAAGCCTTCGCCAGGGATAGCTCTTACAGCTGCATTTTTATTAGCACTTGAAAAATACATTTGTAATTCTTGTACATTTTTAGGAAACTCTATCGCGGCATGTTGATCGCGACGAAGTGCTATTGCGGTTAATTGATCTGTTCCTGGCGCGCGACCTAAGCCCAAATCAATACGGCTCGGATAAAGTGTTTCAAGAGTTCCAAATTGTTCGGCAACCATTAAGGGGGAATGGTTAGGTAACATAACTCCACCGGAACCCACGCGTATAGTAGATGTTTGTGATGCAATGTATCCAATAAGAATAGATGTTGCGGAACTCGCTACGCCTTCCATGTTGTGATGTTCTGCTAGCCAATAACGTTTGTAGCCCCATCGTTCAGCATGTTGTGCCACATCAGCACCATTAACAAAGGAATCGGCAATGGGTTTATTCTCGAGTACTAAAGCTAAATCTAATACAGAAAAATGTATGGTTGATAATTTTTTTTGGTTCATAGAAGCGTTTTTAAAATCTACCCAAAAAAAGCAAGAGTTCGATAGCTTGTTTAGTCATAAAATTAAGAGTTGGCTTGTTTAATTATATTAAACTCTGCCTCTAATTCTTTACAAGCCTCTGTGCAAACTTTTTCAAGTTGCAAAACTAAATCAGGCATACTGTTTCTGTGTCGCTGTATATTATCTACATCTTCCTGAACTTTTTTGGCAATGTTTTCAAAATCTTTACTAATTCCCATAATTGAAAAAGACGGCACCATCTTATGAACTGCGGATTGTAGCGCAGAATAATCTTTATCGTGTAAGCCTTGTTTCATGGCAGCAATCAATGATGGGGTTTGAGTCAAGTAAAGGGTAATCATTTCCATCATCAACTTAGGATTTGATTTTGTTCGACGTGACAAATTACTCAAATCAACAAATTTCAAATTTTCACTTTGGTTATATAAATTTTCAGTACCGTCTTTATTTTTTTCAAGGGTAGGTTTCTTTACAAATTCAACTATTTTACTGTATAGCAATCTATCATCAACTGGTTTTGAAAGATAATCATTCATGCCAACTGATCTGCATTTTGCTAAATCTACCGTAGTTACGTCAGCAGTTAATGCAACAATAGGAATTTTAGAATTCATGATGTTACGAATATACTCTGTTGCTTCAAACCCATTCATTTCAGGCATTTGCAAATCCATTAAAATTATATCGTAAGTATTGTGTTGAAGTTTTTCTATGGCTATTTTTCCGTTGGAAGCAACATCATGCTCAAATCCAAACTCATCTAATATTGTATTCATTAATAATCTATTAAGAGCAATATCTTCAACCACTAATACTTTTATGTTTTTAATATTTGGGTCAAACTCTATTTCTCCTTGATGCACTAAAACGGTTTCAGTCGTTTTTTGAAAAGATAAAACAAAGCTAAAGGTAGTACCTTCGTTAAGTTTGCTTTTAACATTAAGAGTTCCTCCCTGCGACTCTACAAGTTGCTTAACAATAGCTAGACCTAGTCCTGTTCCGCCGTAAAGCCTGGCAGTGCCACTTGATGCTTGTTGAAAAACTTCAAAAATAGTTTCAATGTTTTCTTCAGGTATTCCAATGCCTGTGTCGCTAATTGCGAATTCAATTGTTACATTATCTCCCTCATCATTTAAAATCTTAACACTTACAGTGATAGTTCCTTGAGAGGTAAATTTTACAGCGTTACTAAAAAGATTCAAAATAATTTGATGCAGACGCACAGGATCACCAATCAATACATCTGGAATATTTTTGTCGTAAATTTTTACCAACTCTAAATTTTTTTCCTTAATTTTTGTTTCAAACAAATGAAGCATTGCCGAAATAGACGTTTCTATTTTAAATGGAATTTGTTCAAATGTCATTTTGCCAGAATCCACTTTTGCTAAATCAAGAATATCGTTAACAACTACCGTTAATGCTTCTCCGCTAATTTTTATAGCTGTTAAATATTCCTTTTGATTATCAGTTAATTCCGTTTTCAAAAGCACTTTAGTAAATCCAATTATAGCATTCATTGGCGTACGGATTTCGTGACTCATGTTTGACAAAAATTGTTGTTTTGCCTTTACCACATCTTCTGCAATGCGCGTTGCCTCTTCTGCAACTTTAGTCGCTTCTTCAGCTTTTTGTTTAATTTCTTCAGCGGTTTTTGTTGCCAACTCAGCAAACACTTTTGCTTCTCTTAATTCTGTTTCAATTTTTTTTTGGTCTGCAATGTCTCTTGCAACAATTACAATACCAAGTACTTTCCCTGAATTATCTTTATAAATAGAGCCATTAAATGAAACATCAGTTAGCTTTCCATCCTTGTGGCGAAGTGTAAGTAGCAAATCACTAACAGATTCTTTTGCAAATACTGCTTGGTAAACTTCACGGGCTTGTTGGGGCTCTGTGAAATAATCAAAGAAATCTGTTCCAATTAACTTCTCGCGTGACATTCCAATAATAGTTACCGAAGCATTATTGAGATCGGTAATTTTTCCAGCAAGGCTAATCGTAAATAGGGGATCTAAGCTAGCCTCTATTAAACTTCTTGCGTAATCAGAATCTTGTGTCGTTGTTCTTTCCATTTGAGGTTTATTAAACCGTTTATTAATTATATTACACTAAAAGTAAATTTATAAAGATAAATAATTTCTTTAAAAAAATGCAATAACACTATGTTAATATTAAACAGAGTTGTTACATAATTATAAAACAAAATTACATTATTCACATATACAAAAATATTATTATAAAATAAGGACGTTATACATTTTCTAAATTTTAAAAACCATATCTTAGTAATTTAAGTGCTCAAATTCAACTTTTAATATGCAAATGGCTACTCCTCAATAAATTCTTTAACAGATAAAGGAAAAACACTCATGAAAATTTACGTAAAAAATATGGCTTGCGAAAGCTGCATTGTAGTAGTTAAAAATGCTTTAGAAGAGCTCAACTTAATACCTGTAAGAGTAGAATTGGGTGAAATAGAAACAAAAGGAGATGTGACAGATAATCAAAAGAAAAAATTAAATGCTATCATTAAAAAAGTAGGCTTAGAATTAATTGAAAAAAAACAAGGCGTATTAATTGAGAAGATTAGAAAAATTATAATCGATTATGTTTATCATTCAGACCAAAAATCAATTGCTAATTTTTCGGATTTATTAAGCGAAAAACTAAGTTATAATTACACCTACTTGGCTAACTTTTTTTCAGAAATAGAAGCTACAACGATAGAGCAATATATTATTTCATTAAAAATTGAACGGATAAAAGAATTAATTATTCTCGAAGAATTTTCGCTTTCGCAAATAGCACATAAACTCAATTATAGCAGCGCTGCCCACTTATCTAGTCAATTTAAAAAAGTAACTGGATTAACCCCGTCGCATTTTAAAAATTTAAAAGAGAAAAGAAGAATAACAATACAAAACATATAAAGTTGAATTTTTGAACAACAGTAATTAAATAGTTTATAGAAATAAATTAATCGTTATTAGATTAATAAAAAACAACATTAAAATAATTATTTATGCAGGAACAGAAAATATGGAAAATGCTTTTGACCCATTTAGATGGAAAAGATTCTATTGAGGAAAAAGAACTATTCTTTAAATGGATAAATACGAATGATCAAAACAAAGCACTTTTTTATAAAGTAAAAACTTTGTGGGACAATAAAAACAATATTGATGAATCCTTTGAGGAAACAGCAATGCCAACATTTTTGGATCGTTTTACAAAACAAAAAATAAAAAACTTTATATTCGAGCAGGCAATTGGTAATCTTATTGGTTTTGTTGTTGGAATGTGGGTAACAGCTATGTTTTCACATTATGTTTTAGAAAAAAGAGGAATAAAAAATCTTTTTGGATTAGCTGGTCGAAAAAAAATAGCTGTCAATGAAATTCCAGAATGGCTCCAAGGCGGAATAGCTATATTAGTTGGGTTTATTGCGCTCGAATTAATTAACCACTTTTTTCAAACTAAAAAACACTTGATTATATGGGAGTATTTTAAAAGATTTTATATCAAAATAA
>ENA-OBIO01000414-OBIO01000414.1-metagenomes-genome-assembly--contig:-NODE-414-length-23055-cov-5.43048_pt1 | contig 23055 bp, 17 predicted proteins | sample MGYA00153383_OBIO01 | MGnify analysis MGYA00153383 | reverse complement strand
CTGCAACATCAGGACATTTATCATCTGCATCCAAAACACCATCACCATCACGATCAAGTACAACCGGAGGTGCAGGAGGTAAAGCAACGACCTGTTGTTTTTTATCTACGATTGCACTTGCAAAACCAACACTATGATAAAAATGGTATGCCCCATTTTCAGTAATTGGGATACGATATTGAGAATTAAGTAACAAAAAGGTTCCGTCAGCAATTTTAAACTGAAGTCCTAATCCTATAGGTGTAAAAGCGCTGTAATACCCGGCCCATGTGCTTCCTCCAATACCAACGGTAAGAAAAGGAGTAAAAAAATATCTATCACTTAACAATTTTACATTTGCCGTTGCTGCAGCTTCAAGTAAAAAATGTTCATTACCACTTGCGTTTTTAACTGAATTAGACACAGGATGTTTTACAAAACCTCCCGTTATGGTTGCTGCTATATCAATGTGATTAGTAAATCCTTCCAGATAACTTACAGAAAGAGCAGGATCCATTCTTTTAAATTTAAAAAACTGCTTTTCGTTAATCACTGTTTGTAAACTTTTCGTGCGCACATCTACAGCAGATTTATAATCTATCAAACTGAAATGAATCGCAAGACTAGGTCTCTTTTTATACTCTGATTGTGCAAAAGCACATGCGCTTGCAACAATAGCTAGTATTAGTAATAAATGTTTTTTCATGGTAGTTGTTTTTTTTAAACTTCGCAAAAATAGGTCCTAAGATTTAATTAGTTAAAAATAATTTTACAAATAGGTATTTATAATTGGGCATTAAAATTTTTTGTGTCATTCATTTTCATTTTATCTCTAAGCACTTCTACTTTCACTTTTGTAAGACCAGATGCAACAAAACCTAATCTTTTTGCACCTGCCAGGGTTAAATCTATTAACCGTTTGGTTTTTGCATGTAACCGGTCATTTGTTTGCACAACCACCGTTTTTCCGTTTTTGAGATTTGTTACTTTTATAAAAGTCCCCAGAGGAAGTGTATTACAGGCTGCCGTAAATTTTTTATGTTTAAAAATTTGTCCGCTTGCTGTTTTCCTTCCTTCAAATTTTTGGGAATAAAAACTCGCCTGCCCGTATAAAATTTTGGTATTGTTTTTGGTAGGTCCTGAAATTATTTTTTTTACAGGGACAGCCTGCGCAGACAATAAATCATCGGGCGAAAAAAAAGAAAGTAGAATAAAGGCAACGGCTAAAAATTTTAATTTTAACATGCAGGTATATTGGTAAACAATTTTATTTGGCAGCGAAGAACTGATGTTTTAAAACTTTGTCTTCGCCGTAAATATCGTCATAAAATTTAATAGTACCGTTTACAGTTTCACAACTAAAATACCTTATAAATAAAGGTATTTTGTTTTTTATATTCACATTGTGCTTCTGTTTTTGTGCTATCCAACTGGTAATAGAGTCTGTATTGTAAGGCATTACTTCATTTTTTTTCCAGTTTGCACTGTCATTCCTTACAATAAAATTGGAAAGTTTTTGCCACTCCTGCACCCGCACGCAGCCATGGCTAAGGCTTCTTACGCTGTTCTTAAAAAGATACCGCTGGTTTGTGTCGTGCAGATAGACCGAATACGTATTTTCAAAATTAAATTTAATTACCCCGAGCGCATTGTCATCTCCACTGCCCTGTTGTATAAGAAAAGGAATTCCTTTTGTATATTTTGCCCAGTTAATTGATGATGTATTTATATGTTCTCCTTTACCGTTTAAAAGGTACAAACCCTTTCTTTCCAGGTAAGCTGAATTTTTTTTAAGTCCCGGAAGTATATCTTTTTTTATAATACTGTTAGGCACCGTCCATGTGGGATTAAGTACCATATTATTTATGGCACTTGTAATATGTGGTGTTGGCGTTGCGGGCTTTCCGCAAATTATTTTTGATTCAAAGACAACTGTATCAGCACTCCAAACTTTTAAATAAAAAGATGGCAGGTTTACCCAAATATATTTTTGGGGCATTATCTCAGGCAACATTTTATACTTATCGAGTGTAATGGCTATAATATTAAATTTTTGCCTGTCAGTTAAATTGAGTTTTTTAACTACACTGTTTCCAATTTTTCCATCTGCAACCAAACCATTATCAGACTGATATTTTTTTACAACAGTTTTTATTTGGTTGCTGTCAGCATTTACAGTTACATCAATTCCTTCCTCCAACAACCTTTTTTTAAAAGAGGTAATAAACAGCAGAGAATCTTTGTAAGGATAGGTCAGATATGTATAAATGGCACTGTCCATACCTGCGGTAAAAATTTTTAAAGCGGTTTTTAATATTTTATATTCTTTGTGTTGCGGCTGCACTGCTGCTAAAATATCCGTAAGGCTTTGTCCGTTTTTAAATTTCTTAAAATTTGCATTAAAAAATGTGCGGTACTTCGCAGTATCGTTTTTGAAAGATGAGCTGTCAACCACTAACCTCCCCTGCTTTAAATCTTTTAATAATGCGCTCAAAGCATCACTAAAAAGTACATCAGCATTGGCCCACAAAACGGCATCCATCCTTTTTATAGAATCCGTTTCCAGTAAATTTTTTAACTGCTTTATTTTTTCATAATGATAATCTTCTTTATACAAACCATTCATTGCAGCAGTGTCAATAAAATTTAAAAGTGTGGCAGCATTTTGTGTCCATTTTTGTTGACTGCTCCAAAAGCCTTCGCTTTGGTTTTGCCCGTATAAAAATTTTAATGTGGTGTAATATAAAAGTGGTGTAGAATCCTGCAAACGTTCACCGTTTGAGGCTGCAGCAATAATATCTTCAATATTGCTTTTTACCTTTTCATTCATTTGCGAAGCATCGGTAACCAATTCCTGATTATTAGAACGGTGTGTATTTTTACACGATACAAAACTAAAAAACAGTATAAAAAATACTGAATATATTAGTTTGCTAAAGCGGCACATAAAATTTAGTTTATGTTTTAAAGATAGTTTTTATAAAGGAAATTTGTATTATTAAATAAGTACTTTGCAATTAAAAATTCACTCCTTAAAAAATGAAATATTACATAATTGCAGGCGAAGCCAGTGGAGATTTACATGGCAGTAATCTTATAAAAGAATTAAGGAAAAAAGATGCAGCAGCAAACATTCGTTGCTGGGGTGGCAATAAGATGGAAACTGCAGGTGCAGTGCTTGTAAAACATTACAGGGAACTTGCTTTTATGGGTTTTACAGAGGTAATAAAAAACCTGCCAACCATTTTTAAAAATCTTGCTTTTTGCAAAAAAGATATACAGAATTTTAAGCCTGATGTTCTTATTCTAATAGATTACCCTGGTTTTAATATGAGGATTGCAAAATGGGCGCATGAACAAAAAATAAAAGTGGTTTATTATATATCTCCGCAAATTTGGGCATGGAAGGAAAACCGTGTAAATGCTATAAAAAGAGATGTAAATAAAATGCTTGTTATTCTTCCTTTTGAGAAAGATTTTTATAAAAGATTTAATGTAGAGGTAGATTACGTAGGTCATCCTTTAGCGGAATTCATCAGTAATTTTAATAGAGATAATCCTTATATAGGGAAGGAAAAAATTATAGCCGTTTTACCCGGAAGCCGCAAACAGGAAATTTTAATTAAGCTACCTATTATGCTGCAGGTTGCAGATTATTTTCCCGATTATAAATTTGTTGTTGCTAAAGCCCCAGGGTTGGAAGATTCATTTTACGAAGAACTTTTACAGCCATATAAAAATGTATTATCCGTAGCAGACCAAACCTATAACTTACTTGCAAAATCAACAGCAGCAATGGTTACAAGCGGCACAGCTACATTAGAAACCGCTCTTTTTAAAGTGCCACAAATTATCTGTTACAAAGGTGGAAAAATATCTTACGAAATTGCCAAACGTCTTATTAAAATAAAATACATAGGGCTTGTAAACCTTATTATGAACAAAGAAGTTGTAAAAGAATTGATACAGGATGAACTGAATGTAAAAAATATTGTAACAGAATTAAAGTTATTACTGGAGGACGATGAAAAAATAAATACTGTCAAAAAAGATTACGACAGGCTCTTTAATTTACTGCAAGGTTCTGGTAATGCATCTGCAAATGCAGCCCAAAAAATTTATGAATTTCTAGTGTCTTAAAAGTTTAATGGCAACCACAACCATAGCAAAAATAAACAGCAAAATGCTAAGCCTATTTATGCCGTGCATATATTTCATCCACTGTGTACTTTTATCGTTGGGATCTTTTTTTACAATATATAAATACTGCCCTATCTGCCTTAAAATGCCCATAACTTATTTTTTAAACTAACAAATGATTGTGTAAAAATACATAACATATTTCTATTAAATAGGTCTACAATAATTACCAGGCTCATTTAAGAGGTAAAACAATTTTTATTTCGTTTTTCACAATACCGAAGACAAAATTTGCCAAAGGTTTTGGGGCTTTCGGCAGTAAACAATTAGCAGCAATTGTTCAGGCTTCTGCGGGCTCCGCTTTGCTGCGGTACCGCCGTTGGCGGCACTTCCCCTGCACATCCTGCAGCCCTTGAGCCATATATCTTTTATCGGCAATTGCGCAAACAGTTTGTATTTTTCAACATACGGCAAATAAACACATTGCTTTTTATATTTTTGCGCGCCATGCCGAGAGAAGAAAAATTTATGCATGAAGCTATTAAACTTTCCAAAAAAGGAATGGCAAATAATGAAGGCGGACCGTTTGGTTGTGTCATTGTAAAAGACGATATTATTGTAGGACGTGGTAATAATAAAGTAACATCGACCAACGACCCCACAGCACATGCAGAAGTAGTTGCTATCCGTGATGCCTGTAAAAATTTAAACAGTTTTCAGCTGGAAGAATGTGAAATATATACATCCTGCGAGCCCTGCCCAATGTGCCTTGGAGCTATTTATTGGGCCAGACCAAAAGCTATTTATTTTGCAAATAACAGAGAAGATGCTGCCGCTGCCGGTTTTGATGATTCTATGCTTTACGACGAAATGAAATGCAGCATTGCCGAACCAAAAATTCCCATCACTTCACTTGGCAGAGCTGAGGCTATAAAAGTATTTGAAGCCTGGAAACTGAATGAGGATAAGATTGAATATTGATAAATAGTAAACTTAGTTTTATTGTTTAATATAGTTACAAAAGCCCAAAGGCTGCGGGATAGTAGTGAAAACCGCAGCACAGCGCAGGTTGCAACGATAGCCCGAACAACTGCTATATTATTGTATGCGGCACAAAGCCCCAAAATATTTTAATCTTCAAATAACCACCACTTTTTTCTCATTACTGGGGGCTTTAATTTAAACCGGCCAATGGCATTTTCTTTTATGTGCTTCACGGCTTCTTCCACCGAATCTGTAAATAAACAAAGCTTCAAATCTTCCGGAGAAATGGTAGATTTTTCTTTCATCATTTCTATATGGTCTATAATATCTTTGTGAAAAGCTTTATCAAAAATAATTATAGGAAACTGGCTGATCATTTTTGTTTGTATAAGTGTAAGTGCTTCAAAATACTCATCGAGCGTACCAAAACCCCCGGGCATAACCACAAAAGCATAAGAATATTTTATGAGCAGTGTTTTGCGCACAAAAAAGTACTTAATATTTACCCATGTATCCAAATAAGGATTATGGTGTTGCTCATGCGGCAGTACAATATTACAGCCTACACTCCTGCCACCAACTTCCCGTGCACCACGGTTGGCAGCTTCCATTATGCCCGGGCCACCACCGGTTAAAATAGTAAAACCGAGTTTTGCAATTTCGCCTGCAATTACTTCTGTTTGTTTGTAATAAATATGATCTTCTTTAAATCTTGCTGATCCAAAAATAGTTACGCATGGCCCTGACCAATGCAGGATTCTAAACCCTTTTATAAATTCTCTTAAAACGCTGAATGCAAATCTAAAATCTTTCCAGCGGTTTTGTGGCCCTTCTAAAAACTGTATCTCTGATTTTGTCATTTATTGAAAATAAAAATTATATCATTTTTTGTTAGCACCACATAGGTAATCATAATTGCACTATTTCTAAAATTATATCAAATTAATCGATAGTAGAAGTGATTTTTTAGGTAAAAAAAGATATGAAAGATTATTTTCATGTCTTTAGTTTTTCAAGGGGAATATTTTTATAACTAACTTTTGCAGCGGGATGTTTATTTTAACTTTTAGATTTATGTATAAGCAAAAGCGGTAAAAATTTTCTGCCTTTTTGTTTTGATCTTTTGTTTGAAAGTTTTTTATTGTGAACTTATTACAGATTTTTAATAATTTTAACTAATTAATCGTACAAATTCATAGCTTCAAACTATAATGACACTTACACAACTGGAATACATTGTTGCATTGGATTCTTTTCGCCATTTCGGTAAAGCCGCAGCACATTGCCACATTGCGCAGCCATCTTTAAGTTTGCAGGTGCAAAAGCTGGAAGAGGAATTAAAGACAACCATTTTTTCCAGAAACACCATGCCTGTTTCAACTACTGAAACGGGAGCTATTATTATAGAACAGGCAAAAAAAATACTTGCCGAAACTGACATGGTTGCGCAGCTCATACAGCAGCAAAAAAACAGCCTGGAAGGGCATTTAAAAATTGGTATTATTCCTACACTCGCCCCTTACTTATTACCCTTGTTTTTAATGTCGTTTATAAAAAAATATCCTGCGGTAAAACTTAGTATTAGTGAGTTAACAACAGAAAAGATTATTAAACGGTTAAACAACGGGAGCCTTGATATCGGTATTCTTGCAACACCGCTTGCACATGCAGAATTAAAAGAAGATGTTTTGTTTAATGAAGAGTTTATTGCTTATGTTTCTAAAAGGGAGAAAATGTTTTCGAAAAAATATATACTTCCATCCGATATAGATCCTAATCGTTTGTGGCTGGCAGAAGAAGGCCACTGCCTCCGTAGCCAAACACTTAACCTGTGTGAGTTACAAAAAAACTCTACCATCGAAAAACATTTGGAATACGAAACAGGCAGCATAGAAACACTTAAAAAATTTGTAGAAAAAAATGAAGGTATTACGTTGTTGCCTGAGCTGGCTACGCTGGATATGAGCCCGGCTAAAAAAACAATGCTCCGTTATTTTAAAAGCCCTGCACCAGCCAGAGAAATCAGTATAGTAACAATCAAAGGATTTGTAAAAACAAGACTTTCAGCCATTCTAAAATCCTTTATAATAGAAAACTTACCTGAAGAAATTACCAGAAAAAAGAAATTACAAAGATTAGATATTTAGTACCGCCGAGTTTTTTTCTCTTTTGCGTATAGGTAATTTAAAACGATCAATATTAAGCCCTTCAACGAATCCAGCAAAAGATTATCTGTTTTATTAAAAATGAGGTAAACACCTATCCCAAGCCCAATCCACCAACAACCGAGGATATAAATTAAAATTTTAAACCCGTTGTTATTGTTTTTTAAACCAAGTAAAGCGAAAATAATAAGTACAGATACAAGCAGGCAAAACCATGCAATAATATATCCTAAAAAAGCAGTCTCACTGTTGTACGTCATACCAAACAAACCCATTGCCATTACAGGTTTAAAAAAACATAATACGGTTAATGCAGCTTCAATAACGAATGCAATAATTAATGTTATGTAGAGTAAGTTCTTCTTCATATTTTCTGGATTCTGATGTTCAAATTAATATTTTTTACAAATTCCAAAGTATATAAAAAGAGTCAAACAAAACAATTTTCAATTCAAAAAAAGAAGACATTTAAAAATCATTTATTTTTATATCAGACCAGTAAATATTTAATACAACAAATAATGTAGTATTTTGTATTACTAAAACTAACTACTATGCGTAATCTTTTGCTTTTCATTATTTCATGCGTTATTACTTTTAATTTATCTGCACAAAAAACAACAGCCATCAAATGCGGTGCTGTGTTGGATGTGCGCACGGGTCAGTTAAATAAAAATGTAACCATCGTTGTAAAAAACAATAAAATAGAATCCATATCACCGGCAGGTGGTATGGTAAAAATTAAAGCTGATACTGTTATAGACTTATCTGCCTACACCATTTTACCGGGCTTAATAGATTGCCATACGCATGTATTGTTACAGGGTGATATTACTAGCGAAGATTATGATGTACAGCTTTTAAAAGAATCAATTCCATACCGCACTATTCGTGCAGTACGCAGTTGCGGCATTGCTTTGCAAAACGGTTTTACAACCATTAGAGATTTAGGTACTGAAGGTGCAGGCTATACAGATGTAGATCTTAAAAAAGCAATCAAAAATGGCGAAATGGCAGGACCACGCATGTTTGTATCCACGCTTGCCATTAATACAACTGGCCACTATCCCATAAGCGAAACCAGTTATGCTTGGGAGCTAAACATGCCAAAAGGGTTAAAAGAAATTACAGGAGCCGATGAAGCCCGCCGTGTAGTGCGTGACCAGATTGCGCATGGTGCAGACTGGATAAAAATTTATGCAGATAGAGGCTATAGTAAATTACCCGATGGCAGCTACAGAAGTATGCCAAATTTTACTACAGAAGAAATTATGGCCGTTGGTGATGAAGTAAAACGCAGCAACCGTAAACTGGCTGCACATGCCGTAACAAGAGATGGAATTTTAGCAGCTATTAGTGCCGGTGCATCATCCATTGAACATGGCTTTGGTATGGATGATGAATGTATACAAACCATGGTAAAGAAAAATGTGTATTGGTGTCCTACCATTTATGTAAACGATTTTGTTGCAGATGGCCGTGCAAAAGCCGGAAGCCTTATGAATAAATATTTTTCCGAAACAGAACCTGCACTCTTTAAAAAAGCAACAGCGGCAGGTGTAAAAATTGCTTACGGAACAGATATTGGTGGGTATGATTGGAACGTAGCACAGACAAAAGATTTTGATTTCATGGTTCAATATGGTTACACACCGTTGCAGGCCATACAAACTGCTACCATCAATGCTTCTGACTTATTAGCACAACCCTTGCTCGGCGAAATTAAAGTAGGTAATTATGCAGATATTATTGCAGTGGCCGGAGATCCGACACAAAACGTACAGGTTTTACAAAATGTAAAATGGGTAATGAAGGATGGCACTATTTATAAAACCGTAAAATAGAATTTGGGGCTGTTGGTGGTAAAGCTTTGATCAGCTTTTGTTCCGGCTATACGTTACAATCTTTTTGCTCAAAGGCAGCAAAAAGTATTTCCACTTCTACCCGGCAGCCGTTGGGCAGTTTATCATTTTGCAACAACAAACAATATCAAAATTTTCCTCGGCGTAGATATCTTATTTAAAAGATGTCTACGCTTAATAAGGACGTAAATTTTAATTGCGGAGAATGCTATTTTGCCTTAAACATATTTAATTATTATTAAAGTTGCTTCGCTGAATTTTAAGTATACAAAGTTGCTGTAACCTAATAAACAGTAATAGTTGAGTAAGAAATATTTACTTCTTTTCCATGTGGATCGATGGCAATTATTGAATCAAAAGTTACTGAGTCTTCAAGTTTTAATTGGCTAAATAAATCTTTTGCTTCATTGCTTAGTTGTCCACCAAAATTTGTAACTGTTTTAAATGTATTCGATGCTTTAAAAAAAGCAAGAACTCTAAATTCTTTTACAATGTATTTGAGGTTTCCGCAAATTACACTTACTGTATCTTGCCTTTTAATTTCTAACAAAGAAACCCTTGCCATTCCATAAGCAATCCTAAATACCGGTTTATCAAACCATTTCATTTTAAAATCTGCTTCTGCTGATTTTTTTAATCATAGGCTTGTTTTTTCATAAACAGTAAAATGCACAGGTCCGGGAATTTCAGAGTAGAATTTAAATGTGTAATTATCAGAATGAACTTGACCATGATCAGATTTGATAACAAGATTTTCACATGGTAAATTTCCTTTCAAAATTTGAAGTGGATTAACCACCCCGAGGTACAATCTATTTTGTTTAAGAATAAGAGTTTTTTGACCTATAGATAAAAACGGAAGCAGAAGAGCTAATAAAAACAGGCATTGTCTCAACATATTTTATTTTTTTTGTACATAATTGATGTAATCAATTCCTGATAAAATAAAGTTTTTTTTCATAAAAAATTGAAATAAACTTATGGAGAATATCCTAATAAAAAAGGTAACTTCCTATCACTTTTTTCAGAAATATCACTGATAACTTTTATACACAGCTTTAAAATTTACAATAGTTATATCAACCGTTTTTCTCCTAATACTTCTAATTAAAGTAATGAAATGACTAATTTATAAATACTGAACAACGAATCAACAGACGAAATTATAGCCCCGATAGAAGCGGCTACCCCGCTGAAGCCCTGTGAGCAGGGTGGTGGCGGAGTATTAGCGAATAGCGGGACATGCGTTGATCAAAGATTTGATTCCGAGCTCCTCAAATCATTTCATCCTACTGCTTCTTCGCCCATTTATCCATAGATTTTTCTATGATCTCCAGCGGCATGCAACCGTCTTTTAAAAACTCATCATGAAAGGCTGCAAGGCGAAATTTAGTTCCCAGCATTTGGGTATATTTTTCACGGAGTTCTTTAATTTTTAATGCACCGGTTTTGTAGCTCAATGCCTGTGCAGGGTAAACCATATAACGCTCTATCTCAGCAGTGGCGCCTTCTTCGCTGATGGCTTCATTTTGCATCATGTAAGCAATGGCTTGCTCTCTTGTCATTTTACCGGTATGCATGGCAACATCTACCACAAGCCTTATAGCACGGTGTATTTCATCGCCAAGGGCACCCATGTACTGGTAAGGATCAATGTACAATCCTAATTCTTTTCCTAAACTTTCGCTGTACAATGCATAGCCTTCTCCATAAGCACCATACCATAAAAAGCGTCGGTAAGCCGGCAGTGTTTTATTTTCTGACTGTATGCTCATTTGGTAATGATGCCCCGGTATTGCTTCGTGCAAAAACAAACTTTCCATACCACTAGTTGTATTAAATTTTGTAGCATCGGTAATAGGTATATAAAAAATACCGGGCCTGCTGCCATCCGGCAAACCGGGATAATATTCTGCACTTGCACTTGCTGCCCTAAATGCTTCTGTCTGCCGTATTTGAAAAGTTGTTTTTGGCGTTAAAGAAAAAATCTTTTTTAGATTTGGATCTATGGTAGTTTGTATTTTTCTAAAAGCAGCCAAAACATCTTCAGGCTTTTTATAAGGCATAAACTGCTTATCATTTTTCATAAAAGTAAAAAAAGAATCGAGATTACTTTTAAAACCAGTTTGTGTTTTTATCTGCTCCATTACATCTCTAATGCGCTTTACTTCAGTAAGTCCGGTATTGTAAATTTCATCAGATGTTTTGTTGGTAGTAGTCCAGTATTTTACCAGATAGTTATATACTTCGGCACCGTTTGGTAGCGCATTTATACCCGTAGTTGTTCTTGCTTTTAAGAGGTATTCATTCTGTAAAAAATCTCCAAGCTTTTTATAAGCTGGTACAATTTCATTTTTTATAAGGTTAATATATGCTGCTGTTAACCGCTGTTTGTCGGACTCAGCAAATGCAGCAGGCATCAATGTTATAGGGCCATAAAATAAACTTTTTGTTGGCTCCGCCGTCAGCATATTTTGCATTTGCGGAATCATTTTTACCACAATACTTTTTGGCAAAACAGTATTGTTTGCAATCCCTTTTTTAAAGTAACCAATGGCACTGTCAGCCCAGCCTGAAAACGCAGTTGCACGTTTTAACCAATTGTCATAATCCTTTACCGTTTTGAATGGTTGGTTACCTGTTCCTGAACCCATTTGACCAAGCATAAGTGTGGTGCCATTAAACTGGTCAAAGGGCAAATACATGGCATTACTTCCTGAAAAGCCTAGTGCTAATCCCCGCAATGCTACTTCCATTTCATATTTTAAAATATTGTAACTTTTTTTATCCGTGTCAATCAACCTGGAAGTATCCGTTTTTTTTAATGCATCATAAGTTCTTGTAAAGAAATCTTTAAGCTTAGCATGGTAACTTTCTGTAAATTCTGCGGGTAAAATATCATTGTAAAGTGTATCGCCATTTACAGTTGCCTCCATTGGAAAAAGTTGCATGCGTTCGTCGTAATACTTTTGTAGTACAGCTGCAAAAGCAGAATCAGTATGTAAACCTGATGTTTGCTTTTCTTCAGTTTTTTGCTTTGTTTGGCAACTGCTCACTGCAAATAATATGACCAAGAAATAAATGACATTTTTCATTTTAGTTGGTTTTATTTTCTAAATATAAATTATTTAAGATTTACATTAGCCTTTGTTTTTGTTTAGTCAAAATGTGCAATGTAGACCTTCCTAATTTTCTCCTCTCCCAACTTAACGGAGAGATTTACTCTTGAGTGATGTTCACCAATTACTACACCTCTAAAGTATTTTGATGATGCAATTTTTCAATTATTTAGAATGCATTAATCCATCACCATCTTAGATTTATTTAAAAGTATTTTACGCTGTACTTTTAAAACATAACTGAAAGTTTGTTATACTACATTTAGCTAAAGCAACAATTTCTATGAAAAAACTTTTTACTAACCTTACTTTTTGGGTAATTACGGCCATTACTACCGGTGCTTTGCTTGGGTATTTTTTTCCTGCCCGAGCAATACAAATGCAACCATTGGGCAAGTATTTTATAGATGTTGTAAAAATATTTATTTATCCTATCATTTTTCTTACCATATCATTAGGCATTAGCGGCATGGGCAATTTAAAAAAGGTAGGTCGGGTTGGTGGCAAAGCATTACTCTATTTTGAAATTGTTACCACCTTTGCGCTGCTCATTGGCATAGCTGCGGCGTGGCTAATACAACCCGGCAGCGGTGTACAGATAAATACAGTAAAGGCTGCAGATATTACCCAATATACAACCGCAGCAAAATCTTTTAGCTGGCTGCAGTTTCTAAAAGATAATATAACTATACAGGTACTTCTGGTTTCCATTGTATTCGGGCTGACGTTAAACAAATTTTCAAACGCAGAGAGAATTACAAAAAAGCTTACAACTGCCTCTAAATACGTTTTTAAAGGGTTACATTTTGTAATGTTGCTTGCACCCATCGGAGCATTTGGTGGTATGGCATTTACCATTGGTAAATATGGTATTGCTACTTTACTGCCACTTGGTAAATTGATGATAACAGTTTATGCAACCATGGCCATTTTTATTTTTATTGTACTCGGTTTAATTTTACGTTTTTATAAAATAAATATCTTTCGTTTTTTAAATTATATAAAAGAAGAACTGTTAATTGTGCTGGGCACATCTTCTTCAGAAGCTGCCCTGCCCTCGCTTATGGAGAAACTTGAAGTTATGGGTTGCAGCAAACCTGTTGTCGGATTGGTTGTGCCTGCAGGATATTCATTTAATTTAGATGGCACTACCATTTATCTTTCTATGGCAGTACTTTTTCTATCACAGGTTTTTAATGTAGAGTTAACTGCTGCACAGATTTTTACAGTGATTGGCATTTTAATGATAACCTCTAAAGGTGCTGCAGGCGTTACCGGCAGCGGCTTTATAGTACTTGCATCAACACTTTCTGCTGTAAAAGTAATACCGGTTGAAGGGCTTGCATTGCTGTTAGGAATTGACCGATTTATGAGTGAAGCCCGTGCACTTACAAATTTTATCGGCAATGCTGTAGCCACTATTTTTATTGCAAATAATGAAAAAGATTTTGACAGACAAAAAATGCATGCTGCTTTTGCAAAAGAAATTTATGAGTACGATATAAATCAGGATGATAAATACCCAAAGGATAAAAAACAAATAAACACTAATAACTGATTTTATTCCGGCATCCTTTCATATCATCATTTCATTGTCGTAAATTTCATTTCTTAAACCAGCTTATGACAAAAACCATCTTATGTGTTGCGGCATTCTTTACTGCATGCACAGCGCAGGCACAAAAAGAAAAAGGGAGCCCTGCTACTGTTGATTCTGCCATTTTTAGTAATGTAAAATACAGACAAGTTGGGCCTTTTAGAGGAGGGCGCAGCGGCACGGTTGCAGGCAGTTATAAAAATAAAAATACATTTTTCTTTGGTGCAACCGGTGGTGGTGTATGGAAAACCTCCGATGGTGGAAGCAACTGGAAAAACATTTCTGATAAATATTTTGGTGGCTCAATTGGTGCAATAGCGGTAGCACCAAGCGACGAAAGTATTTTGTATGCAGGTGAAGGTGAAGCCACTTTAAGAGGAAATGTAAGCGAAGGGCTTAATGGAATCTGGCGCAGTGATGACGCCGGCAGAACCTGGAAATTACTCCCGTTAAAAAACACTCGGCATATTAGCCGCATCATCATCCACCCAAAAAACCCAGATATTGTTTGGGTAGCAGCAATCGGACATTTGTTTGGTTCGAGTGAAGATCGTGGTGTTTACAAAACAACAGATGGTGGCAAAACATGGCGCAAAGTTTTATATGCTAATGCAAATGCGGGAGCCGCAGAACTTGTTATGGAACCTGGAAATCCTTCTACATTTTATGCAGGCACATGGAATGTAAAACGTACTGCATACAGTCTTGAAAGTGGTGGTCCGGGAAGTGGTTTATGGAAAAGTACAGATGCCGGCGAAACCTGGACTAATTTAATGAACAAAAAAGGGCTGCCTAAAAATGAAGTAATTGGTAATATTGGTATTGCTGTAAGCGCAGTAAACCCTGAAAGAATTTATGCACTGATAGAATGTAAAAGCAGAGGATTATACCGCAGCGATGATGGTGGCAACAATTGGGAAAAACAAACCGATGATGCAAATATTTGCCAGCGTGCATGGTACTTCAGTAAAATATATGCTGATCCAAAAAATGAAAATATTGTTTACGCATTAAATGTAGGCATGCACAAAAGTACAGATGCTGGTAAAACATTTAAACCCATTAATACACCACACGGCGATCACCATGATCTTTGGATTGACTCCGAAGATGCAAACAGAATGATTGTGGCTGATGATGGCGGCGCACAGATAAGTTTTGATGCGGGAAATAATTGGAGTACTTATCAGAACCAGCCTACAGCGCAGTTCTACAGGGTTTCTACAGATAATCATTTCCCATACAGAATATTGGGTGCACAGCAGGATAACAGCACGGTAAGAATTTTAAGCAGCAGCAATAGCGGACAAATATCTAATGATGACTGGTCTTCAACCGCAGGTGCAGAAAGTGGTTATGTGGTAGCTGATCCTTTAAATCCGGATATTGTTTACGGTGGAAATTATGGCGGTTACCTCAGCAGGCTCGATCATAAGACAGGAGAAAACAGAGCCATTAGTGTTTATCCTGATAACCCGATGGGTGCCGGTGCAAGCTCAACCAAATACCGTTTTCAATGGAACTTCCCTATATTCTTCTCACCCCACAATCCTAAAAAATTATACGTGGGCGGACAACATTTATTTGCATCAGAAAACGAAGGTCAATCATGGCAAATGATAAGCCCCGACCTTACAACAAATGATACTGCCAAACAAAAATCAAGTGGCGGTTTAATTACACAAGACAATACATCAGTAGAATATTATTGTACAATTTTCGCTGCAATGGAAAGCCCTTACGAAAAAGATTTGTTATGGACAGGTAGCGATGATGGCCGTGTAAACGTAAGTAAAGATGCGGGTAAAAGCTGGACAGATGTGACTCCACCAGCAGCAGGCAAATTGATGATGTGGAATTGCATAGATGCTGATCCATTTAAAAAAGGTGCTGCGTATATTGTCGGCACAAAATATAAGATGGATGATTTTAAACCTTATATTTTTAAAACAGAAGACTATGGCAAAACATGGAAAGAAATTACTAAAGGCATTCCGACCATGCACTTTGCAAGAGCAATACGTGCAGATAAAAAACGGCCCGGTTTGTTGTACGCAGGTACAGAATATGGGATGTACATAAGTTACAACGATGGTGCAAACTGGCGTCCTTTCCAGTTGAATTTACCAATAGTGCCAATAACAGATATGACCATTAAGAATAACGACCTTATTTTATCTACACAAGGACGAGCATTTTGGAGCATCGATGATTTAACGCCTGTGCAGCAATATGATGCTGCCATATTGGATAAAAATTTATTCATCTTGCCGGTAAATGAAAGTTTTAGGAGAAATGGATCTGTAAATACCAATGCAAAAAATGCAGGTACCAATGCAGCAAATGGTGCTGTAATTAATTTTTATGTAAAAGATATAACTGACAGCAGTAAAGGAAGTATTGTGCTGATGGATAAAAATAAAAAAGAAATAAAAAGATTTGCCACTGATGCAAAAGAGAAAAATGATAAGATAGAATTTAATACTGGCATGAACAGATTTGTATGGGACATGAATTACCCTGAAGCAGAAAAAATAGAAGGAATGATTTTATGGAACGGTGCAGTTGGCAGCCCGAAAGCTACACCGGGTCAGTATTTCGTCAAAGTGAAATTGGGGAAAGATTCCGTAGAGCAACCTTTTACAATACTTGCCAACCCTACGTATAATATAACCCAACAGGGTTATGAAGACCAGTTTAATACACTTGTCAGCATACGGGATAAATTTACTGAAATACAAAAAGCAATAAAAAATATTAGAGATGTTCGCACACAAATAAATGATTTTGCTGAACGCCAGGGTGAAAATTTACCAAAAGAAATTAAACAAAAAGGCGATACAATAAACAAACAGCTTACTGCAATTGAAGAAGCGCTGTACCAGACAAAATCAAAAAGCGGACAGGATGTATTAAATTATCCAATTCGTTTAAACGATAAAATCAGCGGACTGTTTGATTATGCAGGCAGTGGCTACAACCCGCCTACCGAGCAGGTTAAACAGGCATTTAATGAACTTGCCGCCCTTACAGATAAGCAGTTGAATAAACTGAAAAGCTTAATGGAAATTGATGTTACGGAGTTAAATAAAATGATAAGAGAAAAAGCAATACCAATTATCGGTGCAAAGAAAACAAGTTAGTATGTAAAGAATAGTTTTTTAAAGGATTGAATTGTATTCAGTGCTTTTTTTATTTTTATAATTTTTCATTAAAGCTGCGCAGTTTACGATATAAGAATTCATAAATTAGAGCGCATTTATAAAACAGAGTACAAAATTAATTTGAAGTAATTTTAGTATTAAAATTAAAAAATATGCAATCATTAAAAGGAAAAATAGCACTGGTAACCGGTGCAGGCAAGGGAATAGGAAAAGCCGTAGCAATTGCTTTGGCAAATGAAGGTGTTCATGTTGGAATAATTGCACGTACCCAAAAAGATTTGGATGAAGTAGCAGAAGAAATAAAATTATTAAGTGTAAATGTTGCTACTGCAACTGCTGACATTAGTAACATTGAAGAAGTAAATGCAGCAGTAGAAAAAATAAAAAAGGAATTAGGACCGATTGATATTTTAATTAATAACGCCGGGACCGGCACTTTTGGTAAGTTTTTAGAATTAGAGCCGGCTGTTTGGGAAAATATGATTAAGGTTAATTTGTTTGGCGTGTATTACACAACACGTACAGTTTTACCCGAAATGATTGAAAGACAAACCGGAGATATTATTAATATTTCTTCCACTGCAGGCAAAGCAGGGAGTGCGCTTACAAGTGCATACAGCGCATCTAAATTTGCAGTATTTGGTTTAGGAGAAAGTTTGATGCAGGAAGTGCGCAAACACAATATCCGTGTTACCACATTAGCGCCAAGTACGATTGTTACTGAGCTTGCACAAAGCGCCAATTTAATTACCGGTGATGCAGAAAAAGTAATGCACCCAGAAGATTTTGCAGAATTAATTATTGCACAGCTAAAATTAAACCGCAGAATGTTGTTGAAAGAAGCAAGTGTATTTTCTACAAATCCATAAATTATTTATAACAGGATTGATAGAATTTAAAAGGCTAAAACAATATCTTGATATTGTTTTAGCCTTTTAAATATGAATACGTTTACAAAATTTTGATGCTACAATTTTATTGTGCTGCGTAATTTAATATCGTCAGATGCACCACCTAATAAAATATCAAAAGCTGCTTTATCCATTACCCATTCATTTTTTAGATCATCAAAATATTTAAATGCGTTTTCATCTAATTTAATGCTGATAGTTTTTTGTTCACCCGGAGCAAGTTTTATTTTATCAAAACCTTTTAATTCTTTTTCAGGTCTTGGCAATACTGCGTTTTGTTCGTGCACATACAACTGTGCTATTTCTGCACCTGCAACTTTACCGGTATTTTTGACCATAAAAGTAGCAGTAACATTTTGCCCAACGGCAGCTAGTTTTAAATTACTGTATTCAAAATTTGTGTAAGAAAGCCCATGTCCAAAAGCAAATTGCGGAGTTACTTTATAGGTATCATAATAGCGGTATCCTACATAAATATCATCATGATAATTTACAATTAAACTTTTAGCTGTATCACCAGGATATTCTCCTAAAGCATAAGATGGATTATCTTCCAGCTTTTTTGGAAAAGTCATTGGTAGTTTTCCGGATGGATTTACAGTTCCAAATAAAATTCTTGCAAGTGCATTTCCACCCTCCATACCTGCATACCAGTTTTGTAAAATTGCCGGCGTTTTGCTAATCCACTTGGTCATATCAATTGCGCCACCGCCCATTAAAGCAACCACTGTTTTGGGATTTGCTTTTAATAATTGATCAAGCAATTCATCTTGTCCGAAAGGCATGTCCATATTCGGTTTATCTACAGCTTCTGCATCATATGCATTATCATTCCACAGATCATATCTGTAACCGTGTGTACTTCCTCCAACATAAACAACGATATCACTTCTTTTTGCTAAAGCTACAGCCTCATCAATCATTTGTTGGTTTGCACCTCCACCTCGTTGAATTTCATATCCCTGTGCATATTCAACTTTAATATTATTGCCGGCAATATTTTTAATACCATCTAACGGAGTAATTTCATAAAAAGCCCTAACCTGCGAACTGCCGCCTCCCATAGATTGTTTTCTTGCAGCATTAAAACCAATAACAGCAATGGTTTTAATATTATTTCTATTTAGGGGTAAAATATTATTTTCATTTTTAAGCAGCACAATTCCTTCTTCTGCAATGGTTGCTGCTGTTTGCTGATGCGCTTTGGTATTGTAATCTCCGGTTTTTAATTTACCATCAATCATTCCGGTTTTAAACATTACATACAATATTCTGCTTACTTTATCATCCAAAATATATTCAGAAAGTTTACCTGCTTTTATTAATGCCAGCAATTTGTCGCCATAATAAAACTTATTATAATCAGGGTTTGGTAACATGCGAAGATCGGTTCCCATTTCAAGGTCTAAGCCGTTCCAGTAAGCTTCTTCAGTGTTGTGCACGGCGTCCCAATCACTCATAACAAATCCTTTAAAATTCCATTCTTTTTTTAAAATCTGGTTTAAAAGATAATTATTTTGAGATGCCCACTGCCCCCGGAATTTGTTGTAAGACCCCATTACCGTATTTACTTTTGCAACTTCCACAGCTGCTTTAAAACCGGGCAAATAAATTTCTCTTAGAGCTCTTTCGCTCATTTGTACATTTATGGTAAACCTTTTAGACTCCTGATTGTTGGCCGCATAATGTTTTACGCAAGCCGATACTCCCTGATCCTGCACACCTTTAATATAACCCACCACCATTTTAGAAACAAGGAATGGATCTTCACTTTGGTATTCAAAATTTCTTCCGTTTAATGGCGAACGTATAATGTTGATGCCTGGACCAAGAATGATATTTTTTCCTCTAAATCTTGCTTCGCTGCCTAATACTGCACCAAAAGCATAACCAAGTTGTGGGTTCCAGGTAGCAGCCAAACAATTGCCTGTTGGTAAATATGTTCCGCTGTCCAACGAATTATTATCCAGGTTCCAGTCACGCCCAAATTCAGGTCTTACACCATGCGGCCCATCTGATGTTACTATTTCAGGTATGCCTAATCTTGGCACGCCACCAGATGTAAATGATGATGAAGCATGTACCATCTTTACTTTTTCTTCTGTGGTTAGTTGTTTTACTAAAGCCTGAATTTTGGCAGTTGTATCAAATTTCATCTGTGCAGATATTTTAAAATAACTACACATAATAATGATAAAAAACAACAATGATTTTGAAATTCGTTTTGTATTCATTTATAATTTTTTTTTAAAGTTATTGAGCTTTTGTTAAATAGATAGTTTAATAATTAAAAAATATTTACTTTTTCATTTCAAAAACCCTGACGTAATCTACAACGAGAAATTGATTTTTATAAATATTTGTGTCAGGATTACCTGGCCAGTTTCCACCAACGGCAAGATTTATAATTAAAAAGAAATCTTCATTAAAAGGGTAATTGATTTGTCCAAAATCCTTTTTGCTGAAAGAAGAAAATAATTTACCATCCAGAAACCATTCTATTTCATTTTCTTTCCATTCCAATGAAAAAACATGAAACTCATCATTAAAAATTCCTGTTGGTAAGGCAATATTTTTACCCAGTTGTGTGCTACCAGGCCCCGGCCCAAAATGCAATGTGCCGTAATTTTTTGATGGATCTTTTCCTATCATTTCCATAATATCTATTTCTCCGCTTTGTGGCCATTTACCGTAAACTGAATGCTGGGGCAACATCCAGAAAGCCGGCCATATACCTTGACCCTGAGGTAATTTTGCTCTAAAATCTATACGACCAAATTTTAAAACTTTTTTATTTCTTGTGACCATTTTTGAAGAGGTAAAGTTTTTATTACCATATGCTTCTTTCCTAGCTTCAATGATCATTTTACCATTTTTAAAACTGGTATTTTCAGGTCTGTAATATTCCAATTCGTTGTTGCCCCAACCACATAATGTTGGGCAACCATCTCCGTTTTCAAAACTCCAGTTTTTTAAATTTAAAGTGGTACCATTAAATTCATCCGCCCATTTTAAACGATAGCCTTTGTATGATTTTGGTGCATTGTAACCCAAATCAATTACTGCTGAACTTTTTGTTTTTGTATTTTTAACAGTTGTTTTCATTTTTTGTGCAGCAATTCTTTTTGCAGTGCAACAAAACAATAATATCAAAACTGTATGTAATAAAATCGACTTAAAGTATCTGAAGTGCATGTAATAAAAGTTAAAAAGATTTTACAAAAAAATATTAAAAGAGTCAAAAAAAAGAGCATTCGGTTAAGAATGCTCTTCGTACTTACTACATATTTTTTATTTATGAACAATTATAGTTTCTGTGGCTATGATTTTCCCACCTGCGTTCATCATTTTAAGATGATAAACCCCATTGCCATGTTTTGTAAGGTCAATGTTCATAGGACTATAGCTGCTAAAAGATGTATACTTACCGCTAAATATTAAAGCCCCTAAAGAATTATAAATAGCAATTTGTAATGGTTGTAAATTGTTTGCATCGATAAAATACCTTATCTGAAATTTTCCGTTAGAAGGATTAGGATAAACAAATAATTTATTAGAATTCAATTCAGTAATATTAACTGTGTTGGAAGTGCTTACACAACCAAGAGCACTGGTTAGTATTAGGGTGTAACTTCCTAGTCCATCGATATTTACCGGTATAGAATTACCTGATTGCGCTGTTATAACTATTCCATTTCTAAACCATGAATAGGTATTGCCAGCACCCGGTGCATTTGCGGCAACAATAGTTGTGGTTTGTCCCGGAGTAATTTGTGCTTGTGTTGTAGCAATTACAGGAGGTGCCGGAGGTGCAACAATTGTAACTATTAATGCAGCTCTTAATCCTTCGCAGCCAAGATTATTGGTTTGGCTAACATAATAAGTTACAGAACCTGCTGTACTTGTAACTGTTGTTGGTGCATTTAATACACCAATACTACCCGTGGTCGCAGTGTACCAATTTAGAGTATTACCTATAGCTGCTGTCGCAGTTAAGCTACTTGATTGTGCATTTAAACAAATTAATAAAGGCGTACTAACAGTTGGCGTTAATGGAGCAGTATTTACTGTTACAGTTATATTAGCTCTTGGCCCCTCTATACCTGCACTTGTTTTTTGACTTACATAATAGTTCGTTGTTCCAGCCGCTGTTGTAGATGGTGTTGGGGCAGTAGCACTTGCCGTACCATTCGCAGCTACAGTGTACCACAATAAGATATTGCCTGCCAAGGCTGTTGCCGATAATTGCGCAGCGATACTATTTTGGCAATAAATAATTGGACTAGTAACGATAGGCGCCGGTGGAGCCGGTGGAAGAAGAGCTGCACCAAATTTTACATCATCAAAATAATATATTCGCTCTCCTGCTACTGCTCCAGTTACACCAAAATTGAAAAATATGGTTGCCTTGTTTAAGCTGTATGCAAGGTTTAGCGCCGCTGTGCCTGCTGCCTGATTGGCAAAATTAAATTCCAATGTCTGCCAGCCGTTGGCTGTTGTAACAGTGGCTTCAGTTTCGCAACTGTGTGTTGGATCATTTTTATCTTCAACCTTTAACCTTACCTGTATGCCTGCATGTGGGGAATATACTCTTACATTCATTCTTTTTTCTGTGGCTGTAAAAGGTATGTTGCTGCTAAAACCTGTTTGCACTGCACCGCTTTGTGCTGTTATTGTTGTGCCTGCATACAATTCTGCAGTATTTGTTTTAATTACTTTAGCCACTTTATTGGTTGCTAACGTGGGGTCTGCTACAATCGTTGATTGCTCCGCTCCTGCAAAACCTACCAAGCCATAATTTACCGTGGCATCATCAAAGGTTACCGGTAAGGTCATTTGGGTTAAACTACCACCACCGCCACCTGATGCTGCTAATCTTACCTCATCAAATAACCAGGTGTAGTTTGCTGTACCATCGCCGGCTGTGCCTAAATCAAATATAAAAACTAATTTACTGTATTGGTTGGTGGTACTAATCGCAGAATAATCAAAGGTTAAATCCTCCCATGCATTGGCTACTGTTGATGTGGCCTCTTGTTGAAAATTTACACTTCCGTCTGTTGCATTCTCTACTTTTAGTAAAAGCTTAGCACCAACTCTTGGTGAAAATACTTTTACTTTAAATGTTTTGTTT
>ENA-OBIO01000413-OBIO01000413.1-metagenomes-genome-assembly--contig:-NODE-413-length-23067-cov-10.634_pt1 | contig 23067 bp, 28 predicted proteins | sample MGYA00153383_OBIO01 | MGnify analysis MGYA00153383 | reverse complement strand
TATGGATATTGAAAAATGTAGAATAATTAGTAAAAAAATTGGGAGGGGTGAATATAAACATACAATTTTAGATGAAAAGAATAAGGTTATTAAAGATGCTTTATATAAAGATCAAATAATTGATATAAATTTTGATTTATTACCTAGTAATATATTTGATAACATAAAACTTTATTTAGGTAAAGACTTTTTTACCAAAAATTTATGTGATAAACTCGATGAAATGATAATTTGGGGTGAAAATGAAAATGATTTTAAAGCTTCTCTTTATTTATTTGGTATTAATTTACAATCAGAAATTGGTCAAGAAATATTAAAATATGGATATCCAAAAATATAAATTAGTAATATATCAAAAGAATAATCAAGGTAAACCTTATAGAATGGTTTTAGATGAAAACAATAAAATTATTGAAGATGCTATTGTTGATGAATTTAAATTACTACATTTAAGTAATTTACCAATTAATATTTTACTTAATCCTACATTATACTTAGGAAAAGAATATAAAATACAAATATTTGATGAATATTTAACTACATTAAATTATTTTCAAAGTAGCATTTATACAAAACCTATTTTATACTATGGTTATCAACTGATAGACCACTCTTTTAATAAACAAAGTGATTTTTATAAACAACTAATTGAACAATTTCCAATAAATGATAAAAATCTATCTATTTAAAGTAAAAAAATGAAAAATAAGTTAATAAATATTGAAAATCTTAAATTAAACTTGTATTCTAATATTTTAAATGAAAACAATAGTAATTCTTCATTAAAAGGCTTTGCTTCAGTTATTAATGAAGATAAGGTATTAAAGTATCAATATTACACTTTTAAGAATATTAAAGAACTATGTAAAATAGGTAGTTTAAATGAATCAATTAAATCAGAATTAACTTTTTTAGATCATTTTACTATAGAAGATTATAAAAAATCTCAAAGTAAATTAAAACAGTTTGTTAATGAAATAACTTATAATAGTATTGATGTAGTTAATGATAATATTCAAACAATTATGGAATTATATATTTTTAATGGACTTACACCTTATACTTCAAAAACAATAGATAAGTTAATTACTGAAATAAAAAATATTAATGATAAACAAGAAATTATTGTTATATCGGAAGATATTGATAATAATAGTGATATTATTAGTTCAGAATTAGTGTTAAAACATTCATTAAATAAGTTTAACGAAAAATATAATACTTTATTAACTGAACAACAAAAATCTGAAATTAGAATTATAAATGGTAATGATATGAAAGAACAAAAATTATTATTTGATAAAACTAAAAATAAAGTAATTAATGAATTAAAAAAAGATGAAGAAATAGATGTTAATGATTTAAAAGAAGCTATTAATAAGATAAATGAAATGACTTATAATACTAATAACTTCTTAAATGATATTATTGATTTAAATTCACTTATTTAACTTCTAAGTGAAAAACCAATTATATTACCAAATTCTTTGAATTTATCAATATCTAATTCTTCATCTCCAATAAAACATAAAGAAAGGAATCCTATTATATTACCACTTTTACTAAGTAATTTTATTGAGTAAAAATTTTCAGTACCTCTTAATTTTAAATCTAGTAACATATCATCTTGATAAGTTGAAGGTAATTCACTTATTTTTTTATATTGAACAATTTCTTCTTTTAATAATATTTCAATAAATTTATTATATCTACTTACTAGTATATTTTGATAATCATTAAAAACTCTCGATACTCCATCATCATCTGATTCATGAGTTATACTCATTTTTAATATACTATTATTAGAATAATATTTTTCACCATTATGAAATTGAGTTATAGTAATTCTAGAAGCATTAAAATCTATTCTATATTTAATTAAACGTTCATATATAAGTGATAAGTTTTTAATATCATGCTCAACTTGACCCTCATGCTTATATTTATTTCTAAATTTAGATATTCGATTATTAATATAATATAATATTATCCCAAATAACCACCAAGTATTTTCCAAAAATTTAACTAAATCAGCTAAATCCATATCTATCCCTAACATTATAAATTTCATTTATTTTTTATTTTAAATAGTATTTTTTTTATAATAATTTGACCATGTATATAAAATCATTTAAATTAAAGTATTTAAATATATAAAATAGTAACTATGGAAATTTATAAAGGTAATTGTTGTACAACAACAACGGTGACAACACCAAAACCAAGAAGACCAGGAACTAGACGTTAAATTATGGAATTATTATATCAAATCTTATTTATTATTGTACTTGGAATTACATCTAGTTGGTTTACAAAACTTATCATATATAGTTTTAGTAAAGGTAATATTTTTGATTGGTATTATGATATAATATTAAGTAAAATAGAAAATCCTAAATTATTTAAAGTATTTGGAGGTTGTTATATATGTTTTAATGTATGGATTTCAACATTTATTTTTGAGTTATTTCATTATGTATTAGGATTACACTATGTACTATTTATACCATTTATTGCAAGTTCTTTTATAATGAGTTATATAATAGTTAAAAAAGAAAATAAAAATCAATCATCAATACAACCACAAACTATATATAAAAAGAGAATGTATACTAGTTTTATTAAAATAAGAAAAATAAAATAATGGGATTTACTATTAATAAATCAAAGCAATTAACTGAACTTACAGAGATTGAATATACTATAATTAAGTGTTTTATTAACTTTTGTAATCAATACCTTACTATTGGTGATGATGTGAATTATAGTGTTAACCTATTTTCAAGTAAAGACGATGATAAACCTACTGGTATTACATTAGCTATGTTTGATATGGAGAGTTTAAATACATGGGTTAGATGTAATGGACGTTTTGTTTATGACATCTGTCGTAGTATTGCTCACGAATTAGTTCATTTAAAACAGATGGTTAATAATGAAATCAATATGAATGATTATACTGATATTGGTGGAAAAATTGAAGATGAAGCTAACTCAATTGCTGGAATTATTTGTAAAGAATTTACAAAAAAATATAATTGTCGTTGGATATATGATTTATAATTAATACATTTGTATTACTTGTATTGCTTATAAGGGTAAAAAGGATCACTTGTGGTCAAATATTTTTTATATAAAAGAGAGTGAAGGTCGCATTTCACTCTCTTTCTTTTTTTAAGATATCTTTGAACAAACAATTTCTCTATTATTCTTTATAGCTGCTACAAAAAATTTACCTTGTGAGGAAGAAGTAAGGAATTTTTGATAAATCATTTCAGAAACAGGTTTATAACCATATTTAGTACCTTTTTTAAATTCAATTATAAGTTCTTTAGTAGATTCATCATAAATACTTCTTTTTAAATCACTTGAATCGATATCACATACTTCTAATCCTTCGATTAATTGTTTTTTTAATATACTCATAATTATTTTTTATTATAAATAATTATTTTTGTAACTTTTTATTTATATTTGTCGTAAATATTAAAAAAAATAATATTATGGATATTGAAAAATGTAGAATAATTAGTAAAAAAATTGGGAGGGGTGAATATAAACGTATAATTTTGGATGGAAATAATAAAGTTATTGAAGATGCTATAATAGATCAATATAAAATTAATGATATTAATTTTAATAATTTACCTTCTAACGTATTTAATGATGTTAAACTTTATTTAGGTAAAGAATATGAATCTAATATAATTATATCAATAGGAGATTTTTTAATGAATGATACTTTATATTCATACTTTTTACAAAGTTGTCATTATAATTTAGAATCTAATTTTGGGATAGAATTATTAAAATATGTAGAAATTAAAAAACAAGAAGAATGTATATGAATATAACAGAATTAAAAGAAAAAGTTTGTAAATCAAATAACACAAGTACTAATAGTAGAGAGATAAAATTTAATATTCAATTACCAGATAAATATTTTGAGATGATTGGTTACAGAAAATGTAATATAACTAGATTAACTGGTAATAATGGTTTCTTGATTAGTAAATTTTATGAAAGTTTAGATGATAATAAAAATATAAAACCATCAATAATAAGTACTTCAAGAAATTTAACTATTCCTAAAAAACTTGTTGATAAATGGAGTGATTTAGGAGAATATAAAGTTTCTTATGATCTTGATTCAAATGTAATTTATTTGATAAAAAATTAATGAATATTAAGAAATGTATTTTAATTGTTAGGAAATTAAATAATAATTTTCAATATCAATGGTTAGATGAAAATTATAAATTAATTCCAAATATTGTTCCAGAAAAATATTTAATAACAGATGTTGATTTTAGTAATTTACCTTCTAATATAATTAATAATTTTAAATTATTTTTAGGTAAAGAATATTTTCTTATACCAATAATTGAATGGTTATATGATGTTAAAGAATTTAATATAGAAAATTCTATTTTTAATTTAGAATGTGAATTTGGTATATTATTAAAAAACCTCACCTTAAATAAATAAGATGAGGTTTTTTAATTTTAAATTATTGTTTTATTATACATTTTCAAAAGATACACCAGTAGGAGTTACAACGAATGTAATACCCATGAATTCTAATGCACCAATTGGTTTTAAATATAAATTGAAATACAATTCATTTCTATCTCTTGAATCTGGAGTGTTAATTGATTGATATTCAATTTTATAATCACTTAAACCTCTTTCACGTTTAACATTTGTGAATACTGGATTAACTTTTGTTAAGAATTGATTTACTACAACGTCATCATTTTGTTCAAATAGTAATGTTACTGAGATGTTAGCAATTACTTTTCTCAAATAAAGAAGTAATCTACGAACGTTAATTCTATCTAATTGACTATCTCTAATTTGTAAAGTTTTTTGACCAAAGATATCAACACCTACACCAGAAAATTCCACAATTGGATTAATTCTTCCACCATACAATACATCTCTATTAGGTTCAGTAAGTTTATATCTAGCTTTTTTAGCAGAGATAACACCACGAGTTAAACCAGCAGGTGCAAACCAAGGAAATGATTTACTATCAGTAAATGCCATTGCTTTTAATACTTCACCAGTTGGAGGTAAATATACATTTGAGTTATTTTCATTATCAAACTGTTGAATCCAAGGACCGTATGTTGCAGCATAACTACTATCTAAATCAGTTGTTGATAATAGATCAGTAATATCTTCAACATAATTACTAGCAGTTGTAGTAATGATATCTGGAGCATCAATTACATATAAACTATCCATTCTAACATTTTCAATCATGTCTAATGCTTCAGTAACTAAAGCATTATTATCTGACCAGTTTATACCAGCAGTAGCAAATAAATTAATTGCAACTTTTTCAGTATTTTCAAATGTGTGAATACCACTTAAATATGCTTGATAATCAGCAGTAGAAGAATAATAAATTCCACCTTTTCTATAACTATTTGTATTTGTTCTAGAATCTCTGTATATATCCCATCCATCAAAACCACCATAAGGTACTAATGTGAATTTTCTAGTATTTTTAAGAAAATAAGGATTTAAAGGATTAGCAGTATCTAAGTTATCACCAAATGCACCAGTACCAGTATCAAAATTACCAATTTTATAAGTACCATCAAAATATGTACCTGTAGCACCAGAATCTAAGTGGAAACCTTTTGTTTTAGTTACAGCACTAACACTTAAATCACCATAGTAATTAAACATATTTTGATTTATACCAGTACCTTTACTAGAACTTGTGTCATAAGCTCTTTCAGAAACACCTAAATAAGTTTTACTAACTTTATCTAAATCAGAATATGATTTTTTATATAATAAAGCAGGTGCTTGACCAATTTGACCATCAGTTAAATTAGCAGAATATGATCTTTCATTATAACCTTCAAATCCACATGGGATAGCATCAAAAGGAGTGTTATCAATATTAACAAACTCTAAGTATACATATTTTGACTTGTTATCAAAGTTATCATCACCATCACCGATTCTTCTACCAATAAAGTTATTATCATTTTGATTCATCGTACAACGTGTAAATGATTCAAGTACAACAATAGCATCATCAGTATCATTAAAATCTCTGATTAGTAAATCAAATTCTCTAGTATCAGGATTAACATTTACAAAAGAAATTTTAATTTCTTTATTAGCTGAATCACCATCAGAAATTGAAATAAATTTAAATAAACGATGAACTTCAGAACCTCTAATTTCAGAAACAACCCAAGGAGTTTCAGGTGTTTGATATTGAACAGCATAATTAGCTTTAACATTATGTTCTAAATTCACCAATTGAGAACTAATTCCATAAGCATAACCAGCATCAACCAATTTTGAAATCAAATCAGGATAAATTGCTTCAACATATATTGAAGTAGTTTTATCTTTTGGTGTTGAACCAATTACTTTAGGTAAGAAATCACTTACTGTAGGATTTAATGAAGCAGTATAACTTTCAATAGTTGTACCTGTAGTACCAATTACAAAATCAGCATATGGATTAGTAGAATTAACAACACTAATTGACATACCACTAGCATTATAAATTAAGTTATTAGAGAAGTAAGAACCTCTTGTTCTAACTAATGCTACAACCATATTTTCATATGCAGTATATGATGAACCTGTTAATGTAGTAGCAGTATAAGCTACTGTACCAGATAAACCAGCAGGTAATGAAGTAAATGATGTTACTTGATATTGTACTTGTACACCAGAAAATGTTGTACCTACTTTAGTATATTTAGGAGTAATTGTAAAAGTAACACCAGTTTGTGCTACAACAGTATCTCCTGAAAATAGTCCACTAGTAAAATTACTTGATCCAATAACACTACCAGATGAACCGATAGTAGTTGTATCTAAACCAGCACTAATTTTTATACCCCAAGCACAACCAGCTTGATATCCAGATAAACCTAATATTCTTGTTACAAATAATTGATTAGATTCATTTAAATAACTATTAGCGTAGTAAGGAAGAGTAAATTTTAAATTAGAACCAATTTTTTCCTTGGATTGAGAGCCAAATCTATTTCTAAACTCGGCTTTATTTTTTATAAAAGTAGCTTCAAAAGCAGGACCTTTAGTTGTTTCACCAACTAAACCTGCTGTTGTTATACCAATAGATGAATTTACAAAAGTTAAATCTCTTTCATTAAATTTTACTGTTGGAGAAATAAAAACAAAATCTGCCATTTATTTTTTTATTATATTTTTTGATAATATTAGTTTATTTTTTTATTTTAAATAGGTAAAAAAATAGTAAAAAAATATTATTTAAAAGAAATACTTATGTTAATATTCATTTTAGTTGGTATAATAATCATAACAACATATTTTTCAATTAAAAATAGAAAAAACAATTCTAACTGTAATACTTGTGGATAATATAAAAGCTATTTTACCTAGTAAAAAGAGTATTATTGCTCAACCAACAGATGTTTCATTAAATTTAAATTTGGAATCTTCTGAAAAACAAATTTTTAATAATAATATACAAAATATTTTAAATGTTAATGGACTTTTTAATAAAGAACGTCAAAATAGTACAAAATATAAAATTAATGGACAAATAGAATTAATATCATTAATTACAGGCATAAAAAATAATGTAACTACTACTAGTGGATTATTTGATTATTTAACAATTAATGATAATATAAATGATTTTACTACAATTAATGATTTCTTTGATATTTTTATTATGTATCCTCAAACATACTATGGTAATAATGATAATTTAAAATTAGTGGTTAAACCACTTACAAATGCTAATGATTCTGATATTTTTAATGCTGGTTTCTATAAAAATATGTATTATGAACAGATAAATCAATTTGTTTTTAATAATGATATTAATATTACAGGTTTAACAACGAGTATTGTAGTTAATAATAATCAACAATTACCTATAACTGAACTATATTTATTCTTTAGATTTAAAAATAATAATAGTCTTAAATATCAACATTCTTATACTGATATAAATGGTATTGTAATTAATGGAAATATTAGTGATACTAATATTAATAATGGTTTATATGTAGGTGATTTTCAATTTGATATTGATAATTTTGAATTAAGTATTTTAAAAGATGTTACATGTAATATAAAATTTAATTTAACTGGAAAAACATTAAATTTTATATATAATCCATTTATACCTATTAAGATAAGAGATTTTAGTAATAATGTTGAAACTGGAAATATTTTAACTACTGATAATATACCATATTATTCAATATTGGTAGAAGATGAAACAAATGGTTTTAATAAAAATGGATTTGAAACATATACTATAAGCAGTACTACCTTTTATAGTGGAACAACTCGTTTAGTTATGAATGATCCAATCAATATGTTACCTAGAAAACTTATTTTTAATAATAATACCAATTTCTTTGAATATTATCTAGATTTTAGTAATGTATATAATACAGATAGTATTATAATTACATTAAATGGTAATAAATTGATTGAAGGAATTGATTACTTAACTTCTAGTATTGATACCAGTAAAATAATTTTAAGATTTAAACCTACATTAAATGATATTTTTACATTTAGTTATTTAAAAGGTGAAAATTATGTATGGAGAGATTTATTGGATATTGGATATATCGAACCATCTAGTTTATTAGGTGTAGAATATCCATTTGTGAATGGTAGACATTACATTTTTGATTATACTAAGTTATTTATTAAACCAGATATGACAGATTTAGTTACAAATCAATTCTTTTGTAAGTTTAATTTTAAAACTTCACCAAGTCATATTGAAAATAAAAATAATTTTGTTGGTGATAATTGCTAATATTTTATTATATTTGTTTTAAAATAAAATGTCCAGTTTTTAACATAATAAACTGGACATTTATTGTTATATATTATTGATTTATAACAAATTATACTAACTTAATAAAATATTATTATATATAGGTGACCGATAAAAAAACACACACTGAACAATCAATTATTGGAGTACTAGAACGAAAATATCGTGATAATTCTAAATATTATCTTTCTAATGTTTATGTTTTTAAACATAATTGGGAATCTGATTTTTTTATAGTAAGACAAAATGGTTACTGTATTGAGTTTGAAATAAAGATATCTAGAACTGATTTCTTTAATGATAAAAAGAAAGTAGATAAACATCTAATTTTAGAAACGGGTAAAAGTATAAGATATAATATACAAGAACAGCATGATTTTAAACCAAATAAATTTTATTATGTTGTTCCAGATAATTTAATAACAGTTGACGAAATACCAAAATATGCTGGTTTATTATATATTGATAGTTTTAATCAAATTATAACACTAAAGGAAGCTCCATTTCTACATAAAAATAAACTTAATTTTAATGATAAATTTGTAAATAAATTCTATTATTATTTTCAAGATTTTAAACAAAAATTTCGTAATGCAGAAAAAAGAATTAAGTATTTAGAAGATAAATATTTAAAATAGTGTAACTTTTAATATATTTGTGTCGTATAAGATAAAAAAAATATAAATTATTATGAAAGAACAAATTTTAAATACAATTCGTGATCTATGTTCAAACTTTCTTTTTTATGATAGAAAAGAAGATGAAAATTTAACACAAGATGATTTATATCAAGCAGTTAATAATAATGAAATAACTATTGGTGAAATGGTTGAAGAATTTAGAAAAAATCTTGAAAATAGCTTAGGAAAATAATATGACAAGTGAAGAGTTAAGAGAATATTTTAAAGAAAATGGATTAAATTATCATATGTTACATAATAATCATATGATTTCTTTAAAAAAACTTATTGAAAGTAAATTAATTGAATTTAATAAAAATACTACCAATAAAATGGTCATGTCTTTAACATCTGTTAAATCAAAAGATTATGAGTTTGATATGGAAAAAGGTGGAATAAAATATTTTTATTTTAAAGTAGATAGTGATTATTTTAAAGGACGTGAACTAATATCTTTTAATAAAGATGGCTTTATTGGTTTTGCTGGTTGGAGTGATTCTACTAATATTCAACCATTTAAAGATGCTTTTGTAGAATGGGTTTCAGGAATGACACTATATTATATTAATTAACATGATATTAGAAAAATGTAAATTAATAATTTATTGTAATCCAAATGGTAAAAATCAATATTTAATAATTAATGAAAATGATAAGATAATTGAAGATGCAGTTAAAAATGATGATAAAATATCAATTAATTTTAATGATTTTCCTTCTAATATTTTTTTTAATATCAAACTATATTTAGGAAATGAATATCAGATTAATGACTTTAAACAAATAATTGCATGGTTAAAATTTATATTTGAGAGTGATAATGATTACAATCAATATAATTTTTTTAAAGAATATCTGTTCTTTGATATAAAATCTGAATATGGTAAACAATTATTAGAATATTGTTTACAAAATAATATTCTAAATATAACCTTTTAATAAAGTATGCGTATAACTATCTTATATAACAATTTAAATAATAAATATGAAAAATAAAATAATGATGTTGATTGTGATGCTAGGTATTACATTTCATGGATTTTCTCAAAAAAGTCCTAAACTTATAATTGAAAATGAAAATATTACAATTAATTTTCAAAATAAAGATGCAATTAGTGTAAAAACAGATAGTACTATATTTGATTTCTATATTAATTTTGTTGATATCCATGATTTTATTTACCAAATTTCATTAATTCATTCAGCAAATATTATTGAAAATAATGAAAATCTTGGAATCTTTGTAAATTATATTAGATTGGATAAAAAATACCAATCAACATATATTATTGAAAAAGTTTTGGTGGTTAAATCAATTAAAAAATATAAAAATGGTAAAGTAGTTATTAAAACAAAACAAGAAAATTGTTACTAATTTATTATGAAAAATATAGATTATATAGAACGTGTTATTAAAGGTAAATTTGATATGATATTTAATCATAATACAAAATCTTTTATTGGTAAAAATCCTTTAACTACAGATTTTGTATTAACATTAGATGAATTATATAAGGATTCTGAACATGTTTTAAGTGATAAATTATATGAGTTTCAAATATTACTTGATAAAAGAAAAAGAGATGTATTTGAATTAGAATTTGATAAATATTTTATTTAGTGGAAATTAAATAAAAAAACCTTCTAGTTAATTTCTAGAAGGTTTTTTTATTTGTTATTTATTTAAAATATCAGATACAGGTGTTTTTGACCACATTCTACATGACCAATATTTTGGTGTTGTTTTATCTTTAGCTAAATCACATTTAAACCTTGCTCTAAAAGATTTTCTTCTTTCAGGATCATCTCTTTTTATTTCCATATTTGGATCACCAAAATTAACCTTAACTACATTACCTTTAGAATTTTTAACATAAACTTTGAATTTTTTAACATCACCTCGTGTTGGCTTTCCGAGTTCAACATCTTTACCCTTATATTCAGATTCATTTAAATTTACATTTTCAACAGTACCATATTCATCTTCATAACCACCTTCATTTTCGCCATCAAAACCATCATCTAAGAAATTATATACTTCTTGAATATCATCAGCAGAAGTTGAAATATGATCAACAGCCCAAGCATGACCATTAGCAATTTTATCATCTATTTTATTTTTATCCGTAGACAACAATTCACCACATATTTTATGAATAGTTTCTAGATTTTGCCAAAACATATAATTTTGACTTTCTTTAACATTTTCATTTTCTTCTTTGGTCAATTTATCCCATTGTTTTTTATCTGGATAATCCTTATCACCTTTTTTTGCAGGTGTTTCACCTCTTTCTCTTTTAGCATGTATATTAGACCATAAACCTTCAGATTTTACCATTTTACCATTTTCGAATGATTTTTTATTTTTTTCATCATTAATGGTATCTTGTATAATTTTTTTTAATTCCATATTATTAAATAGTTTTATTATAAATATTAGAATAGTTAATAAAAAACCTTATAGAAATTAAACTATAAGGTTTTTTATTAACTATTTTTAATTGATTATTGGATATTTTTTACAATACTATTATTCAATATCTGACCACTTGATTGGTTTTTGATAGAGATATTACCAGCTTTGATATTTTTAACAAAATCATCAAATGTTACATCTTTTGGTAATTGATTTTGAGCTTTTAAGCCATTAAATAATTTACCAACTCGGTCAGCACCCCATTCAGCATCAGCATTAGAAACATTTATGTTAACACTAAGTTTAACAGGTTTGTAATCAGCACCAGCAGAAGTAGCTTTAACTTTTGAATATTGTGCAGCTTTATATGCTGGGTCTTTAGGATCACTTACACCTTTTTCGTAATCAGGACCACCTACTTTAGCAGTACCTTTAATTAATTCAAAATCACCAGTTTTAATATCACCTCTTTTTAAAGCATCACTTAATACTTTTGTGACAATTTTATCTAATTCAGCAGTACGTTCATCAGCTAATTGTTGGTTAGTTTTACCAGCAGGAGGTGTTACTTTTGATGCAGAACCTTCAACAGTTACTTTTACTTGTTTAGTTGGTGATTTTTTAACTTCATCCTGAATATATTTAATTAAAGTTTGAGTTAAATACTTTTCAATTTCAGCTTCTTGATCACTTGGTAAATCTGTTTGACCAGATTCAAATTTAGAATCTACATCAACTGTTAATTCACCATTATTAATAGTAGCTTTTAATGGTTCAGCAGTATGAGTTGTGTCACTTGAATCTTGACCATCATCAGTATTACCACCATTATCAGGTTCAGTTTGATTTACTTGTTCAATTTTATCTTTAACATTATTAACATCTTGAGATGTAATACTTTTTTCATCAGATGCCATTGCAGCACTTGATATACTCATAAGTTTCATTAATAACATCATCATTGCTAATGACTTACCAACTTTTTGTTTCCAAGATTTATATGGCTGATCGTCACCATTATCAGCAGCTTCAACAGCTTTAACACCATCTTCAAAATTAGTTTTTAATCTTGGATCAGAGTTAATAACTTTTTCAGCAGATTTTTTATTAAATATAGATGTTGCTTTTCCTAAGATTGATTTTAAATCAATTTCATTTAATGAACCATTATATTTTTTATTACAATATTCACCAGCCATTTTTTCAGATTCTTCTTGAATAGACTCTAATTTAGAAGTAATTTCATTAACCCAATTATCATCAATTAAATCTGAACTACCATCTTCTTTCAATTCATCAACCATTCCTTGTAATTCATTTTCTGATAAAGAATTAAAAGCTTCTTCTACACTCTTTTCTTCATATTCTCCAATAGATTCATTAATTAATTTTTTAATATTTTCTTGAATTATTTTTATTTTATCATTTTTAGTAAATAATTCATTAATAGCAAGTTTACTAATTTTTTGATATTTATTATATAATTTTTCAACAGCATCATCTTCATCTTTACCTTCCATAGAAACTTTAAAAGGTTGTTCTTTATCAGAACCTTTTTTCATGCCTGTAAAACTAATATTAAATTTTTTATTTTTTGGAGCAGTTTTTTCTTTATCTTCATTTAAAACATCTTCAGTTTCAGATACAATAGGTTCATTTTTTGAAGGTGTAGACCAAATTTCATAATCTTTTTTATGAGACATTTTATATTCTTTTGTTAAGAAATCAGCTTCTTCTTTAGAACTTGCTGTATCTAATTTTTCAGGTTTATTATTTTTATATTTACCCATAATAATAAAAGAAGCACTATCAGAATCTTCAGTTTCATCAAGTTTTTTACCATTATTTTCAATTCTTTTAATTAAAGAATCTTTTTCGTCATCATTCATTTTTTCAAGACCACTTTTAGTAGAACTAATCATACTATTAATTGCTGCTTTACTTTCTTGTGGTGTAATATTATCACCACGTTCTTGATAACTTTGATTTAATTTACCTAATAATGATTGAATTTCATCAGTTAATGAATCACCACTTTCTTCAGAACCTTCTGAACCACTTGTATTAGTTGTTTCACTATCTGTTGCAGTTTCTTCTGTAGGAGCATCTGTGGTTGGAGCTGTTGTTTCAGGTGCAGGTTCTGCTGATACAATTTGATCTTCAGCACCACCATCTGTTGATGTTGGAGTTTCAGCAGGTACTTGTGTTGATGTTGGTTCAACGGTTTTTGGTTCTGCATTATCAGCTTTTGGCTTATCTTCAACTTTAGTATCAATTTCTGCATTTAAAGGAATTTCCTCTTCTTCTACAGTTTTTTTATTATAACCAAATGATTCATTTAAAGATTTCATTTTTAAATTTAATCTACTTAATGCATCAGGATATCCGTTATATTGTTCATCAGATTTATTAATTGTATTACCAATATATGCGAAATCAGTTACATTTGGTTCACTTTTTGACCCAGAAGCTACTTTTATATAATATTTAGAACTTTCTTGGATAATACCATAAATTCTACCATCAGGAGCACCTTTATAATAAAGTAATTTTTTATGTTTAGAAACATTCTCATTAATTGGTGCTTTATAATTACCACTAAGTTGTTTCATTTTTTCAATGATTTCTTCTTTTGAAAGTTCTCTTGCGTTTTTTTTCATTTTTATATTTTTTTTATTTTAAATAGTATTTTATTTTGTAAATAAAATACTATTATCTTATTAGTTTTTCTTTTAAAGTTAAGTCTTGTTTATATATATCTTTTTTAATTGATTCTAACTTTTCAAAGAAACCACCTGTACGAAGTATTTTAAAAATTAAATTTTCATTACTCATTTCTCCACCATTAGGTAAACCAACAGCTCTTAATTTAATTATTTTATCATATATTTTTTCAATATTATCTAAAATTTCTTTATGATCTTTACCATTTTTAAAACTATTCTCAATTCCTTCAATTTTATTAATTAAATCAATAGCCTTATCTTTAATAGTTTTTTTATCGATACTTGTTTTAGATTCTAATTCTGGCTGTTGAATCCATTTATTATCAACTAAACTATACATAGCTGTCCAATCTTTAACTTGACCATCATCTTGAATAAATAATTCCACTGGATACCCATAAATAGTTAGATCATATTTATCAGTCCAAACATTCTTCTTATTTTTAAAATAATCCAATAATAATTCATTATTAGTATCTATATCGTTATAATTAGTAATAATATGTACATCAATATCAGAAGCGTTAGTATAATTTTTATTTGCTAATGAACCCGTAAATACAATATCTTTTATTTTAAGGTTAGGTAAATTTAAAAATCTAATATATTCCTTCACTATCATTAAGATAGCTTTCCTAACTTTTGGATTAATTGTCGAATTATTTAACCATATTTTATCATTTAGTTTATCGTGTATTTCTAAATTTTCAACATTAACATCATTTGGATTAATTTCATTTAATGATGTTTCTAAACCTTTAATAATATTAATATCAGGTGTTTTAATTGAATCTTTATTTTTTTGAAGTTGACTATCAAAATTAGATTCAATATATTTTCTAAAATTACTCTCTAAATCATTATCATCTTTTAATTCTGGATGAGAGGTTAAAAATTTAGATAATTTGTCTTTAAAATCTTTAAATTTCAAGTTTTTAAACTTTGAATAAAGATTATTTAAAAAATTATCGTTTTCTAAAAGGTTTTGCATAATGAAATAAACTAGTTTTTCATGTAAATAGTGAATTTTTAATAAAAATTTTATAAAATTTTTTACTATTTAATATAAAGTATTTTACATGGCAAACATAAATATCAAGTTTCCTTTATCCGATGACAGTTCAAATAATAATTACTTAAAAGCGAATACTAATACAAATGATGCAATTAAAACAAATTTGTATTTATTATTTACAACAGATATTAATACTAGATTTTATAAAAGAGGTTATGGTTCAAATTTAAGAAAACTTATTTTTGAACCAAATGATCAAATAACTGACTTAGATATTGAAACTGAAATTAAAAAAATAGTTTCTAAATACTTACCTAAAATAACAGTCGATAATATAACATTTGAAGATATCCCAGATACAAATAATGGTTTATTATTAGCTATATACTTTACTTATTCTGATGCATCATATTCTTTTTCTGATGTAATTGGAATTACTTTTTAATACTAAAAATATTTAAAATATACATGAACGAAATTAATTCAAAATTAACAGGTTATCAAAGATTAAGTAGAGTATTTGATATTGGTAATAATGCTAATCCAACATCTATACCTTCAGAAGGATATGATCAAGAAAAACAACTATTAACATCTGCAACTCCAGAAGAAGCAAAAGTTAATAGTTTAGAAGCAAGACAAGATACATTTTTTCATTCACAACAAACTGTTATAGTTCAAAGTAATGAACAACAACAACTTTTAGCGCAATCTTTAAGGTTACCAGCTTTAATTGATTATTCTTTAATGGAAGGATATCCAATTTTAGCACAAGCGTTAAATGTTTTAAGTGAAGAAGCAACAACATCTGGTGAAAATGGTAAAATGCTTACAATTTATTCAGATAATAAAAAAATTAAAGTCGAACTTGAAACATTATTTAATGATAGACTTGATTTAAATGTTACATTACCTGTTTGGTGTCGTAACATGGTTAAATATGGTGATAACTTTCTATTTTTACAAACAAGAGCTAAATATGGTATAACTGGAATTAGACAATTACCTGCTGCTGAAATAACAGTTAGAGAAACTTTTGATAGAGAAACGCATAAAACAAAACTTGAATATCTGTGGCAAAATCAAAGTCAAACATATACACAATGGCAAATTGCACATTTTAGAATGCTTGGTGATGATAGAACTATACCATATGGTGCATCAGTTTTAGGTCCTGTCAGAACGTATTGGAGAATGTTAAGAATGCAAGAAGATGCAATGCTTGTTTATCGTGCAGTTAGAGCTTCTGAAAGACGTGTTATTAAAGTAAATGTTGGTAATATGGATGCGGCAGATATTCCAGCATATATCCAAGCAACAGCAAACAGATTTAAAAAAACAAGTATTATTGATCAATCAACTGGACTAGTTAATTATAAATTTAATCCAGCATCAGTTGAACAAGATATATTTGTACCAACTAGAAGTGATAATGCAACAAACCCTATTGAAACTTTAGCAGGTGCAACAAATCTTTCTGATATTGAAGATATAACTTATTTACGTTCAAATCTATTTTCAGGGTTAGGTATTCCAAAAATATTTTTAGCATTTTCAGAAGATGGTGCTTCAGATGGTGGTGGAAAAAATTTAAGTAACCTTGATATTCGTTTCGCAAGAAAAATTAATAGAATTCAACAATGTTTAATTGCAGAATTAAATAAAATAGCAATAATTCATTTAGTTTTAAGAGGTTATGATGAAGAAGAATTAACCAATTTTACTTTAGCATTAGCAAATCCATCAACACAAGCAGATATGCTTAAAGTTGAACATTGGGCTGCTAAAATGGATTTATATGTTAAAGCAACTACAGCAGGTGAAACAGGTATAAAACCAATGTCTGAAACAAGAGCCAAACAACAAATATTAGGTATGTCTAATGATGAAATAATGGAAGATATACAACAACAAATGGTTGAAGCAGTTGTTGGTGATGAAATTAAAAATGCTACAATTAAAATAAAAAATAGCAAAATATTTGATGGATTATATAAATATTATGAAGCAGGTATTATTTCACAAGATACATTAAATGGTGAAAAAGTTGACTCAAACAGTCAAACTACCCCACCTACTGATAATAATTTAACAACAGAAGAACCACCATTAGGTGAAACACCTACTGATGCACCACCAGAAAATGCAACATTACAAGAAAAATATATCTATAAAAATAATAAATTAAACGAAAATTTATTAACTTTACTGACTGAATTAGAAGAAAAAAATAATAAACAAGTATTATAAAGTATGACTAATAATATTAAAGAAATTGAAAAAAGGATAGAAAAATTCTTAAATAAAAGTTTAGAAAAGAAAAAATATTTTAAAAATGAAACCACTTTTAATTTTATTGAAGGTTGGTTTAATGATTTTTTTATATTTAATTATAATTTTTTTAATACAGATAGTTTATCTAAAAAAAGAAATGAAATTAATTATATATTAGAATTACTTATTATTAATGAAAAATATAATGAATTTGAAGTTGAAACACTTAATTGCTTAGTCAATTTTATTGATGAATATATTAAAATCCTTTTGTTACAAGAAAAAGAATGAAAAGTCCTATTACTGATAAAGAAATGATACTAACTTCTGAATTAAGAACATTTATAATTGATAATCAAGAAGTTACAGTTAATTATATGTTTTATTTATGTGAAGAAAGTAATGAATCTTTTGTTACAACTGATTTAGATACAGAAAATTTTATTAATATTGAAAAATATTTACTTAAAATGTAACCTTATGGTAAATATCATCGTATAAACTAGTATAAGACAAAAAAACAATTTAACTTAAACAAAAAACTTATACAATTATGAAAAATCTTATTCTTTTAATTATCGCTGTTTCAACATTAATGTTTAGTTCATGTGGTAAAGGTGACGAACCACAACCTCAACAAAGAACTACAAGTACGCCACCTACTGTAGTAGCACCAGATTACCATTACAATATTATATATAAAGGTTCAACTTATGTAGTAAATGGTGGAACTGTAACTGATTTAAGTGGTACACATAATTTATTTCCAAGTATTGGTGGAACAAATGATGTTGTTAATTGTACTGAATTTACACAAATTGAATTGGGATTTGTTAGAGCATATAATCCAACTTTAAATAAATCACCTTTAGTATTTGATGGTAGTACTAATATAAATTTAACTGGTTTTGTTGGAGCAATACCTCAAATTGCTGGTGCTGAAATGAATACTAATTTACCTTATAAATGTTTATTAAATTTATATGGTACAACTGACAATACAGATTATTTACACCAATCTAAAGATATTAATTATGATATGTCCACATATTATGTTAATATATATGAAATTGGTTTAGATAAAACAGATACTTATAATCAAACACATTATATCAAAGGTACTTTTAATATTTTACTTAAAAATAATGAAATCATTAAAGGTGATTTTTGTATAAAATATATTTAAAAATAATTATGAGCTTAATTAAAGTTAAGCTCATAATTATTTTAATAAACCAACCCATTTAATATAACCATTAATTATATTTGTTGTAGTATCAATATTATCTCTATCACTAATTGTTAATATAAAAGTATCATGATTTTTTAATAAATAATTAAAACCATAATATTTTGTTAAATCTGTATTTATTCGATAAAGTTTATCATCTTGAAAAATAAGACTACCAGCATTATAAAATTTAATATCGATATAAAAAAATCCTTCGTTAACTGGATTAATTTTAACAGCATCTATTCTAAATGAACCATTAACTAAAAAATTACCATAATCACTATTAATATCAGCTACTTTAGTTAATGCTCCACCAGTACTACTATTACTAATGGTAATAGTATTTAAATTAATATTAGATTGAGATAAAGTAAATATAGTATTAATTATAGAAATTTCTGTATTAATATTAGGATGATTTGGATCACCTTGATTAGGGTTACTAGTAGAAGTCCCATCATTAATCATTCCACTATTAGTACTATTATCAGTTATACCATTTGGATCAGGAGTAGTAAAAGAATTAGTTGGTTTTATAAAACAATAATTATTGTTATTTGACATACTATATAATATCTTTAGTTAAGAAGTTAGTTAAGAAGTTTGAATTTTTATGTATACCTTTATAGAAGAATTTATTAGTTATTAATGTTTGATCCATATAATCTTGGTAAGCATCATTATTAATTAAAAAACCTCTTCTATTACTTGGTAACATTATATCAACTAAATTATCTTTATCAATTCTAATAAAATTTGTTTGGTGTTGATACCCATTAAGTATATATTTATTATTTAAGATATTTGCGCCTAAAGGTTTACTATTATCTCTAGTTCTTACATCATCACCAATAAAAAAGGAGCAGCCTTTATCAGTTCTTTTACCTTTTTTTCTTTTTATACCTACTTGATAAAAGAATAAACAACCATTTAACCAATTTTTATAAAATACTCTACTATCTTTAGCACCACTAAATAATGAAATACTTTGATTATTTAACATTTCTAAATCTTCACCATATAAGTCATTATTACTTTGGTTTAGTGTATTAACATCTAATATTAAACCTGTTCTTTTTGAAATAGTTGTATTATCAATATCTCCAATATTTATATATTGTGCAATACTATAAACTTCATTTATATCAAATTTATAAGCATTTTTAATCCATGTATCTTCGTTATAATCACTACATTGAGGTACTTTTATTTTAGTTCTACCAACATTTATTTTAGCACCACTACTTTTAATATCATCATTAGTACCCATTGTAAATATAGAATAACCATAAAATTCAGTATATAAACCAGTAGAGTTATCAGTTGTTTCTATTTCATTACCAAATTCGTCTGTAATAATTTTTTTTCTATTACAAGGTATTTGATATAAGAAAGTTCCATTATTACTTTTAATTTTAGCATATTGGTTAGTAAATAATGTTTTTATATCGCTATTAATATCAACATTATTAGAAATAATATCATTTTCATTAACAGTATGAGGATAATAATATATTTTTTCATTTATTTCACTAACTCTGCAATCATCTAAATTCATTAATGTAGTAAAATCATCAATATTTTCACTAGACGTTAATTCATCACAAGAACCAGTTTTTCCTAACCATTTTATACTTATAGGTTCTTGGTCAAATTCGCCACCATTCATTTGACAAGTATCAAAAGTTAATGCTCTCACATTAAGAAATGGTAAAACATTTTTTATAATTATTTGTACACATAATTTAAAAGAAAATGTTTGTCCATTATCACAAGCACTTTTACTTGAATCTGGTATACCAAGTTGACCAATAGCAATAGTTTTACGGAATACTTTAATATTAAACCCAAAACACATTCTTATTTTTAAACCAGCACTATCATCTAAATTAAATAAATCACAATCACCACCTTTTATACATAGATTTTTTAAACCCATATTAGCTTGAAATACAATTCTATTACCCCAAAATGAATTTTCACCTTGTGTAATACCAGCTCCCATTAATGTAAATGAAGGTATAATTTTTGCGTTAACATTAAAATCTTTTCTAGTAATACCAATTTGATAATTATCTTTATTACCCCAAAACGGTACTACATCTACGTCTGTATCTTGTGATTGTAATGTTGGAATATTACCTAAATCAGTTGTAGCAATTAATTTTGTTCCATCATCATTAAATGAACTTGCAGGTAATCCACCTACTTGAACCAAAATAGGAATGGTCGTACTATATTTTCCAATGTCAGTTATATCACAATCCATATGTAATGTTTGATTACCAATAGGTACACCAAAAATCATATAATCACCTGAATTATTAGTTACTGTTGTAAATTTGTAATATTTATCATAGACCTCAATCCAAGAATCATTTGTTAATAATTCTATTTTATCAGGAATACTACCAATAGGTGTTTTAGGTTTATATCCAATACCATAGTTATTTTCTTTAAAACCAGAAAAAGGATTTAATTTTTTAAGTTTATTTAATAGATTATATCTTTTACCAGTTGTATCTTTATCAGTTGAATTTAAAAATGGATATATTGATAATATCTCAGGTTTAAGTAAATCTTTATTAGATATCGGAATAAAAAGAGATATTTTACAATTAGGTAAACCAACACCACTTGATTGAACTCTACCTACAATTACACCATAATCAGCATTAAAACTTCTATAAACTTGTGATTGTTTTAATGTTAATGATAGAATTTCAATTTTTTCAAAATCTTGATCTAATCTTAAATTAACATATTTTTCCTTCTGATTACCTACTTTTGTTGGAATACGAATGGTTTTATTTGTATTTGACATTTACAATATTTTATTATAAATAGGTTGTATTTTATAATATTTACTCTTATATTTGTTTTCTAAATATTTATTTTAATAATGAAAAAACTAAAAAAATTACAAGATATTTTTAATCAATTGTCTGTGTTTCTTAAAACAATTGAAATTGATGATGAAACATTGTTACCTAAAATAATTGTATTATTTCCATTTAATTGGGTAATAACTAATAATCCTGATTTTCAATATACTATATTGGAAATAAGAGAAGATATTTCTAAAGTATATCTTTTTAATATTATAAATCTAAGTTTAGGTATAGATGAATTGGCAACTCATTTGATTGATATTGTTAATCATAATATGAAAATTGAGAAAGAAAAAGAAAGAATTCAATTAAAAATTCAAAAAGAAAAACAAAAGTTTGAAGATAAAATCAATAAAATAAAAGGTGAATATGTAGATAATGTTGATTGGACAAATCATAAATTTACTAATACTGCTGAATCTAAATATATAATGGGTGTTGATCTAGTTACTGATAATCCTGAATTAATGATTCATAAAATTCTTGAAGATGGTTTAATTGAAAATATGAATATTAAAAAATTTGATAAACCAGATCAAATAAATATTAACGCTGTTTGGAATCAAGAAGAAGATTTAGATAATATTGATGAAGATAATGTTAGAGAATTACCTATTATAATGAGTCAACCTATTGAATTAAATCTACCAAAAGATATTAAAAATAATATTAAGTTTGGATTGGATCAAATGAAACAAGAATTAATGAAACAACAGATGGAAGAACAAGAAGATGAAAATCAAGATAATAGTAATTTTGAATAATATATGACAGATAAATTGATATATAATAACAAACTTGATACTTATTGTATTTTAGATACTACTAACAATATTATTGATAATACAACTGATATTAACTTTAGTACCTTACCTTCTAATATATTTAGTAATATATTACTTTATTTAGGTAATGAATATGAATTATATAACTTTGATTATCAATATGTTTATAGTTTATTAATTAATGATGATATTTATCTTGATAAAGATTCAAAT
>ENA-OBIO01000412-OBIO01000412.1-metagenomes-genome-assembly--contig:-NODE-412-length-23084-cov-23.4105_pt1 | contig 23084 bp, 20 predicted proteins | sample MGYA00153383_OBIO01 | MGnify analysis MGYA00153383 | reverse complement strand
CAGCAATTCTTTAATGCGAGTACTCAATCCCTTTTTAAGGCGATCGCTTAGGTGGGATAGCTGGACGGTGAGCACTATAGTTATTGCAGTTTTATTGTCATTGCCCATCTGGGTTGTGTTGAGCAGCGTTTTTGTAGATGCGCGATCGATTTGGCAGCATTTAGCCGATACGGTTTTAGGCACATATGTTGGCAATTCCTTGGAATTAATGCTGGGCGTGGGTGTGGGGACGACCGCTATTGGCGTCAGTACGGCTTGGGTTGTGACGCTGTGTTCATTTCCAGGCCGACGCTTATTTGAATCATTATTATTGTTGCCTTTGGCTGCGCCAGCGTACATTTTGGCATACACCTATACTAACCTGCTCGACTATTCTGGACCGATTCAAACCCTCCTGCGTAAAGGATTTGGGTGGCAAAGTGCGCAGGACTATTGGTTTCCCAATGTGCGATCGATCGGCGGGGCGATTGTGATGTTGACGTTGGTGCTGTATCCCTATGTTTATTTACTAGCGCGATCGGCATTTTTGACCCAATCCAGTCGCTTGCTTGAAGCCAGCCAAAATCTAGGCTGTAGTCCTTGGCAAAGTTTCTGGCACGTTGCGTTGCCGCTTGCCCGTCCTGCTGTTGTGGCCGGGTTGTCTTTAGCCCTGATGGAGACGCTGAATGACTTTGGGACCGTCGAGTTTTTCTCAGTTCCTACCTTCACGACGGGCATTTATCGAACGTGGTTTGGCATGGGTGAGCGCCTTGCGGCCTCGCAATTAGCGGTATTGCTGTTACTGTTTATTTTTGGATTAATTGCCCTAGAACGAGTGTCGCGGCAACAGCAGCGCTACTACCAAAACGCAGGTCAAGGTCGATCGATGTCGCGGTATGTGCTCGGCAGTGTGCGCGGTATCGGTGCCATTGTTGTTTGTAGTGTTCCTATTGTCCTTGGCTTTCTGCTGCCTGTGGGAATGCTTCTCCAATTGATGGGCATTGACAGTAATGCGACCGCAGGCGATTCTCGGGGTGATTCTGATTTTCCAACGGCTAGCAGCGCCATTGTATCAACGCCCAACGATCGCTTTTGGGAATTTGCCTATCATAGTTTTCTGCTTGCTGCATTGACGGCAGCGATCGCAATTTTGGTTTCTATTATTCTCGCCTACGCACAACGCCTGCGTCCGGCTAACCGTTGGGTGACTCAATTGGCGACGCTGGGCTATGCTGTTCCGGGGGCCGTAATTGCAGTTGGCGTATTAGTTCCGCTAGGGCAGTTTGATAATGCGGTGGATGCTTGGAGCCGATCGACCTTTGGTGTTTCGACGGGCTTGCTCTTAAGTGGGACTATAGCGGCATTGGTATTTGCCTATTTGGTGCGGTTTTTGGCGGTGGGATTTGGGGCGGTGGAATCTAGTCTCGATCGGATTACGCCCAGCCTAGATGATGCCGCTCAGAGCCTCGGTTGTGGCACCGTTAAGACTCTACAAAAAATCCATCTTCCCCTGATGCGAAGTGGACTCGTTACAGGATTGATTTTAGTGTTTGTCGATGTAATGAAGGAACTGCCTACAACGTTGATTGTGCGACCCTTTAATTTCGATACTTTAGCGATTCGAGTTTACAATTTAGCGTCTGATGAGCGATTGGCTGAAGCGGCGGCTCCAGCATTAGCAATCATAGGGGTTGGATTGTTACCCGTTGTGTTGTTGAGTTGGCAAATGGTAAAGGGCGATCGGACGTAGAGACCTTGAGGTAGAATTAGACAAATATATAAATCCTAGCGAGGTTGCCTTTGATGTCTCAAGTAACTTACAGCAGCGAAGATGTCGTTCGGCTTGGCAAAGCTCTTTATCACAAGCTTCAGACTCAACTAGAGTCCGTGGAGAATATTGGCAAAATTATTGCGATCGATGTCGAAAGTGGTGATTATGAGATCGGTGATGATTTGCTGAAAATTAGCGCTAATCTTAAGGCTAGGCATCCTTTAGCAGAAATGTGGGCAGAACGAATTGGATTTAATGCTGTTTATAGCGTAGGTGGAACATTAACGAGAACAGTATCGTGATTCAGGGGAGTGTCGTTGGGCTTGAGGCTCAAGTTAAGTTGATTTTATGTTTGCCCAATCAGCAGCGAGTTCAAATCGAATGCGTTGTGGATACTGGGTTTGCAGGTGCATTAACCCTTCCTCCTGAGATGGTGATGAAGCTTGATCTACCATTTGTAATTCGGATGAATGCTAATCTTGCGGATGATAGCAATGTTATGACGTCTGTTTATAAGGCAACAGTTATGTGGCACGGGAGGGAAGACGCGATCGCAGTCCTAGCAATGTCGTCCACTGCTAGGAACGGCATTGCTAGAAGACTGTAATCTCAATATTGATTTTCGAGAAGGTGGGGCTGTCGTTTTAGTTGAGCTTTAGCGATCGCACGTCTAATTCTAATGAGATTGAGATGTATTCGCCAAAAGAAGAGAATATAAAACTAACCTCCTACTCTACCGCCAGCGAAACCCGATCGCCGCCCAATCGCTGTAACGAACTTAACAACGTCACCACCCCTTCGTAGGGCACTGCTCGATCGGCTTTTAAAATCACAACGCCCTGGGGTTTTTTGCTGAGATATTGCGTTATCGCAGATGCAAGGCCGTCTTGAGAAACAACGGCGTTATTCACCAGAATTTGCCCTTGCAAATTAAGACCCACCACTAAAGGATCGGTCGGGACAGCAGAACTTCCTGACGCAGGTTCGCCGACACCGGGCAGTTTCACATTAACGGCTTGAAAGTTGGTTAATGTCATCGACACAATAATGAAATAAATCAAAATTGTCATAATCACATCCATCAACGGAACCAGATTAAGTTCTGGCATCCGGGAACCTTGATGTTGTCCACGGAATTGCATAATGACTCCATTGCCCCGTTCATAAGGGAATTGTGGGAATAGGGCTGGCCGCATTCATCAACGGGTTCACTTGGTATTGCACTTGGCATTAACTGTTGCAACACCTCAACTAATCGGCTCACCAATCGCTCATCTGTCAGTTCTGCCCGATCGCCTTTCGATACATTTGGTTCGTACCAGTGTTGACGATAAATCAACTCCAGTTCATTGCCGACATCTGAAAAGTAATCCATTTGCCCAGCCGCTAATGAGATGCACACGCGAAACACCGCTAGCGCGATCACGGCCACTATCATTCCTCCTGCCGTTGTAATGAGTGCTTCCGCAATCCCCATAGCCGCTTTTGACGTATCCGCACCCGACCCGCCGCCGCCAATTTTGAGACTAAAGAACGTCACAATTAGTCCTGTGACAGTGCCTAAAAGTCCCAGCAGCGGAGCAATCCCAGCGGTCGATTCGAGGAGCTTGTCCCCCTTTCGCATCTGCACAAATTCCCGATCGCCTGCTGCTTCAAGGGCTAATCGAAAGGTTTCGGGCGTTGGGAAATCGAGCTTGAGCGGTGCAAGTAAAAAGCGTCCGATCGGCATGTCTTGGGCACTTTCAGCGAGTGATCGCGCCTTGCCCAAATCCACCAGTGCCGCATCTAAAATCTGCCGCACTAGACGCTTTTCTCCCCGCAAACTGTGCCACCAAAACCAAGTGCGCTCAAAGGCACAGGCCGTTGTCATTACCGACAGTCCGGCAATGGGGACCATAATCGGCCCACCCTTTGCAAGAAATTCAAACACAGTTCCCATGACATTTTGCCTAGAGGTTTTAGGTCCAGCCCGATCGGTCCATTACTTTAAGTGCTTGGGCATTCTTTTCACCAAAGACCTTTACATTAATAGCATCTTTTTTGAAGTCACCATAGCTAATGAGGGCCATTTTCATCTGAACACCCGCGATGACTGGATACTCAAAGTTACTCCCCGCAAAAATCGCTTGAGCCTCGGGACTTGCCAGATATTCTAAATACTGGAGCGCCGCTTCTGGATTGGGTGAATACTTCGCAATTCCGCCACCGCTGATGTTGACATGAGTTCCCCGATCGCCTTGGTTCGGAAAGATGACGCCCACTTTACTGGCAACTTCACGATCTTCAGCCTTGCTAGAACTCGCTAACCGACCTAGGTAGTAAGTATTTGCAATCGTCAAGTCCGATTCACCCGCTGCCACCGCTTTAATCTGCGACGTATCGTTACCGCTAGGCTTCCGAGCTAAGTTGGCGACGACCCCTTTGGCCCAGGCTTCTGTTTTAGATTCATCCGATGCTGCAATAATGGAACCGACTAAAGACTGGTTGTAGACGTTGCCGGACGATCGGACTGAGAATCGACCCCGCCATTTTGGGTCTGCCAAATCTTCATAGCGGGCAATGTCAGAAGATTGCATCCGCGATTTGTTATAGATAATGACGCGAGCACGTTTCGTAAAGCCAAACCAGTGGCCCTCTGGATCTCGCAAACTAGCATCAATACTGCTATACAGCGAACTCGTCATAGGAACTTTTTGAAACAGGCCATTCTGCTGACTCCGCCACAGATTGCCCGCATCCACCGTAATAATCACATCGGCAGGACTATTTGCCCCTTCATTCTTCACGCGTTCGATAAGTTTATCGGCGGGTGCTTCGACTAGGTTAATCTTAATGCCTGTCTTTTTCAAGAAGCCTTCATACACTTGATTATCCGCATCATAGTGCCGTGCCGAATAAAGGTTAAGTACTTTACCGCTTTGGACGAAACTACTTTTAGCTATCAAGGATTGATGAATCGCTACCGCACTCAGTGCTACACCGGAAGCTAGAAACGTACGTCTTTTCATGTTCATCTTTTATTCTCAACTCTACAAAACTACTCTGTGATCACCACACTTTTATACTTGTATACTACAGCCTATTGATACTTAATTTCAATAACTTGAATCAAATTAATGATGAATTGTTCAGCCATAAAAAACCACCCCAGAAACTAAGTCAGAGGTGGAACATCAAAACTTTAATTGTTCTAAGTTACGGATCTACATTGGACACCGTTTCTAACATTGCTGGCTTCCGCGAAGATGATTTCTTGGGATTTAGGCTACGGGTATAGATTCTGCCGATCGTCCCTAAAAAAGCAACATAGGCCACAGCTTGAACCACAAACAGCCGCTGGGTATAGCCAAAAAGCGTGCTAAATACAATGCCGGGGAACTGGCTCTCTGGCATGACTTTAGATAAGTTCCACACCAATCCACCAAGAACGCAGGATTTGTTTTCAGGACGTGCAAATCCTTCTTGAAAGAAGCACATTGCAGCAGATTTACGATCGAGTCCTGCAACGACATTAATCGCCGTATCAAAATGGCCCAGAGACGTCACGACCAATCCGGAGACGATTAAGATTAGGAATACGCCCATAATCATAAAAAACTTACGAATGTTCAATCTCAAGCCCAGCTTAAAGAATGCAACCCCGATCGCACTGGCACATAGAATCCCAAGCAGTGCCCCGATCGCTGGAACCGCTCCCTGTTCAAACTTTGCGGCAATAAATAAGACCGTTTCAAAGCCTTCTCGAATCACCGCAAAAAAGATTAGTCCAAAGATTCCCCAGCCTGCTTTAGCTTGATCAAGCGCAGACCCAATTGACCCTTCTACGCTAGACTTTAACGTCTTAGCATTTTGCGTCATCCAAATCAGCATCCAACTCAATAGCACGATCGCAAGTAACCCAAAACAACCTTCAAGCAAAGGTTCAAACACTGGGCCATATTTCTCGCTGCTGCTCCCAAGGGTTTGGATGAAGTGGCTGAGGGTAACGCCGATCGCCGCACTAGCCGCAAGTCCCACGCCAATACCACCGTACACCCAAGGCGACAGGTAAGATTTGCCTGCTTTTTTGAGATATGCCAACACAATGCCAACCACCAACGCCGCTTCAACCCCTTCGCGCAGGGTAATGATAAAAGTCGGAAGCGCAGAACTGAAATCCATAATTAAGAATCCGTGAACAATAGAGAGAATACAAAACAGGGGATCTGAAAAGATTACAGGCTCTTTTGAGCGATCGTTTCAACAGATTTGATGAGCTTGGTGACGTCATCAACGCTCTTGACGGGCGCAACAGGTGGCACAGGAGAGGGCCAAGCCAACCGCAAATCTGTTAACGCGGTTGTAATTTGCTTCTCACTGTCTACGGATTTTGCCTTCACCTGAGGAGCAATCGCTTTGTACAATTCCTGCGAATACATCACAAACCCGCGAGAGTCTTGATACTCGATCGCTTCTTTGATTTTGCCATCTGCGATCGCCGCACCATATTCTGAACTTGCAGTATCCAACAACCCGACCATTACTTGTAAAACAAACTTTTCATCTTTGCGTTGTTTCTCAGGAAGCACTGCGATCGCACCATCGATCGCATCTAGTGCCAATTTGAATTGTTCGTCTGTTTTTGCTGGATCCTTTGCACCCGCCTTCACCATGGCTTGAAGCTTAGAGAGTACGGATTTAAATTCTTTAACGTTGCGTTCCTTTAATTGATCTTCCACATCCGCATAGATTTCCTCCACCGGGTGCCCGATATGGGGTTCAGCTTGATCGGGCTTCTTCAAATCCAGCAGTTCACGAGCGACCATCATGTGACCTTTCATGAGTCCTAGCTTCAACATGTAGTCAATATCTTTAGCTTCTCCAGTCAGGACAATTTCTTCAATCGTCACCATCTCCTTAACTTGATCAAACTGGGCTTGTGTAATCACCTTTTTAGAAACGAGTTCTTCCGGCTTCACGTAGGGACGACTCGACTGAATCTTGCCCGACAGCGCAGGAATGCCGAGTTTGGCTTCTAGCTTATCGAGTTCGGAGAGAATCGCATTATTGATGTTGATTTTCCTACCGTGGGACATTCCGGCATGTTGCGCACTCGGCTCACCATTTGTAGAGCTTGAACTTGAGGTGGGAGCTTGGGTCTGAGTGGTACCACAGCTCACCAAAACGCTCAAACAGAGCGATGCTGCAAAAAGTCCGGTAGCCTGCAATACTTGCCGAGAGAAACTCATGAGGAGAAAGCCTGTAGTGACACTAAATTACGAAAAATAACCGATCGGTGAAGCAAGTTTATTGAGATCTTTTTTCAACTAATCGATCGCATTATCAGGTAATGGATGACAGCTTGTCAAGCTTATTGAAAATCTTAATCAGTTAGCGATGTCTTTAAGCTTTCGGACGCACGTCAAAAAATCCCATGCAGCCAGCTTCGGCCATAAAGTCTTGGTGCGGGTGGAACATGAATTTTCCGGTATTGCGATAGGTAAACTCCAAGATATGCCGCTCGGCGGTGCCCATGGTAATGACGTCGGTTTGGGTAGTAGTGCTCATGCTAGCCCCTGTGGCATTGATCCCAAACATGTTGGCGTGGAGATGAAAGCTAGCGGCAACGTCATATTCGATTAGGTTCAAGATATAGAGCCGGACGAGGGTGTTTTGCTGAATCGGAATGGGGTGATGCATAAAATAATGCGGAATGCCGTTGAACGCATATAGCTCATTCTTCTGGTCATTATTAGTGTCATACCCCGCCATAATCAGCACAATTTCGTCGGCGGGTGCTCGTGCCTCCTTCGGATCGATGATGAACATGCCATAAAGTCCTTTGCCGATGTGACGGGCAACAGGCGCAACGTGACAGTGGTAAAGCTGCACGCCGTAAGGCTCTGCATCAAATTCATAGATGAAAACTTGACCATTGCGAATGGGTTTGATGCCGTCCATTTCCGACGGATGCACGCCGTGAAAGTGCATAGAGTGAGCGTGACCTGCCTTGTTGTGAAACACGACTCGAATCCGATCGCCCTCAGTGGCGCGAAACGTGGGACCCGGAATGCGATCGTTAAGATTCCAGGTAATGAACTTCGTCGCTTCGTTGAGTTGGATTTCGCCGCTTTTCGCTTCTACCCGAAACTCCCGCACCGTCCGCCCATTTTCCTGTGTCACCGTTCCGTAATCAAACTCTCGAACCGCTGTCATCGGGGTAAATCCCTTGGCGTCTACTGGGAACAAAGACGACGTCACTTTTCCTTGCTGAATAGGTGTTGTAGCCGATCGAGATTGGCCTGTCAGCACCGGAAAAGCAATCGCCCCGGCTCCTAAAATGAGACCCGCTCTCAAGAGCTGTCGTCGGGTCGCCGATTGGAAATTAAACATCATGTAAACACTATGGATGAGATCGAGAGACTGGAGTCGGGTTTACATCCATGATACGTTATTGAGAATTAAAATTGATAGGACCTAAATCTGAAGTTTCGATCGCTATTGAGACTGAGATTGAGTATTCTTATCAATGCTGTGTGTGAAGGAGATTATGATGTCATTCAAAAAATCGTGTTTTACAGCGCTGTACTTCAGTCCGATCGCTTTGGCGTTGAGTCTGAGCCAGTCTGCGACGGCCCAATCTATAGAGGTCGAAACTGCCCAGCGATCGCAGGCAATGACTCAAGTGACGTCAGTATCTCAGTTAAGTGATGTAAAGCCGACAGACTGGGCCTTTCAAGCGTTGCAGTCCCTGGTCGAGCGCTACGGCTGCATCGCAGGTTATCCAGACAAAACCTATCGAGGCAACCGGGCCATGACCCGCTACGAATTTGCCGCTGGGTTGAACGCGTGCATGGATCGGGTTAACGATTTGATCGCCGCTTCCACCGCAGATGCAGTGAAGAAAGAAGACTTAGCCGCCTTGCGTAAATTGCAAGAGCAGTTTGCTGCTGAGCTGTCCACGATGAGAGGTCGAGTGGACGGGTTGGAATCGAAAGTGGCCATGCTAGAGAAGCAGCAATTTTCGACCACGACCAAACTGAATGGCGAAGTCGTTACGGGGCTTGCAGGCGTTGCGACGGGGCGAATTGATGGCGCAGACGTAAGCCGTAACACCGTTTTTGGCTATCGGGCGCGGTTGATCTTAGACACTAGCTTTACGGGCAAAGATCTGCTTCGGACTCGAATTCAAGCTGGAAATTCTGGCTTTACTAATAGTGCTACTGGCATTCCTGAAGGCTCGCTGCGAATGGCCGCAGATTCGGGCGGTAAGGCGACTATTGATGCGTTGTTGTATCAATTTCCTTTAGGTAAGAACACAACCATCATAATCGAAGCCAATGTAGGCGCGGCGGATGACTTTGTAGACCCCCTAAATCCCTACTTGGATGGGGACGGCGGAAGCGGTGCGCTGACCCACTTCGGAACTCGCAACCCCATTTATTATCTACTAGGTGGAACCGGAATTGGCATCAAACATGCGTTTGGTGAAAAGCTCGAAGTTAGCGCAGGCTACCTGGCTGGAAGCGCAAGTGATCCCACTCCCGGCAAGGGCTTATTCAATGGCTCCTACGGGCTGATTGGCCAAGTAACCTTCAAGCCTAGCGCTAAGTTTAAAATCGGCGCGACTTACGTCAACTCATACAACACCAGTTTTGAGAGTGCCGGCAACGCAACCGGGAGCCGGCTGGCTAATCCCAACAACGCGGCCAACCCCTTGTCTGCGACCCCCTTTAACAGCAACTCCTTTGGGTTAGGTGCCTCCTTCCAGTTCAATCCTGGCCTTGTTTTAAACGCAAATGCGGGTTACACCAAGACTAATGTCAGTGGTGAAGGCGATCTCGATATCTGGAACTGGATGGTGGGACTTGCCTTCCCAGATTTAGGGAAGAAAGGGAACTTGGCGGGTTTGATCGTGGGGATGGAACCCAAAGTGACAGGAAGTAGCAATACGATCGGCGGTTCGGGCCTACTGGTCCGAGACAGAGACACCTCCATTCACGTTGAAGGCTTCTATCAGCACAAACTCAATGACAACATCTCTATTACGCCGGGATTGATTTGGCTCACGGCTCCCGATCATAACAGTAGTAATTCAGCGGTGGTGATTGGGACGGTTCGGACGACGTTTACGTTCTAGATTGCCGATCGTTGAACTGGGGTGAGGGTCACTTTTAGGTCAGGAAAATTCAGTTAATTTTCAGATTGAACTAATTTTGTGCGTAATTTATAGGATCCTGAGTGAATCATAGATTGATCTAAGGATTTTTCGTATGGCTATTACTTCGGCACAACTCGATGAACTTCTCAAGGACTGGCAGCAAAAACTCGGTGCTGTGAGCCAAAATCTCTACGACCTCGATAATTTACCCACCTATCAGCGTCTCGCTGGAACCAGCGGAATGCCCCAAGCTCGGCTTACGGGGAAAACTCAGACCCTAGTGGCCGGGGCCATGTCTGACCTCGATCGATTGTTTCAATCCTTTGAACTCCTGCGCCAAACCGTGGATCAGGCGAAAGAAATGCGCGATCGACTGCCTCGCTTTGGGAAGGTCAATGAGAAGATTGCTGAAATCATCACTTTTTTAAGTGCCGAATCGATCGAGCTTCCTGTGGATGCAAGTCCATTGGCCAGTCGAGATTTGGGCGTGGTGGCGTCCCACTTTCAGAAGGTGACGCCGATTAGTGTACTCATCACCATGAGTAAGCTGTTTCAAAGTGCGGCGGCGGTTATCTTTCAAGTAGATGCGGCCTGGAACAAGCTTGAACCGCAGCTTTTGCTCCTTTATGACCAGACTCGTCCCATCGAAACCCAGATTTATCAGCTTGCTCAGCAGTATCCGGGAGCGCTGCCTGAAGGCTTACAGAAGCAGCTTGAGCAAGTGCGATCGCAAATCAAATCCGCCCAGATTGAAATCGATCGTGACCCAATCGCCGCCGCCGAAACGAGCCTGGTCGATGTCGAAGCACCGCTCAATGCGATCGTCCTCACCATCACCGAGCTAGCCCAAACACGAGAGCAAGTGGCCCAGTCCCTCGACGCGGCCCAACGCTCTTTTCAGCGCCTCGAAACGTTAAATACAGAATCCATTGCAAAATTTACGGAATTGCGAGAAAAAGTGTTGAATCCTTCAGGATTAAAGGCACCTTTAACTCAAGACCACCTGAGCGGACTCCATCAATGGCTCAACAAGCTGCAAACCACCGCCCATCTCGGCAACGTCATCCCCGTCAAAGTGGGCCTTACCAAATGGCAAGCCCAACTCGACTACGCGATCGCCTATGAACAATCCGCCCTCACCAGCAACAACGCCCCACTCCAGCATCGCAGCGAACTCCGAGGACGCCTGCTTGTGCTCAAAGCCAAGGCCAAAGCCTTAGGATTTGCTGAAGAGCCGCCGCTTGCGGATCTAGAGCAGCAGGTCCAGCAGATGTTGTATAGCCGACCGAGCGATCTGGGTCGAGCCAGTACAGTGCTACAAACCTACGAGCAGGCATTGAACTCACGGGTGTAGGGAGCCGCATATTAAAGCAGTGGGCTAAAGCCATAATCTAAAGCTGAGCTATCTATTAAGCAAGATTGGGCTAAATCTAGACTAAATTCATTGCCCAATCGATCGATACTAAAGAAATTAAAAGACTAATTTAGAGCGGGTTCTTTACGCGGGTTACTTACCAGGTTAACTATGAGTCTTACCAATCTACCTTGCGAACAAACGGGATGTACCGGAACCATTGATGACGGGTACTGTGATACCTGCGGGATGGCGGCAGTCAATAAGACTAAAGCGGCCCCTCGCTCTGACGCCTCTGCTCAGGATTTCATCGGCTCTCTAAGCCAAGTCAACAACAGCTTTAGTCAACGCTTAGAGCCGAGTAGCAGCCGAACCAGTGCGCCGTCTAGACGATCGACCGCTGTCACCGAAGCCAGCGGAAGCAGCGGCGTATTTACGTCAACGATTCCCGGCAGAGCATCTACAACCCGTCGTACTAGCACCAGTCGGAGCACCCGTAAACTACTGGGATCGGGGTTGATTTCGTTGCCGGATCTGCCCTCGGTGGAGCCAGAAAAATCCATCATGGCCAATCCTGTGGTGTCTGAGAGTAAACGGATTTGTACCCAATGTGATCAGTCTCTAAAACGTGAAAAAGGATTCTGCTCTAAATGCGGTAAGAAATACTGCTTTACCCCTTCACTCAAGCCCGGTGATGTCGTCGCAGGGCAATATGAAGTACGCGGGGCGATCGCCTATGGCGGATTGGGTTGGGTGTATTTGGGTTTTGACCAGGTGCTGTCACGCTATGTGATTTTGAAAGGCTTACTCGACACCGAAGATGCCTCTAGCGCAGCGGTCGCGGTCGCCGAGAAGAAGTTCCTCGCCGCCGTCAAGCATCCGAATATTGTTGGCATTTATAACTTTGTAAATCAGGGCAGTGAAGGCTTCATTGTTATGGAATATGTCGGCGGTAAAACGCTGAATGCCCTGCGAAAAGAACGAGGCGCGTTGCCCGTCGCAGAAGCGATCGCCTACATTCACCGAATCTTACCCGCCTTTGGATATCTCCATAGTCAGGGCTTAGTTTACTGTGATTTTAAAACCGATAACATTATCGTTGAAGGCAACGACGTCAAACTGATTGACATGGGCGGTGTTCTTCGCATTGACGATCCCGATGGCGATATTTATGGAACGATCGGCTATACGGCTCCTGAAGCGGCTGAAGGGCCAACCATTGTCACGGATCTGTATACGATCGCTCGAACGTTGGCGGTGCTGGTCTGTACCATTCGAGGCTTCACGCGGGAGCATTTGCACAGTTTGCCGTCAGCGGTAGAAGAACCGTTGTTTGCAGAACATGAGTCGCTGTATCGATTCCTATTGCGGGCCACCGCCCCAAATCCCAACAACCGCTTCCAGTCTGCCGAAGAAATGGCCGATCAGCTTTTGGGTGTTCTGCGAGAAGTCGTGTCGATGGACACTAAAAAGCCTTGCCCTGCGGTGAGCCATCTCTTCGGCGGCGATCGGTTGATGACTCAAGTGGTCGGTGCCTTAGATCCGGTGCAATCGACCTATCAGCAGGTGCCGCTTCCGATCGCCGACAACACTGATTTAGCCACGCAAATGTTACTGGGAGTGGCAAACTTGCCGGACCTTGATGCGCAAATCTCGATGATCAAAGATATCGTTCAGCGCATCCCAAAATCCGCTGAGGCTAAGTTGCGGTTGGCGTATGAATACATCAGCAGTCATCAAGCCGCCAAGGCCGAGGATATTTTGCGGCAGGTTCAGACCCAAGACCCTTGGAACTGGAGAGTCTCTTGGTATTTGGGAATGCTTCGGATGGCGCAAGACCAGCCCAAAGAGGCTATCTTCCATTTTAACCAAGTTTACGCCGACCTCCCTGGAGAACTCGCACCTAAGCTAGCTCTAGGACTGGCGCACGAGAAGGCAGGCGACCCGGCGCGGGCGATCGATTTTTATGAGCTGGTCTGGCGAACGAATCCTGAATATGTCACCAGCGCCTTTGGGTTATCTCGCTGTCATAGCGCCCTAAAACAAGACCGAACGATCGTAGTGGAGAGCTTGCAGCAAGTCCCACCAAGTTCGAGTTTGTATGTGCGATCGCAGGCCGAAGTCGCTCGTCTGTGGGCCAGTTCTCATCTGGGAAATCCCACAATAAAACAGCTTCAACAAGCCTCAGAAACCATCAAAAAAATGACCCTAGACAGTCTCGATCGATGTCGTTTGAGTAGTCAAGTGTTGACAACGACGCTGCTGCTACTAGAACAAAAGGTGATCGCACCCGATCGAGGCGTCACTATTTTAGACCAAGGCTTAGAGGAAACCAAAATTCGAGAAGGCTTAGAAAAGGTGTTTCGAGAGATGGCCCATTTGTCTGAAGGCGACGATCGCACTCGACTTGTGGATGAAGCCAATCGCGTTCGACCCAAGAGCTGGTATTAGGGAGTTTGACTATGAATTTACAGTGTGTATCTTGTGATACTCCGTTTAATGTAGGCGATCGATTTTGTGAAGAGTGTGGCGTTTCGCTAGCCACTATTCAATCTGTGATCCAAACTGACGTCAAGGCTATTGGCGATCCTAATCCGTTATCCGTTCAACCTGCGAACCAAAAACCCTGCGTAAAATGCACCAGCATTGATATTGATCTCGATGGCTTTTGCAATCAATGTGGTCATCGCAATCCGATTCCGCGCGATCATCAAGAAGTGGTGTTCTCCCCAAACTTCGCAGCCATCAGCGATCGAGGGATTCGACATTCTCGCAATGAAGATGCCTTTGCGATCGATCGATTGCCGGACGGAACTCATATTCTGGTCGTTTGCGATGGCGTTTCTAGTTCCACCGATCCCGGTAGCGCCAGCACCCTTGCCTCTCAAACCGCCTGTCAATCTATTGTCCAAGACCTCAATCAAGGCATTTCGCCCGAGGTCACGCTGAAGAGTGCGATCGCTCGGGCGAGTGCGGCGGTTACAGAGTTAGGACATCAACTCAACGCAAAAGGCGAACCCCCTTCAACGACCATTGTTGCTGCAATAGCCCTTCCTCCTACGTCTGTAAACGTTGTGATTCATCTTGCCTGGGTGGGCGACAGTCGGGCGTATTGGTTGAGTGATGCGATTAGTGAGGGGCTTAGTGATGGGTCTAGTGACTCAAATTCTATTCCACTCACTCAAGACCACTCTTGGATGAACGAAGTCGTCGCCGCAGGTGAAATGACCCTCATCGAAGCCGAAGCCTCACCCAATGCCCATGCCATTACCCGCTGGCTAGGAGCCGACTCCCACAATGACGAGGGTCCTAGCCACGATGAGCCGAGTTTTGCACAGTATGTAGTGACCCAGTCTGGCCAGTTGATGGTGTGTTCTGACGGACTCTGGAACTACGCCCCCGAACCGTCCGCACTTCGAGATTTAATGCATCAGTCTCCCACCGATGGCGATACAATTTATCAGATCAAACACTGTCTCAACTTTGCCCTTGAATGCGGCGGTCAAGACAACATTACGATCGCGGTTTTGAACATTCCTGACAAATGACAATAAAAATAGCCCCCCAATTCTGGGGGAACCGGAGCGGATAGCCAAAATTCCGAAGCCCCCAGAATTGGGGGTTGGGGGCCAAAAGACTCCGACGCAAACGTCAATTCAACCTTCACAATTCACAATTCACAATTCTCCTATGACCACCAACTTCTCCGCTCAAGTCTATCAAAATGCCTATCTTCCTGAAGGTAGCCGTGAAGTCAATGCCATCATGACCATTGTGGCGGATGGCGAAGAAGGAACCAGCGTTAATAGTACTGAAAAAGTCTTTGGAATTATTTGCGATATATCAGGATCGATGGATGGTGAAAAAATGGTCGCTGCGAAAAGTGCGATCGCAAAACTGATTGAACTTCTGCCTGAAGAGACGTACTTCTTTGTCGTGACAGGTTCAAGTAAAGCCACCTTACTGTGTGCCCCCGCTCGCGCAACGCCCGGTGCAAAGCAAGCAGCGATAGCATCTCTGCGCGGGGTGAGTGCGTCGGGTGGAACGGTGATTTCCAAGTGGCTTCAACTCGCATTGCAGCAATTCTCGAATTATCCTAATGCAATTCGGCAGGCATTGTTGCTCACCGATGGTCAGAACGATCGATCGGATATCACAGGTCTTGAAACCGTATTGGTGTCGTGTGATAAACAGTTCCAATGCGATTGTCGCGGGGTAGGAACGGATTGGGTGGTTGCCCAACTGCAAAAGATTTCTCAAGCTCTTCTCGGCACAGCAGACATCATTGCCAATGCAGCGGCGATCGAGGCTGACTTTACGGCGATTCTGGGTGATGCCATGAGTAAAAATATTAGTAATGTGTCGCTGCGACTCTGGACCCCACAGGGAACAACGGTGATGTTTTGTAAGCAAGTGAGTCCGACGATCGTTGATATTACTCAGAAAGCTAAAGTGGTGAGTGCGCAGATTTCTGATTACCCAACGGGTGCGTGGGGTTCGCAGGAGTCGCGAGATTATCATGTGTGTTTGCAAGTCAAACCCGGTAATGTTGGGGATGAAATGTTAGCAGGACGAGCTAGTTTGGTTTATGTGCAGAATGGGGCTGAAGTGAAGATTGCTGAGAGTAAGATTCTTGCAATCTGGACGGATGACGAGGTTCGATCGGCCAAAATCGATCGGACGGTGGCCCATTACACCGGACAGGCTGAATTAGCGCAGTCGATTCAGGAAGGTCTAGATGCTCGGACAAAGGGAAACTTCGATGTGGCGACGGCGAAGCTTTCCCGTGCGGTGCAGTTGGCCCATGAGTCAGGGAATGAGGCGACGACTAAGTTGTTGCGTCAGGTGGTGGACATTGATGATGCGAGTACGGGAACGATTCGGATTAAGCGAAATGTTCAAAAAGAAGATGAAATGGCATTGGAAACGCGATCGACGAAGACAACGCGGATTAAACGGGGGGAATGATGTTTTGGGACGATCGATCGGTTTGTTTCGGGACGATCGATCGGTTTGTTTTGGGGGTTGGTCCTCGTGGGTTGCTTCGCTTAACCCACCCTACGTCGGAGCGTTGATGTTGGGATGATTTCATAATTTACAATTCACAATTCACAATTTTATGACTTATCTTTGTGTGAAAGGACATCAATCGACGGAAGCTGATTTCTGCTCGGATTGTGGGACTAAGATTTCGGGAGCGTTTCCAGCAGATATGCCGCCGCCCATGTCGTTGTCGAGTGGAATGCCTGATTGCCCGGATTGTACAACTCCGCATGATCCGCTTGATGGCAAATTTTGCGAAATCTGTGGATACAATTTTGAAACTCGGCAGTCGGCTCCGGTTACAATCCCGCCGATCGAAATTCCACCCCTAGATGCTGCGTTCCTGCCGCCACCTGTCGTGTTGCTTCAGGCTCTCCCGACTCTTCCCTGGTCTCTCCGCCTCGAAATCGACCCGTCTCTCGCTGCGCCCGAAAGTCCACCTGCGCCTACTCAAGGCGCGATCGAAATACAGCTTACGTCGCCCACAAATCTCATCGGTCGTCACAACACCGCTAGGGGAATTGTGCCTGAGATTTCCCTTGATTTTGATGATGCGGTTTCTTCTCGTCATGCGATGTTGACGGTTCAGCCCGATGGTCAAATCGTCCTGCGCGATATCGGTTCTTCTAATGGGACGGTATACAACGGCGTCGAACTTAACCCAATGCAAGATTACACGTTGAACAATGGCGATAGCTTTACGTTAGGACATTGGACTCGCATCACTGTAATAAGTCATTAAGGCAACGCTAGAATTAACCCTATAGAGCGAAATACCCATGGCAACCTCAAAAACTATAAATACTCCGGCATCAATTGTTCTTTCAGGAACGATCCCGTCATCGATCGAAATCCGTAAAGTCAAAATCCCCGGACTGGCGCGATCGTTCACGACACCTGAGGTTTATAAGGCTGGTATTTATGCGGTCTTGGGAGGGACGTTGCTGTTGACTGTGGCAGTGGTCAGCGCTGTCATAGCCCAGCGGAGTGTTGTTGAAGACGTTGGGTTTGGGACGACGCCAAGTATTTATCATGCCCAACGAATTCGAGATAGTCTATCTGACATGGATGCCAATGTCGTCAATATGCTACTGCTTCCATCGGGGACTAACCCTGAAGCTGAAAAGGGCTACCAAATCCGCAAAGAAAAGCTTTCTAACCTAGTGGTACAAGTTTCAAAAAACATCACGATTCCAGTCTATATCGACACGTCAAAAGACCCTTCAGAAAAAGTTCCAACTCCAGCAGAACAGAAATATGCCTCTACTATCATTTTAGGTATTAATAACTATATTGAAAAAGTACAGCAAGCTAGAGATTTTCATGCCCTAAAAAATACAGCCGCAAGTCTTGAAGCCTACCGAGAAGCTCAGAAAATTATTGGAGATGATAATAGTGGATTGCTGAAAGAGGCATATTTACTTGATCAAATTAATTTTGAAGCCCTTAGCAAATCGTATCAATTTGGCCGAGGGTCTAGCGCTGGGCAGCGCTTTATGGTCTTTGTTGCAGGTGCGATTCTATTAGGACTATTGATTTCAATACAGTTACTCTTGTTCAAGTGGAATCGTCGCGTCTTAAATCCTGCACTCCTAGGCGCAACGCTGATCGCTGCATTCTTTTTGTTGGATACGCTAGTAAGTTTGAATACGGCAAATCATCAGCTCAAAGTTGCGAAGGAAGATGCATTTGACTCGTTACATGCCTTACGTCAGCTCCGATCGACAGCCTATATGATGAATACTGCTGAAAGCCGTTACTTGCTCGATAGCAGTGCAGCTTCTGAACAAGAAAAGCAGTTTTCGATTAATGCAAGTAAAATCGCTCGAATTGAAAATTTGAACCCAGTCACCAATGCTGCAGACTATCAAAGACAACTTCAGACTGTTGCAAACCAAGGTCAAGTTCTTCCTGGAATGAGTGGTTTCTTTGCAACCCAGTTAAAGAATGTGAGCTTTCCAAATGAGATGGATAAGACCAAAATGATGATCGCTGATTTTGTAGCTTATCTAAAGATTGATAGCAAAATCCGATCGCTCAACACAACGGGAAAACGAGAAGAAGCGATCAAACTCACGCTTGGAAATGAACCAGGACAGTCTAACTATGCCTTTGAAAAATTTAGAGCCTCTCAAAGTGAAACCATGGATATCAATATCGATGCATTTAATCAGGCGATCCAAAAAGCACAGCGATCGCTCGAAGATCCAAATCCCAGAAAGGCGCTAACAAGCGGTGAAGTCATTGAACTGACCCAGCCCAATAACTTTGATATCTTTTGGCTGAAGGTTCTTGCTATCTCAGGGGCGATCGTCGGGCTAACCTACTATGGACTCACCCAACGCATCAGAGAATACGAAGTCTAAGGAACATAGATTCAATCATATCCGGCAGTTGAAACCGCGACTTCAGTTGCCAAGGCAAATTATTTTACACCGATCGCCTTTGCGCAGGTATTGGCCCGTTCTCGCGCTTGCTCAACGGTCGATCCGATCGCTAGTGCCACGGCCATTCGACGGTTTGGATGAGCCTTTGGTTTGCCGAAGATGCGTAACTTACTCGTCGGGACGTTCAACGCTTCGTTAACACCTGTAAAGATGGGATTTTCGGTGGTGGTGGTGGCCAAAATAACGGATGATGCGCTGGGTGATAGGAGCGTGATTTCCCCGATCGGCAAGCCAGCGATCGCTCGAACATGGAGTTCAAACTCTGACATATTTTGACTAATCATCGTCACCATTCCCGTATCGTGAGGACGCGGACTGACTTCGCTGAAGTAAACCGTTTGTTCACCGCTAGCATTTCCCTCAATGAATAGCTCCACGCCAAAAAGTCCCCAGCCGCCGAGCGCTTCAGTAATCTTTGACGCAATCTCTTCGCATTGTCTTAGCGTTGACTCTGACAATTCACAGGGTTGCCAAGACTCACGATAGTCACCATTCACTTGAACATGACCGATCGCAGGACAGAAGTGTGTCCCATCTATTGCTCGAACCGTTAGCAACGTAATCTCAGTTTCAAAATTCACGAAGCCTTCTACAATCACGCGATCGTTCTGAGTCCGACCTTTAGCATGAGCATGTTCCCAAGCTGGAATCACATCCGCTTGCGTTTTTATCGTGCTCTGACCCTTGCCAGACGAACTCATCACAGGCTTAATCACACAGGGAAGCCCCACGTCCTGAACGGCTTGCAAATAGTCTGATTCTGTTTCAGCGAAGCGGTAGGGTGATGTTTTTAGCCCGAGGGTTTCCGCCGCTAACCGACGAATGCCTTCACGGTTCATGGTGAGTAAGGTTGCTTGTGCGGTGGGAATCACGCGCCAGCCGGATTGCTCTAACTCCACTAAGGTTTCCGTTGCGATCGCTTCGACTTCAGGCACGATTAAGCTTGGTCGTTCTTGTTCAATCACCCTTTTAAGCGCGTCACCATCCAGCATGTTAATCACTTGCGATCGATGAGCCACTTGCATCGCTGGAGCATGGGCATAAGAATCCACCGCAATCACCTCAATCCCCAACCGCATAGCCTCGATCGCCACTTCACGGCCTAGTTCTCCCGATCCAAGCAGAAGTAATCGATGAGACTCAGGCTGACCGGGTGTGGTCCATTCAGACCAAGGCGATGTTGTCGGGAAACTAGACATGACGTGAATTCCTTAAAGGTAATGATTGAAAGAGTGGACCTGTGAAAACTATACGGCAAAGCCGATCGGCAACCCAATCTAAAACGTTGTCTCTTGTGTAGCCATTACATTCTGGCAAGCGGGGCGATCGGATCTCGTGGATTTCAGCGCCTATAATGGAATCTAAGTCGTTAGTTGCTTTTATCATGCACAATCCGTTTCCTGGCATGAATCCTTATCTCGAAAATCCAGCGTTGTGGGCGGAAGTTCATCATCGATTGATTAGTGCGATCGCCATTGTTCTCGGTCCATTGCTTCGGCCTAAATATCGAGTTGCGATCGAGAAACGAACGTATCTCAGTGAAGGCGACCGGGCGATCGATGTGGGGATTCCGGATGTTGCGGTGTTGACGACGGTGAAGACGGGCGATCGGGCTTCAGGTACTGTTGCGATGCTGGAACCGATGTCTTCAAATATTACGCAGCCTTTCACGGTGACGTTGCCGATCGCGCAGGAGGTGAATGAGGGCTATTTGGAAATTAGGGAGGTGGCAACGGGGCGGGTAGTGACGTCTATTGAGGTGCTTTCTCCGACGAATAAGCGATCGGGAAATGGACGGGATGCTTATCTCAGTAAGCGCCAACGGGTTTTGGGAAGTTTGACGCATTGGGTGGAGATTGATTTGTTAAGGGCAGGTCGAGCAATGGAGATGTTGACGGAGATGCCGAGTTGTCATTATCGGATTTTGGTGTCGAGGGTGAGCGACCGACCTCAGGCGCAGTTGTATGGGTTTAGTGTTCAGCAGCCGATTCCTGCGATCGTGATTCCGTTGGAACGGGGTGATGTGGAACCGCTTTTGGATTTGCAGAGGCTTTTGGATGAGGTGTATGAGCAGGCGAGGTTTGATTTGACGATTGATTATTCGCAGGTGCCGATTCTGGGTTTGTCGAAGGAGGATCAGAGTTGGTGGGCTGAAAATAAACGGGAGCGCGAAGGTTATGTCAGACAATCTTGAGCATGTAGATTTCCCGTTTGAGTCAGCAAGACGGATTACAAGAGAGGAAGTAGCGGCGGCGAGAGTGGCGGTAAAGAAACAGTTTGGGATTGAGCCGGGGAAGCGTGATCGTCCGCCAAAGCCGGGAGATCAGAAGTATGAGGCAGTGTCGATTCGGTTGAATCCGCAGGTGTTGCTGTGGGCTAAGGCGGAGGGTGATCGTTTAGGCGTGGGCTACCAGACGGTGATTAATGAGGCGTTGTTGAAGTTGTCGATTGATCAAGAGTAAATTCAAACGAAACTCACTACCAATGACATATTCACTACCGACATTGGAATCCGTATTCCCGCCTTGGAAAGCAATCTGCGATAAGTATGACGTTATTTGCGAAGAAATTCCCAATAAATATTATTCAAAAATAAAGGCAGGCCAAAAAGAAGAATCAGTTCATTGGGAACAAACAGCCTTTGAGCTAATGATATTATTGTTATTAGGTAAAGGAATACCATTTGAAACTACCGAAAACGATGTTCAGAAAATCATAAAGACTCAAAAAGATATAGATAAAGAGATCGATTTTTCAATTAGCATAAGAGATGAAGAAATATATTTTGGGGCGACTAGTTTTAATCATTCTGAAAAATATCTTTACAAAGATCTTAATTCTACATCAATCGAAATTTCAGACGTCAGATATTCAGATGGAACTGTATCAGAGATCGCAAACATATCTTCAGTAAGGTCACACAGTGCTTATCTTAATCGACGGTTAGCTGTCAGAGTTGCAAGAGAAGGAAAACATGAATTAGATTCTGATTATGTATATATTGTCTTTCCAAAATCTGATGCAGGATTTGGGTGTGGTCTTGATGCTATTTCAAAAAACTTTTCATTTTCTGAGTCAAGCTATACCTATCCCAAAAATAGTATAACAGGGTTGATCGTCTTTGGGGAATATATAAATATCCAAGCTAAGAAAATGAGTATTGAACATGGTGTGTGGCTAGTTAAAACGATTGCATTTTCACATTCATCACCAATTGTCCGCGAAATGCTGTCTCAATTAAATAACATTACTATTGATATGCGACCACGATTTAAAGAGATTCATAGAATATTTTCTACTAAAAATTCCGATCAACAAAATTTTGGTAATATGAATTAAAATTTAATGCTAAAACATACGATAAGTTAAGATTATGACGCCATATAGAAAAACACTTTTAGAGGCTCGAAAAACTTATTCTAATTGCGCTAAAAAAATAGAACAGGTTATTTCAGAAGCTGAGTTGAATGAAACTCTTTCCGAGCAAATTGTCGGTATTGGGGCTGCGATTGAATGGATAAGGCGTTCGGCGGAGATGGATGACATTCACTACATCGGTAAGAATTTCAACAAGTCGGCACGAAAACAATCATTTTTAGAGCTTTTACGTTTTAATTTTTCTTGGTTTGGCCTTAATGCAATCTTTACACGCCCGTGTCTTCTATCCTTGGTCGGAACACCACCTTTCAATGGGGAATATGGACACTTTCGAGTTTTGTATGACAGTGCTATGCCCGTAAGCTCCCCAATACGTCTTGTACAACTTCATGATCTCCTCAATTCACCAACCTCTCCACGCCTAGCTACAATGCCTAGTGGTAGTTCTGTATCTACTTTGTCAGCGATCCGTATGAAGTACTTACCTAAGAATGTGCATGGGCGAACTGCGGAAGCAATTGAGGCTGCTGTGAAGGCGGGAAATGCTAATTCTCTTGACATGCCAACACTCTTATACTCGTTCCGAAACTGGTCAGTTCATGGAAACGCGCTAGATGGCTGCTTTGGAAGTCGTCCTAGGTTTGTTAATTATGTCTGTTTACTAGAAGAGACTCTAGCAGAAGTACATCTTCACACAGCTCAGAAGCTTTATGAGTTACTCTAGCCGTTCTCTACCCCAAAACCCCACAACCTTCTCAAGTTGTGAGGCCGTCACCTCGACCCGCTCATGATGATGGTTTGTGAGCGATCAGGGAGTTGCGCTGTGTCCTACTAGCTTGAGTAGGCAAAACCCTGATAGAAATTCTACCATATGACATTTCGATCGCCTCCCGATCGTCGACTGGCGAACCTACCTTCACCTCCTCGCCCACACTTCAGGGGCGGAGGAATTGAGAATGGAGAAGTTAGCAT
>ENA-OBIO01000410-OBIO01000410.1-metagenomes-genome-assembly--contig:-NODE-410-length-23126-cov-28.9903_pt1 | contig 23126 bp, 20 predicted proteins | sample MGYA00153383_OBIO01 | MGnify analysis MGYA00153383 | reverse complement strand
AAAATTCTTAAAGAATTTGGAAATAATTATGTAATTAATTTTGCTTAACTACTTATTGGGTTGATTGGCATCTCCTTAAACTTGCCCAGCCTGCTAGATTATAAAATTGGCTAAACTTTCCATAATAGCACAAAATTATTTTGCAAGAGGTCTAATAACTGGCACTATAGACTGAGATATAAACTTTTTCAGGACTTATATCGTTTCCGGTTGCACTCAGACATGATAGAGGAGACGGCTTGGCCTTAGTCCCTACCGTGATTAATTGTAGGGATACGGCACTGCCGTCTCCTAATTTGGGCTACTAATAATTCCGATGCTACCGGCGGACTTGATATTATGTGCCAAATCTATTTGTAGGGTGCACAGTGCGCACTTTACACTATTAGGAATTACGCAGAACCGCTATATGTAGGGTGCGCACTGTGCACCTTACCACTTGCTGAAACATCAGCGGTAGATTGCAAATTTCTTCTTACTTCTGCTATATATTCAATTTCCATCTTTATAATCAATGCGTCAGCGAGCAAAAGCTGGGATTTAGTTCTGATGCGACTTGCCAGAAGATAGCAGCATCAGCTAAAATCGCTTATTAGATTAGCTCAAAAGTAAATCAAAAAATGTGGAAATTATCGATCGGCAAAACCAGTCTGGCAAGTCTACTTGCCCTCACTTTAGCCGTAGTAGGCAACAGCTTTTTACCTTTCACTTCTAGTGCAAGTTTTGGTAGCGAGATAGCCCAAACTAACGAACCAGAAAGAGTTCCTGACGGCAAGGTGGTTCCCGTTAACGGCAAAGTCAATGTTAGATTAACGAATAAAACGAACGATCGACTATTTTATCAGGTAGTTGGACAGACCGATCGCCGCATTTTAACTGAAAATTCAACAGTCGCGCTGCAAGCATTGAAACTACCGGCCTCAATTTTATTTAGGCGACAAGATGCCGCATTATTGAGAGTAAGTTTGAAACCTGTTGGCGAAGGAACAGTAGAAGTAAGATTAGACGAGACTAACGATTTAGGTTTGGATAAAAAATCTTTAAGCATTGGGAAGGATGGTTCACTATTCCTCAGATAAAAAACTACCAAAAAGCATCCAAGCGATCGCCCTTACTGGAATTGTCAGCCAAGAGTTGAATTATGTAAAATCAATTTGGCTTTTGCCCCGACAATTCAAGCTCGCCTTTTCGTACATTATCCGAGTTCTTATGTCAATCAAAAAGATTCTTTCCATAGCACTGTTAATTTTCATTCCCATTTCCATCGCCGCTGAGTATTTGCACTGGGGTTCCCTGACAGTTTGCATCACATCCGCTTTAGGCATTATACCTCTGGCGATTTGGTTGAGCACTGCAACAGAAGAAGTGGCGATCGTCACAGGCCCTTCCATCGGCGGCTTGCTCAATGCAATTTTCGGCAATGCGACAGAATTAATCATTGCGATAGTTGCCCTAAAAGCCGGCTTAATTGACATTGTGAAAGCCAGCATTACCGGCACAATCATCAGCAACTTGCTTTTAGTCATGGGACTTTCCATGCTGCTTGGAGGAATCCGCTACAAAGAACAGGAATTTAAACCGATTATCGCGCGGGTGAACGGTTCCACAATGACTCTGGCAGTAATTGCAATCCTGCTGCCGACAATGGTGATTTATATATCCAATGGAGTCGAACCCTCAGCCATTCAGAATCTTTCTCTGATAACTGCGATCGTCCTGATTGCAGTTTACGCCCTAACCCTGCTATTTTCCCTAAAAACTCACAGCTATCTTTACGATGTCGGCTTGGTAGAATTAGAGTCAGAAATTTCTGGAAATACCACAGAAGAATCTACACACAAGCCGAATTTGTGGCTGTGGGTGGGCGTGCTGGTGATATCAACAATTGCCGTTGCTTTTGAATCAGAAATATTTGTCGGAGTTGTGGAAGAAACCACCAAAGGGTTGGGATTGACACCGCTATTTACAGGCGTGATTTTGTTACCGATTGTTGGTGGCGCGGCGGAATATGTGACAGCGGTAGGAGTAGCACTCAAAAACAATATGGATTTGTCTGTTTCTGTGGCGATGGGTTCGAGCTTGCTAGTTGCTTTGTTGGTGGCTCCGATTTTAGTGATTATCGGATTGGTGATTCATCAGCCGATGGATTTGAACTTTAATCCTTTTGAAGTGGTTGCAGTGGCGATCGCAGTTACGATCGCGAATCTAATCAGTCTCGATGGGCGCTCTAATTGGCTCGAAGGAGTGCTGCTTTTAGCAACATATATCGTCTTGGGAGCAGCATTTTACTTTCATCCCATTACTTAAAGCATTCTTCATAACAGGCAATATCTAACTGGTTCTAACTGGTTTCTAGGCTCCGCCTGGGAACCAATATCTAGAGGCTCTGGCTCGTTTGCTTCCATAAAAATTGGAGGCAGAGCCTCCGGATCTGTGTTACCAGGCAGAGCCTGGTAACGAGTAAAATAGGCAAGATTCCTGTTCCACAAAAACTCTATTTGTAGGATGCGCAGTGCGCACCTTACGACTACAAATAGTGTAGAGCTGTAGGATAGTCCTAAATAGAATCCGGGTCTATTCCCATCTCCCGCAAGCGCGCCGCCAGTCGCCCTGTGCGTTGATACTCCTCCTTAATTAAATTTTCGACAAGTGGGGGAGATAGAATTTGATCCACCGATAAAACTAGATCGGGAAACTGTAAAGACACGATGTTTTGCCCTGGCACAAAATTCGTTTGCTCGTAAGCAGTTTCATTTTCTGGTAAACTTGCAACTCTCACCCTATTCCGGTTAGGTTTGGGGTCTGCCATCCAATATTCCAGCACTCCAGCATTTTCGTATTCCGCTCTTTTTGTCACATAATCTTGACGCTCGTTTTGGCTGACTACTTCAACAATTAACACTGGGGTTTCATCTAAATCGAAGACACCAGCACCAGGTTTGGCAAGTAGTTTCTCCCAAAGACTTTGAGTGCAAACAATCACATCAGGAATGCGCGAAGAATTCTCTTCGGTTCTCACTCCCACATTAGTTTTTGCTACCAAATCGAGATTGTGTTCAGCTAGGTAACGCTGCAATATGTAAACTAAGAATTCGCAGATGCTTGCGTGTAAAGCCGTTGCTGCTGCTATCGGTATTAATTTTCCCCTGTGAAGTTCGTAGAGAACGTCAGGTTCTCCCTCATAGACCAGATATTCTGCAAAAGTTAATGTTGGCGAAGCATCAACTCGATCGGTTTCCGGAACAGGTAAAACAGACTGAGACATATTTATCTGCGCTCCAGTTTGAGTTCTCTAAATTAATTTTACACTCTTAGTGAGTGAAGGCAGGTTTACGAGATTATTAATTACAGGCACTTATTGTTGGTGAAACCCGCCCCTAGAATTCCCGATCTTTTATGATTGTTTTTTGCAACGATCTAACTGCAAACTTAGCTTAAAATGTTACCCGATCGCGCCACCTGTCTAAAAGCTTCTCACCAATGCCCTGAACCCGCGCCACCTCGTTCAAAGAAGTGAAAGGATACTGTTGCCGCGCTGCGATAATCCTCTCAGCTAACTTCGGCCCAACTCCTGGCAAAGTCTCTAATTCTGCCTGACTCGCTGTATTCAAATTAATTAACTTTTTTGCATCAACAATTTGAGATTTATTTGGCGTATTTCCCCTCGCTACCGTTGCAGATTTTGATAGTGCTTGTACTGATTCGCACTCTTTTTTTTGAGCATCAATTTTCTGTTTGATTCTAGGAGGAATTCCCAAAGTTGCACCTTTGTAAAGCCGATCGAACTCCCGCTCAAAATGGGCTGCAACTACCGGACTGGCGATCGCCAATAACGTCTCATCATTCCCGTGATTTGCAGCCTCACTCCAGTTGTGAGAGCCTGTAAGTACGGTATTTGCGTCCACAACCCCGAATTTGTGGTGTAGGCGATCGCCCATTGGTAACAGCGGCACTCCCACCGTAGTCAGCGGCTGTTTCCAAGGGCGATTGTCAGCTTCCAACTGGCAATGCTCAATCAAAGTCGCCCCCATCATATCTAAACCTTCACTGTAAGGGCGATAAATGAAATTTGAGTCAATTAAAGCTCGCACTGCAACTCCTCGCTGAGCCTCAATTTCCAGAGTATTTGCTAACCGCTGAGCCGAAAAAACAAACAGTGCTAAATTAACCGACTTTTTCGCAATACCCAAATTTTGATTAATCAAACTGTTAACACTTTTTTCCCAGGGCAAAGTCTTGGAAGTCGGCGAAAATTGCACCGTCACAGTTGTCTCACGTACTCTGACTTTTTGGACTGGACGAAATGGCTTTTTGACACCAAACTTACTATCGGGTTTACCTCCTGGGCCGTCGCCCCACATAATATTAAATTCTTGAGTAAATAGTTGTGCTAATTCAGCATTCTCAATTTTGAGTAAATTGTTAGCATTACCGCGACTTGCTGGTGTTTTGAAATCACCATGAACATCGCTGGTAGTGAAATTAGCCGAAGTTACAATTACGGTTTTGCCATCAATTACTACAAATTTGTGGTGCATCAAACCGCTGCCTTTTGAACCGTCAGCAGTATCATCTATTATCGGAATACCCGAATTTTTGATAATTAGTAAAGCATCACTTTTTTCGATTTCCTCTATACTCAATTTGCCGTCTTTATTTGTATCAGCAAGTTGGACAAATTCCTGGTAGCGATCGCGCTCTCTTTCCGGTAACTTCGCCAACTCTTGAGCCGAAAAATCGCTCCAAGGGCGACTATACATATGTTCTACGATTAATCTCACTTTAACGCCCGATCGCTGGCGATCGCCCAAAACTCGCGCAATACCGGGCAATCTAAACTCCTGTACCGCTACATCTACGGTGGATTGAGCAGTGGCGATCGCCTCCATGACCAATTTTTCCAAATCATCTCCAGCCCTACTTTGCTGGCGATAAGGCTCTGTATAACTCGAAGTGAGTGACTGATTGAAGTATACTTGCAACAACGGGTCTTGAGGCAACGGAATCAGACTGACAGGTAATTGAGGCTGCTCTTCCTCTTGTTGTCCGCAAAACGCCAAACCGATTGTCAGCAGCAACAGCCAGCACAAACGCCATAAAACATAACAAAGTTTATTCACAAAAGTTTAAAATTGATTGAGGTTATTTATCGGCTCACTGTTCAAATATATTCGATAATGTCAAGTTAGAACCTATTAAATTTATGAAAGGGAATAGATTTTACGTCTTGTAAGACTGCCTCGATGCCGGCGGAAGCATCACTGGTAGGGTAGCAGCATTCAGGGGCGTGGATCAAACCCGATACTGCTACTTTATGGCAAAAAGAAAATCACTTTTTTCGTGTGGTCACAAAGGATATGGTAAAGCGTGTCATCGCTGTACGCAAGAGTTTGTGGCGAATCAGCATTGCGTTCAATTGCTGGCGGAAAAACAAACCAAAAAACAGGAGAAGGAGGCATCATTTGCCAGAGATATCATCGATCTGAGAGGTCTGCCAGATTATGTAGTTACTAAAGCTCGCGCTATTATAGTAGCATTGGGCGAAAATAAGAATTACAGAGATTTTGGCGGCAAACGTTTGCGTCACAATCGTTTGATAGTCAGTATTCCTGTAGGGCGACACTACAGAATGTTGTGCAAAGATTACGGGACTTTCTTGATTCCTCAAAAAGTTTTGTCCCACGAAGATTATAATGTTTGTAAACCTGGGAGTTAGTTAGTTATTTGTTATTTGTTAATTGTGATTGGTAACCACTCAGAACAGTCAGCAGTCAACAGTCAACAGTTAACAGTCATTCATTATTACTTATTTAAAGCCATGCAAATTTATCTCGACCATAGCGCTACAACTCCGACACGCCCAGAAGCAATTGAGGCGATGCAAAAAAGCCTCACTCAACAGTGGGGAAATCCTTCGAGTTTACACGAGTGGGGACAAAGAGCCGCCACAGCTTTAGAATTAGCCAGAATGCAGGTGGCTGGACTGATTAATGCGCTACCAGAATCGATAGTTTTCACTTCCGGCGGTACGGAAGCGGACAATTTGGCAATTATGGGAACTGCGCGTCTTTATGCGACACCACAGCATATAATTATCTCTAGCATAGAGCATTCCGCAGTATCAGAAACCGCGCGACAACTCGAACAATCGGGATGGGAAGTGACGCGCCTACCGGTGGATAAATTTGGGCGAGTTCACCCTTGGGATTTGCAGCAGTCAGTGCGATCGAATACGGTGTTAATTTCGATCATTTACGGCCAAAGCGAAGTTGGCACGCTGCAACCAATTGAGGTACTGGGAAAGATTGCGCGCGATCGCCATATCCTGTTTCATACCGATGCAGTTCAAGTTGCCGGCAGACTGCCGATAGACGTGCAGAAACTACCCGTAGACTTACTTTCCCTGTCTAGCCACAAGCTGTACGGGCCCCAAGGTGCGGGGGCGCTTTACGTGCGTCCTGGTGTCGAATTAGCGCCAATATTGACTGGCGGTGGGCAAGAATTGAAACTGCGTTCTGGGACGCAAGCAGTGCCGATAATTGTCGGTTTTGGGGTGGCGGCGGAATTAGCATCGCAGGAGATGGATGCGGAAACTGCGAGATTAATTGAATTGCGCGATCGGCTTTTTGACCGATTAGCCCACGTACCCAGTTTAGTCGCAACGGGCGATCGATATTGCCGACTTCCACACCACGTCAGTTTTTGCATTGTTTCTCCCGACGGCGACACAGGAAAAGTCACGGGCAAAACTTTGGTACGACAGCTCAATTTAGCGGGAATTGGGATTAGTTCCGGTTCTGCTTGTAACAGCGGCAAACTTACTCCGAGTCCAATATTATTGGCAATGGGATATAGCAAAACTATGGCTGTTGGTGGAATTCGTTTGAGTTTGGGGCGGGAAACGACGGAAGCTGATATTGATTGGACTGCAAGTGCGATCGAGCAAATTTTGGATAGATTAATGCCAAAGGTAGCATTATCTAGGCGTTAGTAATGATTCGGCGATTGAAATCGTGTTCAAACACAAAATCCGAGCGTTCTCATTTACAATCAAATAAAGTCACCATTAAATTGGGGAAACAGCAATGGTTACACAACTGCAATCTCCTGACAAACAAAATATCATCTACCCCGACGATAACGGAGAACCGATGTCAGATAATACCGAGCAATTTAGATTAATCGTTTGGATTAAGGAAAATTCCGAACTATTGTTTGCGAATGACCCGAATGTTTTTATTGCGGGCGACTTGCTTTGGTATCCCGTTGAAGGAAATAATAAACTTTGCCAAGCACCGGATGTGATGGTGGTTTTTGGTAGACCAAAAGGATATCGAGGTTCTTATCAACAATGGCATGAAGATCATATTTCGCCGCAAGTCGTGTTTGAAATTTGGTCGCCGGGAAATCGACCTGGTTCGATGATTAAAAAGTTCAAATTTTACGAACGTTACGGTGTGGAAGAATACTATTTGTACGATCCACAAACATTAGAATTGACAGGATGGCAACGTCAAGAGGAACAATTAGAAGCGATCGAGCAAATAGACGGTTGGATCAGCCCCAGAATGGGCGTGCGGTTCCAATTATCTGAAACCGGACTCGAAATGTTCGGGCCTGATGGAGAAGCGTTTATGAGTTTTGTGGAGCTCGCTCAACTGCGGCGACAGGCGGAAGCACGGGCTATTGAAGCTGAGCAACTGCGACAACAAGCTGAGCAACTGCAACAACAAGCAGAGCAACGAGCCACTGATACAGAAGCTTTGCTGGAACAAGAACGATCGCGATCGCAAGCTTTAGAATCAAGACTCCGAGAAATGGGAATCGATCCAAATCAATTGTAATACATGATTCGGCGACAACCTAAGAAATCGGTTTTTTTCCGATCTCTTTCATACATCCTGTAGGGGCGGGTTCACAAACCATAATTGCCTGAAATAAACAATCTCAAAAACCCGCCCCCACCCAACGATAAATCATCATGTACATTTTGGCGATGCGATGCAAATTTTAGGTTGACGTGGGTTATCGGTGGTGTGGGGGCGGGTTTATCTAGATGGTTGGTAATTGTTATATATTGTTGGTGAACCCGCCCCTACAAAATATCGTAAAATCATGCTAAAATAAATTCCGGTGTTATTCACAACTCCCCACAATGGAAGAAAACCGCATCGCAGCCTATCTCCAATTAATTCACACCCTGCTGAATTGCCCCAACGGAGACGAACCGCAGATATTACAAGATAACTCAGAATTATTGGATCGCGGATTTCAGGAAACTTGCGAGTCAGTAGCGGCCAAGTTGGCAGCACAAGGAGGCGAGAATGGCGCTAATTTCCTCCGAAATCTGGCCAGTCAGCTAGGGCAATTTATCGATATGAACGATGATGGAGATAGCGATAACTCTCAAGGTGAAAATCCCCAAGAGTATGCTAACTTTATCCTAGAATTATTGCAAGCAGAACAAGATAGCAAGGGCGATATTAAAGTAATTTACCCCATGCTGGCCGGGCGGCAACATCTCCTCAATGCCCGTTTTGCCGAAACTTTACAGCAAGTAGCCCAGAAGTTACTTGCTGGCGAAAATGTAGAAACAATTAGCTCAATTGTCGGCGTTATTGAAAATTTGAGTATTCGTATTAGTGACTTTCCCCGTGGGAATAGAGCGAATAATATTGAAATTGCAATTACTGGTTATCAAATAGTTTTAAATAATCGGGAACCGAAGAGCGAAAAATATGCTCAAACTCAAAATAATCTGGCTACTGCCTACGCGGAAAGAATCAACGGTTCGCGGGCGGAAAATCTGGAAAGGGCGATCGAGTTTTATGACGCAGCTTTAACTGTTCGTACCCTAGAGGATTTTCCTGAATATTGGGCAATGACTCAAAATAACCTAGCTGCTGCTTATAGTTACAGAATCAACGGTTCGCGGACGGAAAATCTGGAACGGGCGATCGCATTTTATGAGGCAGCTTTAACAGTTTATACCCTTGAGGATTTTCGTGAAAAATGGGCAGGGACTCAAAATAACCTAGCTACTGCCTACAGAAACAGAATCAACGGTTCACGGGCGGAAAATCTGGAAAGCGCGATCAGCTTTTATCACGCTGCTTTAACAGTCTATACCCGTGAGGATTTCCCTGAACAATGGGCAATGACTCAACATAACCTAGCCAATGCCTACAGTGACAGAATCAACGGTTCGCGGGCGGATAATCTGGAACGGGCGATCGGCTTTTATGACGCTGCTTTAACTGTTCGTACCCTTGAGGATTTCCCTGAAAAATGGGCATTGACTCAAAATAACCTAGCCAATGCTTATAGTGACAGAATCGACGGTTCGCGGGCGGATAATCTGGAACGGGCGATCAGCTTTTTTGACGCAGCTTTAACAGTCTATACCCGTGAGGATTTCCCTGAAAAATGGGCAATGACTCAACATAACCTAGCTAATGCCTACCGTAACAGAATCAGGGGAGAGAAAGCTCAGAATATTGAATATTCGATCGCATCTTGTACTGCGGCATTAGAAGTCTACAATTGCGAAGCCTTTCCCCAAGATTGGGCAAGGACGCAAAATAATCTGGCAAATGCCTACTATGACAGAATCAGGGGAGAGAAAGCACAGAATATTGAAGGCGCGCTCGCATCTTACACTGCGGCATTAGAAGTCTACAAGCGGGAATCATTTCCCCAAGATTGGGCAAGGACGCAAAATAATCTGGCAATTGCCTACGGTAACAGAATTAGGGGACAGAAAGCACAGAATATCGAGTATTCGATCGCATCTTACACTGCTGCATTGGAAATTTTCACCTGCGATGCCTTTCCCGAACAATGGGCAATGACGCAAAATAATCTGGCCAATGCCTACAAAAAAAGAATTAGGGGAGAGAAAGCACAGAATATCGAACAAGCGATCGTATATTACACCGCTGCATTGGAAGTCCGCAAGCACTTCCCGTTCGAGAACACACAAACCTTAAATAACCTGGGCTGGGCTTATCTGGCCAAACTAGACTACATCAACCGAGAAAAACCAGAAGACACAAACGAAAGAGCAGCAACTCTCCAAAGGGCCTACGATACCTTTAAAAATGCCATAACCGGAGCAGCTAAATTACGAGAGTTAGAATCGGGAGATGAAATCAAGCAAAAACACGATTTGCAATGGGATGAGATATACATGGGTATGGTGCAAGTATGCCTCGATCGCCAAAGCAATCAAGAAGCACTCTTATATGCCGAAGCCAACAAAGCCCGCAACCTTGCCGAAGTCATCGCCCAAAAACAGGAAACCCCCGAAGTCCTAAAACCCATTACTTTCACCGAAATTACCCAACTCCTCACCCCAGACACCGCCCTAATTGAGTGGTACATCACCGACGCAGAAATCATCACCTTTGTCCTCACTTACCCCGACGTGCTGACAGTGCATCGCAACCGTCAATGCGATGAATTAATCGATTTAGTTAACGACTACCGCGCCGACTACAAACAAAGCAAAACCCACTGGCAAACCAAACTCTCCGACTATCTCCAGCGTCTTGCCGAAATCCTCCAAATCACCACAATTCTGCCCTCAGAAAGTACGCGCTTAATCCTAATTCCCCACTGGTTGCTGCACCTGTTCCCCCTCCACGCCCTACCCCTAACCGACGACGAATTCTTGTTAGATAGATTCACGCAAGGAATTCAATACAGCCCCAGTTGCCAACTCCTGCAACAGATTACAATCCACCCAAATTTTGACCAACTCCTGGCCCTGCAAAACCCCACCTCGGATCTTCCCTACACCGATTTGGAAGTGGCCACCATCGCCCCCAAATTCGCCATCAGTCAAATTCTTCCGGGCTCACAAGCGAGTAAAACTAATCTTTTGGAACAATATTTAGAGCAGTTAGAAAATGCTCATTGCGCGCATTTTTCCTGTCACGGCTCGTTTAATGCTGACGATCCGCTGAAGTCGTTTCTGATTTTGTCAGGGGGTATCATCGAAGAAAATCCCGTAGGGGTAGGCGCAGAGGGCGGGCACGGGGGCACCGCCCCTACAAGCATCGCCGAAGATCCCGTAGGGGTAGTGCCCCCGTGCCTACCCCTCCCCACCACAGAGGGCGGGCACGGGGACACCGCCCCTACGGAGGCGAAATCGGATCGGTATGTGGAATGGCGCGCAGGCAAAACAGCGGATATTGACAAATGCCTCACTTTAGCTGAAATTTTCGGACTGCGATTCAAACAGTGCCGCCTCGTGGTGCTTTCCGCCTGCGAAACCGCGCTAATTGATACGCAGAATCGCTCCGATTATATTGGATTACCGACGGGATTTCTCTACGCGGGAGCAATGGGAACTTTGGCCAGTCTTTGGGCTGTCAATGACCTCTCGACTGCTTTGATGATGGTAAAATTCTATGAGGTACTAAAACCTGGAGTTAGTATTGGTCAAGCCCTCCATGATACCCAGCGCTGGTTTAAGTCTGCCACTACTTCTGATTTGCTAGAATGGGTGGAAGGTTCGGATAGTTTCGATGGAGAGCAAAAAGAAGATGTCACAGAATATCTAGGACGTTATAAACCAACCGTAAAACCCTACGGCGATGTTTATCATTGGGGAGCGTTTTGTGCGATCGGATTATAATCTTGTAGGGTGCGTCGCTGCGAGATTTTCGAGTTTATGGATAGATTGTCGATAGCGACGCACCCTACGGTATCGATAGCATCCGTTTCCAATTCAAACAATATCAATTTTTGAGGTAAACTTATGATGAAAAACCTGATTTTGTCGGAAATCTGTAACGCGATTACCAAAGCCCCAGAGATTCTGACTCCGCCATTTATTGAAGAATTACTCAAGACTGTTTTACCGATAGCTGAATCTGATGCTACTGATAAAGCAGTTAAAGAAGCTATTAATCAAGTCTATCAAAATTTTCCTGAAGTGGCAAAGGATATTGCCAATTTGACTCGCAAAAATCTCGATGACGCAGAACCGGAAGTCACACCGGGCTATGAAACAGTCACTAATACCTATCCTGATATCAAAAAGCTAGAAGCAAACTTCAAAAAACGCATTCAAAAAGCCTTAAATCCCCCCGCATCAGATGCTAAAAATTGACCATCCCCAAGTCTATATCTACAGCTACCAACTCAGCAGCGACAGCAAAACCGATGTTGACTCAATCTGGACTTGGGTAAATAATTTATGGCAACATTTCAGTCAGGACAAAACCCAAGTTTTTTCTCAAGCAAACCTCAGTTATCCCCTCACTAAACCTAACAAATTTACGCATTCAAATCAAATCGATGGTTCGTTGAAGTTTTGCTGTATCGATGATAGCGAAGGCATATTAGCGAGAATTGGCAGCCCAGAAACTGAGGAAAATAAAGACCTAGAAATCGCAACAGCATTAACGCAATTTAATGTTGATAATCTGCTGGTTGCTGACAGTCATGAAAATTGGCTGGGACAAACTCTTTTGATTACTTACAAATCAAAAACTGATCAACAGCAAAGTAATGACTTTCGCAAAGTTGCAGATGAATGTTTAAAACACCTTTTCCCAGAAGTGTCTGTGCGTCCACCTTTTTACCGCGCTACTGAGTTATTCGATGCTCCGATGTTTGAGTATAATTCTCCCAAAAGTCAATTACAGGTGTTTGTTTATCTGGTTGATGATGACATTGAGGGAAAATTAGGGAAGATTATTCAACCTTTGTTTGAGCTGTTTTATCACCGCCATAAAATTACCAAAGCTTTTATTGATAGTCGCAGAAATTACGATTTACTTAAGGAACGATATTTGGAGATTGAGCAAACAATCGAAAACCTAGAAGCAAAAATCACCGAAGTAAATCGGATTGAATTGGCAACTGGAGTTGATGCTGCTCAAAGTGTTAATGTTAATATAGATGAATCGTTAAAATATCTAAAAACTAAACTTAAAGAGTTACTTCGAGAAAGTTTGAATTATGAAAGAGCCTTGGAATGTTTAGAAGATTTTAATAACACGATTAATATTCATGTTTATAACTATCAAGAAAAGTTGTTGCAAATTGGCGACAAATCGCAGATTCTAACTGATGAGTTGATAACATTCAAGTTTTTTATTGATAGAACTTGTCGGTATTTTCAAGAACAAATAAAGGGCGATTTAGGCTATTTCAAACATGGCACTGATTTGATTAAGATTGCGGTGGAGTTAGTGGGAGGGATTGTCGATATTGAACAAGCAGAGTGCGATCGCTCTTTAGAAAGAAAAATTGAAATATTAGGTGCTGGCTTGGGGGCTGGAGGCATTGTGGTTTCTGCTGTTTCTGCTTATGTTGAGACACCCCTAGTGTTCAGGATACCTCAAACTGGCGATCGCCTTCATCCTGCCATAGCCAGTCTGTTGTGGAGTCTCCTAGCTGTGGTAATTGTGGCTGGAGTTGTTGGTTTGATTAATGGGACATGGAAAATTAATGGTAGATTGAGATTGTTTGGCCGTAAATCCGCTGCACAATTACCCCATTCCCATAGTCCACCAGTTAATGATATCTTGCAGCAAACCGAGGAAGTGCGCGATGCGAGACAGGGCGATTGAAATCGCGAACAAGAAACCCGGCGGTTGAAACCGCGGCTACACAAACGATGTCCGCCTCCGCGGACTAAGATAAGATATAATTTAGAAGTGTTGAAATCCCCGATCAAGCTTTAAGACAATATCAGCATAAATACCACTGCTATCAGTCAACCAGATATCCGTGCTATCGGTAGTAATTCCGACAATCGCGGCTCCATTTCCGATTTTTTCTACCAATAATTCAGCATTTGCGATCGGCAAAAACAGCACTAACTCAAAGTCTTCGCCGCCGTACAATGCCCAATCTAAAGCTGTTTCAGGTGATACAATTTCCCTGAAAATATCGGGAATTGGTATTTTGGTGCGATCGACCTTTGCGCCAACACCGCTAGCCCGACAAATTTGAACTATCGCATCTGCCAAACCATCGCTGCTGTCCATTCCAGCGATTAAAAATTCACCTTCACAACCCAATATCTCCCAAATAACCGACAAAACATCCAACCGCGGTTTAGGGCGCTGATGAGCGAGAATTAAAGAAGTTCGATCGCCCTTTCCCAGATTTTGCCCAAATTCAGGATTCAACAGCAACTCTAACCCAGCGCGAGAAGCCCCGTGTACACCCGTAGCCACAATCGCCCAATTCGATCGCGCATTTGACCGACGGATGCTACGATCGCACTCAACCTCCCCAAAAGCCGTAATCGCCACAGTCACCACGGGCGATCGCACAACATCCCCACCTGCGATCGGCGTATGATACTCTTGCAAACAAGCCGTCATCCCCCGATAAAACTCTTCCACCCAAAGCACAGCCGTATCCGCCGTCACAGCCAGGGCTACAGTCACCGCCAGAGGTGTTGCACCCATCGCAGCCAGATCCGACAAATTCGCGGCTGTGGCGCGCCATCCTGCGTCATAAGGGCTGGTGGTGCGATCGCTAAAATGCACTCCATCCACCAACATATCTGTAGTGATAGCCAGAGATTTGTGGGGATTTGTAGCGATTACAGCGCAATCATCTCCCACTATTTCTGCGGGGCAGAATTTTTGCAATATGGTTAAAAGACCTTGTTCTCCGATATCTTTAATCAGCATCATATAGAGAATTTTTTATTAATTTTATACTATTATATTTGATTTTATCTACTATTGTTTATGATTATTTTGGAATTTTTTAACCGCAGAGACCGCAGAGGGCGCAGAGGAAGAGAAAACAGAGATTAATAATTTCGACATCAAGGGATTTGGTATAAATAAACCTAAATAAATAGAATACAAAAATCCCGACTTGTTTAAAAAGTCGGGATTCTAACAGAACTTCTTAGTCGGCGCAGGCGGACTTAGTGTGACAAGAAGCGATTTAAATCGCCGATCCAATCGCCGATTATTCTACCAAATCTATCGCCGCTAATTTCCGTTTTCGCTTGAACACTAGCCCAGCAAAAAAAGCAGCAGAAGTTACTAAGCCCGCAATTTCGGAAGGTTCAGGAACAGCTTCAGCAGAATCAGCCCGCATCTTAAACGAAAACTTATCGCGATTCGATTCCAACTTAATCGGAAAAGCTAAAGGATTTTTTGGGTCAATTGCTGCATCAATACCAGTGACGCGAAATTCCGAGACACCGTAACCGAGTAAAGCCACAAAATCTACAACTTCATTAGGCTTGAATTTGCCTATTTCCTTGCCACCAACTAAGACGCTGAAAAGTTCATCAGCATCAATACCGCTTGGTAAACCGAGGATTTTGGTAAACAGCGAGGGTTCGGTTGGATTGGGATTAAGTGCGATCGCACCTTTCTCAACAATACACCCATCACCAGTCCCCCCGCCACCGCCAGAAGCCACATCATCGCCGATTTTGAAACTAAAACCAGCAGATGTTGGCGGATCGAACCAGAGACGATTTGCCACATTACTAAAACTATGCCAACCATTCTCAAAGTTATCAGGTAACAACGGATTTCGCTGAGAAGTACCGCAAATCGGATTCAGCAGAAAACCATGCTGTTTCCCCGTCGCGCTGTTAATTCCTTGGCCCACCATTTGTCCGCGATCGTTAATGCCATTTATTTGTTGTAGAAGCCAGCCAGAATCCGCAGCAATCAGGCTATTGATATCAGCCATTTTGCCATCTTCCCAGATAAAACCATGAGCAAGTCCACCATTGCCAGTAGTGTTACCAAAACCGACTACTTGGCCTTTATTGTTAATATCAACCGCAGCAGTTTTATTGCCACCGAGAGTACCCAAATCTGTAACTTGACCATTTGACCACAAAGTAGCGCGCTCTTGCTGAGTGATATTATTTGCAGAAACACCAACAGCCTGTCCAGAATCATTGATATCATAAGCTGTGCTGCCGTCATACCCTGGAAGAGTTCCCAGGTCAATCATCTGGCCATTTTCCCACAGGAAAGCATGAGTTACGCCGAAAGCCAGGCCCGAATAACCAACTACTTGTCCTTGATTGTTGATACCCTGAGCTCCTCCATTGAAACCAAGAGTACCAAGATCGATCATCTCCCCGTTTTGCCACAGAAAGGGATTAAATTTCTCTTTTGTAGTTTTAAACCAACCAACTATTTGTCCAGATTCATTGATGTCACTAGCCAGACTGCTGATACCACCAAAATAACCGAGGTCAGTCCTTTGACCGTTTTGCCACAGGTAGGCATTGTCCGTCCAATTTTCACTCAGATAGCGACCCACAACTTGGCCAGAATTATTGATTTGGTAAGCCCAAGTGCTGTCTTTGACCTCAGTCAGTTGACCGTTATCCCATATCCAACCAACACCTTTTTGACCAACTACCACTTGTCCGAGATTGTTTATACCATTGGCATTACCTTCGCCGAGATCGGTAATCGCATAGGAAGTGAAACCAGTATGGAGACTGGCGGCGTTGACTGGTTCAACTGCGGTAAATCCCAATACTGTAACAGCAGTCAGCGACAGACAACTTTGAACAAACCCTTTCAGGGGAGCTTGTTCAAGCATTTTTGTGAATTTTTTCATGTGCACCTCAGATTTTGCGATCAAGTTGGTCTAGCCCCTTTGGGGAGTAGGGAACGAGTTCCCTGTATATTTATCTGAGGTGCGATCGACATTTTATGCACCGACACTGAATTTGTTACAAAAATTTACATTATTGGTTATTTGTTATTGGTTGCTTTTAATAACCAATTCCCAATTCCCAATTCCCAATTCCCAATTCCCAATTCCCAATTACCATTCCTTAGTCGAACTCGGCGGCAAGCGCAACCTAGGAAATCTGTAAAAAGTATCCCCTTCATCATCCACATCTAAAATCGCCGAAAAAATCTTCACTTGTCGGTCTAGATACTGCTGAGCAACTTCAGCCTCCACTCTAGCGCTAGCAGCCAGTTGAATCAGTGAAATTTGACTATTTTGAGTTTCCAATAACTGATAAAAAGCTTCATCTAACTGTCGTTTTTGCTTACTTTCATTCAGATTATTGACAATAAATAAACCAACAAATCCACTCAACCCAATTACAAGTAAAAATTCTAAAATTGCCATATTTTTGACTAAATTATTGCTTTCAATAACCCAATAATAAAAATGATTGACTCTTCTAGCCCGCGCAGGCGGGCTTTGTTTGTGTAGTTTGACCTCGAACTCGAATGACGGGCGCTTCGCCACATTTGAGTTTGAGGTCAAAAGCGATTTAAATCGCCGTCACTATCGTCATCACTAATTAAAGTTGAGGTTTTACCAAATTTTCCATCCCTTTAACTACCTTAGCAGATACAATTTTGTCTCCCTGCTTCAGTTGATCCAAAACCTCTTTTCCCTCAATCATGTAACCAAAAACAGTATACCGACCGTCCAATAGGTTGAGGCCAGCGGGCGTTAGTTCAGGCTCAAATAAGAAAAAGAAAAACTGCGAAGAAGCGCTATCAGGGTCAGTTTCAGTACGGGCCATGGCCACAGTACCATAAGCAGAAAAAGGCAAAACAGGCTCGTCTCGATAACGCCCTGCATCTTCTAGAGTAATTCCGTAGACAGGTTCCTTATCGTCTCTGACTAGGACTTCTAGGGGCACATTCCGGTATTTGCCAGTAGCAGGGTCAATAAAACCAATATCCTTGCCTTCGGGGTCTCCTGTTTGTAGCACATAGGATTCTTCCGATCGAATAAATGGTAAGCCATTATAAAAACCTCGATCGACCAAATCGACAAAATTACCAGCAGTCACCGGCGCACTGTAGCCATCGAGCACCACCGTAATTTGCCCTTTCTCCGTTTCCAAAGCCACGGTAGCGCGACCTTTCAACTGAGGCAGATTAGCATACTTTGCCGGGACTTCAAACGGAAACTTGGTCACCATTAACTCTTCGATTTCGCCAACCGAACTGAGTATTTTGGCTTTCAAATCAATCACTGTTTCCCTGTCTTTAGCTTCAACAGCTTTTTCTAGTTGGGAAATTCCTTCCTTGACTTGTACAACTAGGGCTTGAGCTTCCGGCTTTTTGGGGTCGGGAATGCTCTTTAAAATGTCAGACTCCCGCAGATTGAGAATCCTGGAAGCCTTATTGACATCGCTGCTAATCGGCCCCCAACGTTTAGAACGTATGTGGTTGCCAATATCTTCGAGACTGATTTGCAACTCTCGCACAGTCTGATTGTCAAAAGGTAGAGCAAAGCGTAGCAACGCTCGGCCGTCCGTAATCGCATTCCCCGCAGGCATACTGCTGCTAGGGCGTTTGGCATGGGATACCGAACTGAAACTCAGGGAAAGGGTGAAGAGGAGGAGTGCTAAGACGGCGGTTTTGACCCAGCGCTTGCAGGTATCGATCGAGAAATTAGGCCAATGCAGCATAAGTTTAAGTTTTATTGCCGTTATTATCTTCCCACAGCACTGCCCGCCCGCCTTTGCTCCTACCCATCTAAAGTATCTGTTCGTTCCCGGGAGGGGCGGCGGCCCGCTCACAAGACTCAACAGCCAACAGTCAACAGCCAACAGCCTTAACATTTCAGTAAATTAGTTGCTCCCTTTGAACGGTAAAATAAAATGCCAATTGTTTTTTGATGCCGTCAGCTAGGCTGCGGCTTTAAGCTGACTGTAGTTCCCCCGTGCCGCGCAGGCAACGGGATTGCCCGCAAAAATTTATATGATCTCCAGTAACGACTTTCAAAAGGGTGTTTCCATTGAATGGAATGGCGGCGTGTGGCGGGTTATCGAATTCCTCCACGTCAAGCCAGGAAAAGGCTCAGCCTTTGTACGGACAAAATTAAAAAACGTCCAAACCGGAAACGTAGTAGAGAACACCTTCCGAGCCGGCGAGACTCTGCCTCAAGCCAACCTTGAAAAGAGCGCTATGCAGCATACCTATAAAGAGGGCGACCAGTTCGTCTTTATGGATATGGAAACTTACGAGGAAAGCCGCCTCAGTGCCAAGCAAATAGGCGATCGTGTCAAGTACCTCAATGAAGGGATGGAAGTCAGCATCCTGCGCTGGAACGACCAAATCATGGAAGTGGAACTGCCCAACTCTGTCGTCTTGGAAGTGACACAAACCGATCCGGGAGTCAAAGGAGATACTGCCACCGGTGGCAGCAAACCCGCCATCCTCTCCACCGGGGCTCAGATCATGGTGCCTCTATTTATTTCGATCGGAGAACGGATTCGGATCGATACTCGCGAAGACAAGTACCTGGGCCGAGAATAAACTTTGAAAGCAGGAGTAATGAGTGGTGAGGTATGGGTTTTGAGTTCTGAATGCACTCAAAACTCAGCACTCAAAGCTTAAAACTATCCGTTTTGCCCCTTAACTCGGTGGAGTACCGCCGCAGATCCCAATTCCCAATTCCCAATTCCCAATTCCCAATTACCCTTGAATCTGCTGTGCAATTAGACTTAAACCAGCTTTGCGAACTGCTAACTGTTTTAGACAAAACTGGCATTTCGGAACTGACATTAAAAAGTGGGGAGCTTGAACTGACAGTACGCAAAGGCATTCTGGCAAGCTCACCAGGTGCTGCTGCTGCGCTCCCTGCGACGACAGTGACAGTCGATCCGACGATCGCCTCGGGCGCTATTGCTGCTAGCCCCACCTTAGCGTCACCGGATGCTGTTGGCCAAAATTTAGGAGCGGCTCTAGCTGAGACCCCAGCCGCCGCCCCAGCCGCCGCCCCTGCTGCCGTGTCTGCTCCTACCGATACCAAATGGGTGCCAATTATCTCGCCGATGGTAGGAACCTTTTATCGCGCTGCTGCTCCTGATGAGCCGCCTTTTGTCAATGTGGGCGATCGAATCAGCGTCAGCCAGACAGTCTGTATTATCGAAGCGATGAAGCTGATGAACGAGATCGATGCCGATGAAGTGTCCGGTCAAGTGATGGAAATTTCAGTTCAAAATGGCGAACCTGTCGAATATGGTCAAATCTTGATGCGAATTAATCCGGATTGAAGGATTACTTTATTGTTATGGACAGAATAAATGATAATGTTTCGAGATCACTTCTCTCCGGTGAGTTTGATGAAGTCATCCCAGCCTGTCCCGCAAGAGGTTGTGCAACAAGTTGCTGAGTATTTCAGTATTTTGAGCGAGCCAATGCGTTTACGAATTTTGAACTTGCTTCGCGACGGCGAAAAATGCGTGCAAGAGTTGGTGGAAGCTACTCAAACGAGTCAAGCCAATGTTTCTAAGCACCTAAAACTGATGCTGCAAGCTGGTATCCTTACTCGCCGGACTGAAGGCACTTCAGCTTATTATAAGGTGCAAGACGAGTTAATTTTTGAGCTTTGTAATATGGTGTGCGATCGGCTTGCCACCCGGATTGAACAACAAGCACTCCACTTTCGGGCATTTAGCCTGACTACCAAGCACTGAGAATTAGTCAGTAGTCATTAGTTGCGAGTCATATCTAATCCGGTAATTACGGAATTAGACCCTGCAAGCAAGTGGGAAACTCGCAATGAACACTCTTGCAAAGCATCCCACTCGCACGGCATTCCGAAAATTATTATTCCGATGCAAAGGTCAACGATATTATCAGTGATCTATCCCTAATTTATGCCTTCAGACTAATGACTACTGACTGTTAATTGCTAAAGCGGAAAATTTTTGTCAAAACTTTGGCGGGTACTCGGCTGAGCTACCTCCAAACCTTCGCCCCCTAAAAGTTCTAAAGGCTTCCCTTCCACCGAAATCCAAACCTTGGTATTCGGTTTTAAACTGGTAGCCGTATAGATAACTTGCCCTAACCTACCAGTCATTGAACTGCTACCTCCCCCAGAAGTAAATTCGACCGACAAATCGACATAAACTCCCTCATTTTTGACACTCAAACTACGGAGTTTTGTCCCTTTAGGAATTTCGCTAGAAACACTTGCATCCTTCGGCCCAGCCAACAAACTATTAAAAGCAGCTTGTAAAACTGCATCAGGCTTGTCAGCTTGTTTGACAGCTACTTTTGTAGGAACTGCCTCAAATTTGCCGATCGCACCTTTAACCCAGTAGACTTGCACCGTCTGGGTATCAGTCTGCTGCAAAGGCTTTGGCTGCGGCGACTTTGGCGTCACAACCTGCGGCGTCACAGCCTGCGGCGTCACAGCCAGGGGCGTCACAGCCAGGGGCGTCTGAGCCTGCGGTGTCTGGACGGGAGTTGGAGGGGGTACAGGGATGATTACAGCAGGAGATTCCGCAGCATTTGGGGACAGCGCCTGAGCGGTAGTCGGAGCGGAAGACTGCGTATCTGCCGTTGGCGAACGGTTTGCCGTCCACCAGGCTATACCACCTCCCGTCACTAAAGCCAACCCGCAAACACCGGCAATGACTGCTGTTGTGGAGACGCGGCGTACTTCTTGTCCATCTTTCATAATACAAATCCTCCTTAGAGATAGAGCGCTTGACACGGTGAGGAGCTACTCCCGATCGGCTACATTTGTTTTTGCTGAGATTCTGGAACAGGGAACAGCTAAACCGAAACAATCCTGGCATCTTTAACAGTTTAGGAGCCATATTTCATTTTGACACCCTCCCGCTCAGAAACAAGCTAAAAGTCTGAAGGCAGAATATAGAAGGCACTTATGCTGTGGTATATCTGAAGTTTACCTGACATTTTATCTAACTCATAAATTACTATAAATTAACTAATATTTTGCCAAATATCACAATCGGTAACACGTTGAAAATCTTTAATATTTTTAGTGGCAATAATGACTTGACGACCAGGATATTGCTCTTTGAGCAGACACCATTGAGCAGTCAGAATACAGTCTACATCAATGTTCTCCTTAATTTTATTAGATTGACTCATAGCTCTTGCTTCCGCCCATAGTTCGGCAGCCTTTTCTAGCACAGCAAAAGTTACTTCTTGAAATTCAATTAACTCTCTTAGTTTCTCTAACTCTTGAATACTTTTGCTTTTGATACGAATCAATTCACGTCTAAGTTCATAATCACAGATATCAGAAGCAATTATATAAACGCCTTTCGATAACAGGCGCTCAAACCATTCTGTGCATCGATAAATCTCTGTAGCTAGCTTCTGATCTTCAGACAAATTTTCATCAAGATTTGTTGCGAGCAAAGCAAGAATATTAGAGTCTAGAATTAGAATCACTCTACAATCTCCATCCTTTTTCTTCTCCAATACTTTCTATTTGCTCAAGTCGTGACTTTGCCCAATCCATTGCAGCTAGGTTCTTCTGAATTTGCATTTTCTGAGTAAATATTTGATGAGAAGGAGAGTCTATGAAATGTGATTTTTCATTTTGTGTTCGGTTTTCTTCGATTTGCCATAATACGGCTCTGGCAGTGTTTTTCAAGCTAATTAAATATAAAAAAACTGACTCGTTCTGATTAGCTCGATCGGGTTTTAGACTAGAATCATTCAAAAAAGCCAATGCTATATTCTTAATGCACTCTATTAAGTGTTGTGGGAAGTATAGCAGATATTCTTCTACAAGCTCTGATAGTCTCACCATACCCGTGTAGAGTTTTCCGTATTGATGTACTTGATCTATTTCTTCTTCAAACGCAATCACCATAATACCCTGAGCTATTATTAATTCGCTCAAACCATCCATGTATTTTTCATGAGCTTCAATTTCTTTGAAGCTATCACGTGCTAAAAAATCACTATATTTTGCTTTAAGTTCCTGGAAGAGTGGTCTGTATTCAGAATAATAAATATCAAATTTTTGACGTAGATTTTGTACTTCTCTAATTCGTTCGGACACCTCAACAATTTTCAACAGATCGTTAAATAATTCTTCTTTAGGAATCCGCGCTTCATCAGATTCAAGCAGCTTTTCTAAGGAATGTTTGATTGAACTCAGTTCACCCAACATCACCTCATCAGTGTTTGACAGCAATGCTCTAATCGAATTTTCTGTAGTGACTGTCATAGGAAGTTGACTCCATAAAGATTGCTAGATCAACAACATACTTCTTCTATCATCATACATGATAATCTTGGTCAAATATTTTTCCCCAAACAAAAAGCACCCCTATTACTAGGAGCGCTTTTTATCAATCTAAGGTTAAAAATTAACCGTTGATAGAAGGAGCAACCAAAGCTACTGGA
>ENA-OBIO01000409-OBIO01000409.1-metagenomes-genome-assembly--contig:-NODE-409-length-23147-cov-29.2842_pt1 | contig 23147 bp, 16 predicted proteins | sample MGYA00153383_OBIO01 | MGnify analysis MGYA00153383 | reverse complement strand
TCTCTAATTTCTCCATTTTCTTCTTGTTTTAAGGCGTGTTGAAGCTTTTTGACTTGCTCTAAATTTAGATGATTTTTCGCTGGCATACTTCTGGCTTTTCTGTGACTTGTGATTTATTATTATACCAGTTTAAATGCGAAACAGCTTATGCAGATGAACAATACCCGAAGCGGGTTGTGGAATTGCTGAGGAATTTAGGTCACGATGTCCTTACCGTACAGGAAGCAGGAAATGCTAATCAAAAAATTCCTGATGAAAAAGTTTTAGCTTTTGCATTGAGTATTGACTGCGCTATTTTAACGCTCAATCGCCGTCATTTTATCAGGCTGCATACATTGCAGCCCGATCATGCTGGTATCATTGTTTGTAAAGATGATGCAAATAGGGAGCGGCTGGCTTTACGGATTAATGAAGCTATTGCTAATCTGGAAACATTGAGAAGTTTACTGATTCGAGTTAACCGTCCTTCGGAGTGAGTGTAAGTGATAGAATATCTCAGGTATGGAATTCAAAAGACTCCTGGCGTCATGGGCGGTGAAGCCTGTATCCGAAAAACGCGGATTCCTGTTTGGCTGTTGGTAAGTTATCCCTGTCAAGGTGCTAGCGATGCTCATATTTTAGAAGGTCATCCCGATCTTAGTGCAGCAGATTTAGTGAATGCTTTTAGTTATGCTGATACACACTTTGATGAGATTGAAACAGCAATTAGAGAACAGGAAGATGCATAAACTGTAGTGCGTTTTTAATGCACCGATCGCACAAAGTATTAAAATAAGCAAAATACTCCTCATACTATGCGCATAATTCATACTGCTGATTGGCATTTAGGGCGACGTTTTCGAGGGATCGATCGCACTTTTGAAATTGCGATCGCCCTCGAACAGATACTGAAACAAGCGAAAGCCTTGGATGTCGATGCTGTGCTTGTCGCCGGCGACATTTTCGACGTTCCTAACCCGCCAGCGTACGCTGAACGCATTGCTTATAGCTTTTTCTGCGAACTACAAGCGGCTGGAATTCCCGCAATTGCGATCGCCGGCAATCACGACTCAGCATCCCGCATCGACAGCATCGCCCAATTGCTTTCCCTTGCCGGCGTTCGCGCGTTAGGCAAACCCAGGCTTTCCGCAGACGGCGGCACAATTAATCTTAACACCAAAAGCGGTAAACTTTGCGTCGGAGCGATGCCTTTTGCTTCCGAACAAAGACTGTTAGATGCTAATTCTCTCTGGCAGTCTGATGATGCCGATCGCCGAAAAGACTACCGCGAAATCGTTGCATATTTACTTCAAGATTTAGCCAAAGATTTTCGAGACAATACTGTGAATATTCTCATGGGCCATATGAGCATTGACGGTGCTCGCTTAGCCAAATCCGAAGTCGCCTATTATACGCGAGAACAATACCTGCTATCATCGCAAACTCTGCCACCGGAAGCTCAGTATATTGCCCTCGGACACATCCACATTCACCAGCGCATTTCTGAGACTTCTCCCGCTTATTATTCCGGTTCTTTGATTCAGTTAGATTTTGGAGAAGCGGAACAAGAAAAAGGATTTTGCTTGATAGAAGTTGAGCCAGGAAGTCAGGCAAAAGTAGAATTTAGACCTGTGGCTTGCCACAAGCCGTTAAAAGTGCTTCAATGTGATAATGACAATCTTGATGCAACTTTAGAAGCTCATCAGTATCATCCGGGTTACTTGAAGGTAATTGTTGAGCTGGATAGCCCGCAAATCGGACTTGCCGATCGAGTTCGCAACATCTGTTCTCAAGCACTGTTAATTGAACCGCGCTATCGGGATGCACTGCTAGAAACCACAGAGAAAACTAATATCGATCCTAACAATTTTGATCCAGCAGCAGAGTTTTGCAACTATTATCAAAATCGATTGGGAATGATACCAAAATCAGCAGTATTGGATGAATTTCAAAAGTTGTACAAGAAGTTTAAGGAACCAGTTAATAATTAAATAACTTGTTTAACTGGTTCCAAGGCAGAGCCTGGGAACCGATGTCCAGAGGCTCTGCCTCGCTTTTAACTGGTTCCCAGGCTTTGCCTCGTGCTTTAATAGAAAAAATGGAGGCAGAGCCTCCGGATCTGCTTTACCAGGCAGAGCCTGGTAACGAGTAATAGAAATCCCAAATCTAAAATCAGTATGCGTCCACTAGAACTTTGTCTCGAAGGATTTACCAGCTTCCGCCAGGAACAACGTTTAGATTTTTCTGAACTCGATTTGTTTGCAATTACTGGTGCTACAGGTGCGGGCAAATCTTCACTGCTAGATGCCATGACTTATGCTCTTTTTGGCACGACAACTCGTAGTGGCAAACAAGTAAGCGATTTGGCAAGTCAAGGTAGCGAAAATCTCAAAGTACAGTTACGTTTCGCTGTCGGTTCGGCACAGTATCGTGTGACGCGTCGCTGGCGTTTTCGCCCGAAATCTCCTGAGAATAAGGTAATTTTGGAAAGTTGGCAAAATGGTATCTGGGAAACTGTAGGGACGAGTATTGTTGCTGTTCAAAATACGATCGAACAGATTTTAGGAATGGATTTTGACACTTTTACGCGGGCAATTATTCTGCCTCAAGGTAAATTTGATGAGTTCATTAAAGGGGATGCTTCAAAACGTCGAGAAATTTTGCGCCAGCTAGCGGGATTTGAGATTTTTGAGCAGATGCGGAAGGAAGCAAATGAGCTCGCGAAGTTGCTAAAACAGGAACGGGAAATGGTGGAAAGGCAGTTAGCTGAATTGAGTGCGCCGACGGCGGATGAGGTGGCTCAAAGACGATCGCAACTTGTGATTTTAGAGCAGCAGTTACCGGAGTTCGATCGCGCCATTGTCAAAGCTCAAAAAGCGTTAGATGAAGAGGAACAGCTATTTTCACAAATTGCTCGCTGGATCGAGCTGCAACAAGAACTTGCTAAATTAAATGCTAGTTCGGCTGAGGCGACAATTTTAGCAAAGCGTTTGGAAAGAGCGCAAGCTGCCAATTATTTACAGGGAGATTGGGCTTTAGTGCGATCGGCTCGCAGTCAATATGAAATCGCCGAAAATGCCGCCACCGTAGCGCGAGAGCGGTTGATTAAAGCTCACTCAGAGCTAGCAGTAGAGCAGCAGCTATTTGACGCGGCAAAGGCAAAATCAGAGGCATTAGCGCCACAAATTAAGGCTCGCGAAGATGCTCTGGCTGCTGCTAAGGTATACGAAGAACAGCGCGCTCAATTAGAAAAAGAAGTTGCGCTAGCCCAGAAAATTCAACAGGAAAAAATCCGCTTTTTCCAAGCAGCAGATAAAGAACTGCAAGCTGCTAACAATAAATTTCAGAGTGCTGGTTTTCGAGTTACTCAAGTAGCAGCGATGCTCCAGCAGTATTCGCCGGGAGGAAAGCGTTTAGAGCAATTACAGCAAATAGAACCCTTATTGATAGAATTTCAGCTCGTTGCTAAGCAGGGAAAAACTCAGCAGCAACAGTTAGATAAATCGATCGCAGATCGGGAAAGAGTTCAACACAATTATGTCGAAGTTACTACTAATTTAGAAGTGGCTCAAATCAAGCTAAAAAAATGTGGCGAGGAGTTAGAAGCGGCGGAAACTGCTAATGTGGAAGCCGCGCGTTTAGAGAGCGTTAGTGCTGTCAGAATGTCGCTGAATTCTGGCGATACTTGTCCAGTGTGTGGAGGAGTGCATCCTGAGAGCGATCGGCTCCCTCCTTTGCCGAGTTCTAATATTGTGGATGTCGCTGATTTCCGCCGGAAATTGACGATAGCAACTCAAGTATTACAAGCTGCTCAAATAGTTGCTGCTGAGGAAAAAAGCGCAGTTTTATCATGTCGGGAAAAAGAGTTAGAAATTAGTCGAATGTTGGAACTTACCGGGGGAAAGATTGCCGAATTGCATCAGCAAATTACTGGGATTCTGGAAGAAACCCCGCAGTGGGAAGTCTTGCAGTTACAGCAGGAGTTGACAATGCTTAAAGAGATCGATCGCCAATACCGCGAAACCGAACAGCAGTTCCAACTGGCATCATTGGAATATGAAAATTTTCAACAAAGATTTAATTTTGCAGTAGCGATTCAAGCAGCTAAACAGCAAGAATATCAAGATGCGATCGCCGAATCCGACCGCCGACAGCAGCAGTTACAAAGTTGTGTAAATTCGCTTTATCAAATTACCGAATATCAACCCTATGATAATTTAGCAAAAGCCTTAGAACAAGACAAGCAAGACTTGGAAAATCTGCTAAAAGTTGCCGAAAAGTCTTATCAAACTGTTCTAAATACTGCGATAAAAGCAGCAGAGAGAGAGCAACAAGCTGGAGAGGTTTTTGCACAAACAGCGGCTCATAAACAGCAGTTGAATTTGGATTTTTCAGCAAAATTAATAGCGGCTGATTTCACAGAAGAGACCTTTTTAGCAGCGGTTGTGACAGTTGAAAAACAATCGGAATGGGAAACTGCGATTCGCTGTGTGCGGGAGTCAAAAATTCAGCTAGAGACGCGGGAGAAGGATTTGAGCGAGGCGATCGCAGGCAGAACTACCAATGAACAGAATTTAGCACAAGCGGTAACAGCAAAACACACAGCCCAAGCAAACCTCAAACAAGCCAACAATCAGCGCGCCGAACTTTTAGCATGGATACAAGTCGCCGCCCAAAATCTCGAACAAGCCGAAAGACTGTCGCAGCAAATCACAAATTTCACAGAACAAGAGCAAATCTACCACACTTTAGCGCAGAATCTCAAATCTAATGAATTTCAATCCTACATTTTAGAACATTTAGAAGCAGAATTAGTCGGCAGTGCCACATTAATTTTGCAAGAACTAACCGAAAATCGGTACAAATTAAAAAACCAAGAAGGTGAATATTGGGTAACAGATAATTGGAATGGCGGCGAAGCGAGACGAGTGCGAACACTTTCCGGCGGCGAAACCTTTGCCACTTCCTTGTCAATGGCTTTAGCTTTGTCAGAAAAACTATCTCAAGGAGCTCACTTAGGTAGCTTGTTTCTAGACGAAGGATTTGGCACTTTAGATACCGAAACTCTCGAAAGCGTTACTCAAATTTTAGAATCTTTGCGACAGCGAGAAAGGCTGATTGGAGTGATTACGCACGTTAGAGGATTGGGAGAAAGATTGCCTGCACAAGTTAAAGTGATCAAGTCGCCACAAGGTTCTAGAATAGAAGTTGAAAGACTTTAAATCTCTCCAATGAGTGTGGATTTGTTTGCTGAACTATTTTGCACTGGTGCGTCGCTCAAAAATTGTGGATATTATTAAAGATTGTTGATGGCGACGCACCCTACAGATACTAAAATTGTGTTTCTTCTTCTGTAAAGATGGGAGGCCACAATTCAGAAACTGGCAATTCCCAGCCGGGAAAAAGTTCTGGTATTGTTAAAATATCGCCATTTTGTAAAATTTGTGGTTCGCCAGTAGAGCGATAAATCTTCACTATTTCGGCATCAGGATCGATCGCAATTCCGACAATCGCTCCGAGCTCAACAAACTTCAAAACTTTGGTTTCGATCGGTTTAAGGCGATCGCTCTGAGACTTAATCTCTACCACCAAATCGGGAACCAACTGTCCGAAATAACGCGGACTTTGGCGCAATCGTGAGGCGCGCACAAAGGAAACATCGGGTGCTTTGACGTTAGTATCTGGCATAATGAAACCACCGGCGGAGTCAAAAACTCGTCCGAGGCGGCGGGGATTTACCCAAGCGAAAAGAAAGGCAATGAGACGACTGCTGATTTCACTGGATACGATGTCAGATGGGCCCATAATTGAAAGTATTCCATCTTCTAGTTCAATTTGGTAATCTAAACCAGCTTCGGAAAAAGCGGTTTGAACTTGCTCAACATCTTTGACAGTCATCGTTGACATAGGACTTTTCTCCCGTTATGAGCTGATATTTCATTTTAGCACGATCGCTATTTTCAACCTATAATTGTGTTTCTTCTTCTGTAAAGATGGGAGGCCACAATTCAGAAACTGGCAATTCCCAGCCGGGAAAAAGTTCTGGTATTGTTAAAATATCGCCATTTTGTAAAATTTGTGGTTCGCCAGTAGAGCGATAAATCTTCACTATTTCGGCATCAGGATCGATCGCAATTCCGACAATCGCTCCGAGCTCAACAAACTTCAAAACTTTGGTTTCGATCGGTTTAAGGCGATCGCTCTGAGACTTAATCTCTACCACCAAATCGGGAACCAACTGTCCGAAATAACGCGGACTTTGGCGCAATCGTGAGGCGCGCACAAAGGAAACATCGGGTGCTTTGACGTTAGTATCTGGCATAATGAAACCACCGGCGGAGTCAAAAACTCGTCCGAGGCGGCGGGGATTTACCCAAGCGAAAAGAAAGGCAATGAGACGACTGCTGATTTCACTGGATACGATGTCAGATGGGCCCATAATTGAAAGTATTCCATCTTCTAGTTCAATTTGGTAATCTAAACCAGCTTCGGAAAAAGCGGTTTGAACTTGCACAACATCTTTAACAGTCATCGTTGACATAGGAACTTTCTCCCTTATGAGCTGATGTTTCATTTTAGCACGATTATTTTAGTCAATAAATTACATTTTCTACTTGTTTGTCAGCACAGGCTAAGTTATTATCATAATAGATACTTTTTGGATCTAGTAAAACTTTTTTTTAAATCATGTCAGCCAAAGATATTTTTCACGATACAGTACGTTCGGCTTTAGAGAAAGATGGATGGACAATTACTCACGATCCTCTATTTATAAAAGTAACTTCTAAAGTAAAAATGCAGATAGACTTGGGAGCGAAAAAACTACTTTCTGCCGAAAGGGGGATGCACAAAATAGTAGTGGAGGTGAAAAGTTTTGTGGGCTTATCGGCGGTGTCAGAATTCCATACGGCTGTTGGTCAATTTCTTAATTATCGATTAGCATTGGAAAAAATAAAATCAGAACGAGTGCTATATTTGGCAGTACCTACAGATATTTATCAAGACTTTTTTACAGACTCGTTTGTTCAAACTGTGTTAGAACGATATCAAATAAAGATGCTGATTTTTAATGTAAAGGGACAGGAGATAACATTATGGAAAGATTAGATTATCGCCAATTAGTTCAGAAAGTCATACATCAACACGCGACAGAGCAGTCTGAGCAAGATGTAGAAACCACTGAAATTGTTTTCGATACGAATCGCGATCGCTATTTATTGTTGTATGTGGGATGGCAAGATGAAGAACGAATTCATGGATGTCCGATTCATGTTGATATCAAAGATGGAAAAATTTGGATTCAGCGTGATTTTACGGAAGCAGGAATTGCTAATCAGTTGCTAGAATTTGGAGTCCCTCAAACAGATATTGTTTTGGGATTTCGAGCGCCTTACGTGCGGCAATTTACTGGATTTGCGGTAGCGTAAATTATCACAACAAGTCCCAACAAATATTATATGAAAATCAACCCTACTCGAATGCAATCGGTACAATCGCCAATTATTCCAGTTGTCGGCGAGTTGATTCGCCAAAATCCGGGAACGATATCATTAGGACAAGGCGTGGTTTCTTACAATCCGCCGCCCGAATCATTTGATAAAATTCCCGAATTCTTCGCAAATCCCGACAATCACAAATACAAAGCTGTCGAAGGAATTCCACAATTACAAGCTGCAATCGCAGCGAAGCTCAAAATAGATAACGGCATCGAAATTAACAGCAAAAACTGCGTTGTTGTTACCGCAGGCAGTAATATGGGATTTACCAACGCGATTCTTGCCATCACTTCGGCGGGGGACGAAGTTATTATTCAATCGCCTTATTACTTCAACCACGAAATGGCGGCATTTATGGCAAATTGCCGTCCTATAATCGTTGAAACAGACGAAAATTATCAACTCAATATCGCTGCTATAAAACAAGCAATTACTGAAAAGACGCGAGCAATTGTCACCATTTCACCAAACAACCCAACTGGTGTTGTTTATTCTGCCGAAGCACTCAGGGAAGTTAACGAAATTTGTCGCCAACACAATATTTATCACATCAGTGATGAAGCCTACGAATATTTTACTTATGAAGGAGTTAAACATTATTCGCCCGCAGCTTTTCCCGATAGCAGCGAATACACAATTTCCCTGTTTACGCTTTCCAAAGCCTACGGTTTTGCCAGTTGGCGGATTGGGTATATGGTAATCCCAGAACATTTGCTGGTTTCAGTGAGAAAGATTCAAGATACAATTCTGATTTGTCCGCCTGTAATTTCGCAATATGTAGCTTTGGGAGCCTTGCAAGTTGGGCGAGAATACTGCGATAATCATGTAAGGTCGATCGCCTCCGTGAGACAACTCGTATTAGACGAACTCAATACCATCCAAAACTTGTGTACAATTTCCCCAGCCTGCGGAGCATTCTACTTTTTCTTGAAAGTGGATACACAACTCGATACAATGGAATTAGTGGCGCAATTAATTCGCGAACATCAGGTGGCTGTGCTTCCCGGTACAACCTTTGGGATGGATAGCGGGTGCTATTTGCGAGTCGCCTACGGTGCTCTGGAACCGGAAACTGCGGCCGCAGGAATTAGCAGATTAGTTAAAGGTTTGAAGACAATTATAGGAGATTAAAAATGGTTGCTGCTGATTTAAAGACAAATATAAACACTCAGGAATCAACTCGCTCAAAGCTCACAGGTTTGCGAGATGCAATGTTGAATTATGACTTAGATTGCTATTTTATCCCAGCAGTTGACGAACATTTAAACTTATATGGTTCCGAAGCGAAACAGCGCAGGGCTTGGATTAGTGGCTTTACTGGTTCCGCTGGCGATTTGTTGGTTGGCAAAAATTCAGCTTGGTTGTTTGTGGATTCTCGCTATTACGAACAAGCAGAGTTGCAAGTCGATCCTGCGCTCATCCAAATATCTAAACTGGGTTTGGAAGAAAATCTCACTTTAATTGAAATTGTAGAAAAGCTGGCGGCAGAATCTGCATCAACTCCAACTAAATTGCGTTTAGGTTTCGATCCTTTTACTGTTTCAGTCGAGCAATTTAAGAGTTGGAAGAAAAAATTTGCGACTGCTGGAATTGAACTGATACCAGTATCCGACAATTTAGCAGACAAAGTTCGATCGCACAATCTAGCAAAAACATCGGAAATCTTACCCGCAATTGATAAATCTCCCCTATTTAGTTTACCTGTATCCCTGACAGGAGAAACCGCTGCCGAAAAATTAGTCAGAGTCAGGGAAGCGATGGAAAAAGCTAACATCGATGTGCTTCCGATTACTAACCTCAATCAAATCGCGTGGTTGTTCAATCTCCGAGGTTCGGATATTCCCAACATTCCGATTTTTATCTCCTATGCAATTGTCACTACCGATGCAGCTTTTCTGTTTACTAATCCCGAAAGAGTGTCACCAGAAATTCAGCAAGATTTGCAAAGATGTGCAACTCTGCTTCCCTACGAAAATTATCCACAAACTTTGCTAGATTGTATATCTCAGCCACAACTAACTCGCGTTTTGTTGGATGCTAAACATACTACAGCAGGGACTCATCAGTTAATTGTAAATCGTCAAGTCGAGGATGAAGATAATATCAAAATAGTCTTTGAGGCAAGTCCGATTGAGGGGATGAAAGCTCGAAAGAACTCTGTTGAAATCGAGCAGATGAAATCCGCAAATTTCAAGGCAAGTAAAGCCAAAACTTTTACCTTGAAGTGGTTGACAGAACAGTTGGAAAATGGTAAGATACTGACAGAATTTGATGTCAAAGAAACCGTCGAGCATTTTTACCAACAAGAAACAGATTTTGAGAGTTTAAGTTTTAGAACGATCGCCGGTGCGGGAGTCAATAGCTCGATCGTCCATTACGGCACTCCCAGCCCTGAAGTCACGTTAAAACCCGGTGAATTCCTGTTACTCGATTCAGGATCGCAATATTTGGGAGGTACAACCGATGACACGAGAACCGTGATTATCGGAGAACCAACGGCGCTACACATTGAACATTACACGACAGTTTTAATCGCCCATATTAGCTGTGCCATGCAGCAGTTTCCCAAAGCAACAATGGGAGTGCAATTAGACGCGATCGCCCGTCATGTATTATGGCAAGAACAGCTAGACTACGGACACGGGACGGGGCACGGAGTCGGGGCATTTCTCGCCGTTCACGAAGGGCCAAATGGCATCAGCAAATCTGTGCAATATTGCCTAGAACCGGGAATGGTAACTAGCATAGAACCGGGATATTATCAACCGGGATGGGGCGGAATTCGGATCGAAAATCTCTACGTTGTCGTAGAAATGCCGTCAAAGGATGATAAAGCTTGGTACGGATTTGAACCGTTGACGTATATTCCGTTTGACCGAAAATTGATTAATAGCGATCGCCTGTCAAAGACTCAACTTGCATGGTTAAATAATTATCATGCTGCTGTAGTCGAGAAACTCGCACCTGTAATGGATACAGCAACAATTGAATGGTTGAAAAAAGCCTGCGATGCGTTAGGTTGAATTTAGCCAATAAGTCGATCGTACTTGATATCAATTCCGGCTGCGCCGGAATGATATAGAGGAGACGGCAGTGCCGTTTCCCTACCGTCATTAATTGTAGGGAAACGGCACTGCCGTCTCCTGATTTCGCCTAATATTAATTCCGATGCAACCGGAATTGATATAATTCGTAACATCGATCGGCTGAAAGCTTTACGGTTTGGTTTCTGGTAAAAAATTGTAGCATTCCCAAAATCGACGAGTCGTTTTGTGCATCAAATTTCCCGATAGCGCCCCGCCTCAAAATCTGCGATCGCCTCGTTGGCTAAATCTTCCAACTTACCGCTAGCAACATCTTGTTCTAACTGCTCGTCCCAACGCCGATAATCCAACTCAGAAAACCATTCCAGAAGTTGATGAAACTTATCTGGCGGTAGCTCAAGGATAGCGGCTTCAATTTGCTCGATCGCCAACATAGAGCTTGTAACCTGTAGCTAGCTATATCTATCAAAATCATACCCATAAAGCTGGTGACAGGATTTGAACCTGCGACAGGCTGATTACAAATCAGCTACTCTACCAACTGAGTTACACCAGCAGCGAAAATAAATATAGCAAACTTATAGTCATTAGCGCAACCCCTTCGCCCAAAAATTTTATCGAATTCGCTCAAAAGACCTCCCCGCAAAGGCAAAATCAAAATTATCCTCATTCAACTCATGTCTAAATAACTAATCGCACCGCCAAATCTTAATCGTCTCATCCGCGCTACCACTGGCGAGCAAATTGCCCTTTGGGGCGATCGCCACCGAATACACAGTACCCGAATGTCCCTTAAGAGCGCTCAACAGCTCCCCCGTCTGCAAATTCCAAATATTAATCGTATTATCATCGCAGCCACTAACCAGAGTCAAACCATCCTGACCGATCGCAACCGAATCGCCCCGACTCACATAATTCTGCAAAATGTGCATCGCCTCATTCATGCCTAAATTCGCCACACCCTTTCCCCTTGCAGAATTAGAATTTAAAATCCGCAACAAACTGCCCGTGTGCAAATTCCGCAGCTTAATCGTATAATCATTGCTGACGCTAGCCAAAGTTTGACCATCCGGTGCGATCGCCACAGAATTCACCCCAACATTCAACCCCGAAAGAGTCCGCAGCAACTTACCACTTTCCACATCCCAAATTTTGCTCGTCGCATCCGAACTGCCACTCGCCAATATTTTACCATCCGGGCTAAAAACCACGGCATTCACATTATTAGAATGACCTCTCAAAGTCCGCAGCAACTCACCAGTCCGCAAATTCCAAAGCTTAATCGTATTATCAGCCCCGCCGCAGCTAGCAATTACCTGACCCTTCGGGTTGATCGCTACCGAATTCACCTCCATAGAATGTCCCGGAAAAGTACACAGCAAATCGCCGTTGTACAAATTCCAAAACTTAATTGTTTCGTCCGAACTGCCGCTGACCAACATTTTTCCGTCATAGCTAATCGCCACCGAATTTACGCGATCGGAATGTCCCGTCAAAGTACCAATTAATCCCCCAGTTTCTAAATTCCAAATCTTAATAGTTTTATCCCAACTGCCGCTAGCCAGAATTTTGCCATCAGGACTAATCGCCAGAGAATTTACAAACGATGAATGTCCCGGTAGCGTGTATACGCATCGCCATTTCAGATTTTTAAATTGGTGAGCTAATTCCTTCGCCCGGTTAGATACCGCCGTTTCTTCCTCTCTGCGCTTGAGTTCATCCTCCTCCAAACGCTTGCGTTCCGCCCTAGCCTTTGCCTCTCGCAGCGCCAGCCGCCGCATCTCTCCCTTATAAGTTATGCGTTGCTGATCCTGAATTTCTTTAAGAGTTTCTATATACGGCAAGACCCAATCTTTAGAAAACCATTCCTGAGCAAATTCCGCCTCTAAATTAAATAGCTGAGGTTCGTGAGTAAAATCGATATTTAAATAATACAAATCAGCTAAAAAAGCGGCTAATAACTTATGAATCGTCACAATTATTTGCCGAATAATCCGCAGGCTCAGCTTCTCATCTTTTCCTTCAGCTTCCAACTGGTGATAAACCTCTTCCCAATTCCAAGGCTGCATCGCCACTAGAGAAACGCTCTGATTGATGATTCCCCAGAAACCCACATGAAAATTCACTTCATAATCGCTGATGTCGCTGTAGAGTATAGCTGTTGGTACGGGAGACAAAACAGTTTGCAACCGCTCCACATCAATATCAGAAATCGATTTTTTGAAATAGTCTCCGTAAAACTGAACCGGACATAACTCTCCGTGCTGGGGATAGTGCTGGTTCAAAAAAGACCTCAACTTAGCCGGCAGCTCGATATTCAGATTGTGGCGAAACGAATCCGGGCAATCTTCGCTAATTTTGGCGGGAGCAACTAACAACAGCAATCGGTGCTGCTGTTGCTGCAAAATTTGTTCAGTTTCCTGCCTGCTCAAATTAGAAAACCAGTTATCTCTGTCCCAAATAGTTTGAATTTCGCTGAGCTTAACTCGAATTGCTTCTGATTGAAACTCCCGCATTAACTCGCGGGAAAGCCGACTAATTGCCCGCTTATCTCTTACTTCTTCTGCCTTAACTCGATTAATTCGTTCTTCCTTTACCCATTCTTGCTCTAAACTGGCGATCGCAATTAATTCTTGTTCTCTAGCCTGCTGTCGCTGCAAATATTTTATTTGTGCTTTAATCCAACGGGGTTCTTTTTTGATTTGCTGATTCAAAGCGGAAGAACCAGACGGCTCAATTTCTGCATAGCGTTCTTTGATAGCGCTTGCTCCCAATCTTTCTCCCAATTCGCAGGCTACAGGCTTCAATAGTTCGATTAGCGTGTCTGAAACGGGGCGGGGTAAGGACATACCAGTTAAAACTTTTTCTGATTAACTTAAGGGCTAGGGCTTCTTCAGACGTATTCCGCGCTTGGCGGGGACTCACAGGCTCGATCGGACATTAGACCTCTCCCATAATTATTGTGGAACAGGCATCCTGCCTGTTCTTCACAGGCTTTTTGGGAGATGTCTAATGTCCGATCGACGATCGACGTATCAGTAAGGCGTATGGTGCAGCCACGCCTTAGCACCTTAACTCGATCGCAGTATTTATGCGGTTTACATTTTACCGCGAATCTGAATCGAAAACACCGAGGCAAAAGACTTCACGATATTCGATCGACCCCGAGTTCCCCCAATTCGTTTTTTTTCTTGCCATTTTTACTCACTCTTGTCTATAATCGTACTTCACCAGCATAATTACGGTATCCCGACCTAATAACCGTACTTTCACTAGAGGAGCAGATATGATGAGCCTGTGGCAACGCCTAACTCAACACCTTCACTGGCCACAACAGCCACCAACCCGCACAAATCAATCATTGAGTTCGCTTAAAAGATTTGTGTCACTATTTTTAGTAGGAATAACTTTAAGTCTGGCCATTGTATCCTGCCAGCAGGGAACTACCAATAACCCCGCAGCAACACCAGGCGGTGCTAGCCCAGCAGCCAACAAAGGCAAAGTAGAATTAACCCTCGTTTCCTTCGCAGTCACCAAAGCCGCCCACGAAGCCATAATTCCCAAATTTGTCGAACAATGGCAAAAAGAAAAAGGCCAAACCGTGACATTCAGTCAAAGTTACGGCGGTTCCGGTTCCCAAACGCGGGCCGTAATTGACGGATTAGAAGCCGACATCGTACACCTAGCCCTCGCGCTTGACACCGCGAAAATCGAGAAAGCCGGACTCATCCAACCAGGGTGGGAAAAAGAAGTCCCCAACGGCGGCATCGTCAGCAAATCCGTAGCCGGAATAGTCACCCGCGAAGGCAATCCCAAAAACATCAAAAACTGGGAAGACTTAAGCAAAGACGGAGTGAAATTAATTACAGCAGATCCCAAAACATCAGGAGTTGCTCGCTGGAATTTCCTAGCACTTTGGGGTTCGGTTCTCAAAACCGGAGGAGACGACGCCAAAGCATTAGATTTTACGACTAAAGTCTACAAAAACGTCCCGATTCTGACCAAAGATGCCCGCGAAGCCACCGACGTATTTTTCAAACAAGGGCAAGGCGACGCCTTAATCAACTACGAAAACGAGATTATTTTGGCAGGTCAGAAAGGCGAAAAACCGACTTATACTATTCCAGATGTGAACGTGTCGATCGACAATCCGATCGCCGTTGTCGATAAAAACGTGGACAAACACGGCACTCGCGAAGTCGCCGAAGCATTTGTCAAATATCTGTACACCCCAGAAGCTCAGCGAGAATTTGCCAAAGCCGGATTCCGCCCAGTAGATGCCACAGTAGCAGCGGAACCAGAATTTGCCAAAAAATATCCCCCCGTCAAAACCCTATTTACAGCTCAAGACTTAGGAGGTTGGGGAGAAATTCAGAAGAAATTCTTCGATGACGGAGCCGCATTTGACAAAATCCAAGGTTCGATTAAACGGTAGTAGAACCATCTGGATACGGTAGCGCCCATTAGTGTCAACTTAAGCCTAAAACCCTTGATAAATAGCGTTTTTACCCAGTCCAGATCCCCCTAAATCCCCCTTAAGAAGGGGGACTTTGAAAAGATTCCTGTCCCCCCCTTCTTAAGGGGGCTAGGGGGGATCTAGATTTAATAGTCAAACAATAGTCTCTGACTGCGTTTGACCTGGTTGTTGACACCTATGGGTAGTGCCGTGTCCCTACAATTAATCGGGATTCCGAACTAAAAATCATTCACTTATGACAGTATCATCTCCAACCAATAATCCTCAATCTCCAATTCAGAATATCAAAAGGGCGATCGGCAAAATAACATTACCTTGGGGAATCACCCTCGGCTACCTCAGCATCATGCTATTGCTCCCAGTCACAGCATTGCTGCTGAAAGCCAGCACAGCAAGCCCCAGTGAATTCTGGAAAATAGCCACAAGCCCGATCGCCCTTTCCGCCTACGATGTTACCTTTGTTACAGCCTTAATTTCAGCATTAATTAACGGAGTCTTCGGCACATTAATTGCCTGGATATTAGTCCGCTACGACTTTCCCTTAAAACGGATTGTCGATGCAGCCGTCGATTTACCCTTTGCACTACCAACATCCGTTGCCGGTTTAACCATCGCCACAGTTTACAGCGATAACGGCTGGATCGGTTCGCTGTTTGCACCCTTGGGAATCAAGATATCATTTACTCGCTTAGGCGTAGGAATAGCCATGATTTTCATTTCCTTGCCCTTTATCGTGCGCACTGTGCAGCCAGTTTTACACGAAATGGAAAAAGACATCGAAGAAGCAGCTTGGTGCTTGGGTGCTTCACAATTTCAAACCTTCTGGCGAGTAGTTTTACCACCGCTGTTTCCGTCCATTTTAACCGGAGTTGCCCTCGGATTTTCGCGAGCAGTTGGCGAGTACGGTTCTACTGTAATCGTCGCTTCCAACGTGCCGTTTAAAGATTTAATTGCACCAGTATTAATTTTCCAAAGATTGGAACAGTACGACTATGCAGGAGCCACGGTAATAGGTACTGTCATGTTAGCAATTTCCCTGGCAATGCTGTTCGCAATCAATGTTTTACAAGCATGGAGAAGACGCTATGACGGCTGATCTAGATTTATCAAAAAATTACAAGATTCCGCCTGTTGGTTCGTCGCGGGGCAAAGACAAAGCCTGGGTAAAGCCCACGTTGATCGGAATTGCGATCGGCTATCTAGCTCTCGTCCTATTTATCCCAACTCTCAACGTTTTTTACCAAGCTTTCAAAAAGGGATTCGAGCCATTTTTGAGCAACTTAACCTCGCCCGATTTTCTATCCGCAGCCCAACTTACCCTGCTGATTGCTCTGATAGTCGTACCTATAAATACGGTATTCGGTTTGTGTGCAGCTTGGGTAATCGGCCGCAACAAATTTCGCGGACGCACCCTATTAATCAGCATTTTAGACGTGCCATTTGCCATATCTCCAGTAGTTGCAGGTTTAATGATTGTCCTGCTTTACGGTAGGCTGGGATGGTTCGGCCCGTGGCTAGAAACTGCCGGAATTAAGATTATATTTGCTTTCCCCGGAATGGTGCTGGCTACTGCTTTTGTCACTCTACCTTTTGTCGCCCGCGAAGTAATTCCAGTTTTGGAAGAAGTCGGAAAAGAGCAAGAAGAAGCTGCGAAAACTTTGGGAGCAAATGATTGGCAAATTTTCTGGAATGTGACGCTTCCGAATATTCGGTGGGGATTGCTTTACGGAGTAATCTTGACAAATGCTAGAGCAATGGGAGAATTTGGAGCTGTTTCTGTGGTGTCGGGAAATATTGCTAAAAAAACTCAGACATTGCCTTTGTTTGTCGAGGATGCTTACAAGCAGTACGCGACGCAAGCAGCATTTTCAGCGGCGGTAGTTCTCGGTTTGTTAGCGGTTGTTACTCTTGTACTTAAGGAGATTTTGGAACAAAAAACCAGCATTAAGGAAGTTGAATAAAGTCATTAGTAGGGTGCGTCGCAATCGATAATCTGCGTCTGAAGCTGGAAAATCTCGCAGCGACGCACCCTACAAGATATTGGTGAAAGATTTAAGGCGAAACAAACATTAGGAGGCCACAATGTTATCTCAAAACAATAGCGAATCTGAATTTGAGCCGATCGACAATTTTCACCAAACTCAACAATCAGACCTCCCGCAATCCGACATCGGCGACACCAGACCAACTCAAACCCGCATTCGGATTCGCGTCCCCAAAGAATACCATCAGGAACCTGTGATCTCTAACCTGATTTCCGAATACGGTTTGAAGGTGAATTTTAATGCTGCTTTGTTGGGTGCTAAAACTACCGATGATGGTTGGTTTGATTTGGAACTTAACGGTACTGCTCAACAGATTGAAAGTGCTCTGATTTATCTCAACGATTTAGATGTGGAAATCTGGAGCAATTCCAATAATCCGACTGAGGAAAGTTGGTAGTTAGTCACTGGTTAATGGTTATTTGCGACGCTCCGCTCAGGGCGACGCAAATAACTAATCACCGATCGCCAATAACCAATCACAAATAACCTCGATCGCCCTCCGTCAATTATTTGATTGACAAATTTTATCAAACCTGGTATGTTTTCCATCTTTGTTATATTACAAAAAACCGCGCACAAATCTTCTTAAATATTTTTCTAACAGCCGGAACAATATCCAGCTTTAAAACTTCTACACCATCAAACTAACTTTGTTATTTTAGGCGTTGCATGGAAAAGCGCTTTTGTCAATATTCAATTTAGGTGAAAGTTAGGAGCGATCGAATCTCATCCACACCGGAAAAAGATCGATCGTTGCTGCGCTTGGTTTGTGCTATGAATTTGATGTGTGCGTGTACCAGAGGAATTTAATCATGAAACTTGACAAAGAACCGAGACACCAGTTGCTTTTCGTAGATTCAAAAGTTAAAGACTACCAAAACTTAACAGAGACTACAAATTCCGATACAGAAGTTATTGTTCTCAAGGGCGATCGCGATGGCATCGATCAAATATCAGAAACACTTAAACAGCGGAAAAACATTGCAGCCGTCCACATCCTGTCTCACGGGGCGGCAGCCAGCGTCCAAATCGGCGCAACTGAACTTAATCTAAGTAACATTGAAACTTATCGCGATCGGCTAGAAAAATGGTTTGCCCTACCAGCCGAAGCAAACTCGAACTCTCAAATTACAGCTAAACCCGAAATTCTACTTTACGGTTGCAACGTCGCCGCCACAGAAGTCGGTGTCGCTTTTGTGCAAAGGCTGAGCCAGCTCACCGGGGCAGAAGTTGCAGCTTCCGATAACTTGACTGGGAATGCCGCCTTGGGTGGAGACTGGGAATTGGAAGTTTCCACCGGGAAGATAGAGACGGCTGTGGCATTTTCCCAAGAGGCGAGGGCAGCTTACAGCGGGGTATTAGCCACTTTTACCGCTACCGACTTTACCAGCCTGAAGAACGCCATTCTCTTTGCTAATGTCCTGCCGGATGCTGATGATATCAACATCACTGGCAACATCACTTTCTCTGCCGGACAAATTCTGCCTATTGTTAGCACCCCTGTAAACTTTGTTGGCAGCACTACAACTGGGGTTACGATCAACGGCAGCAACAACCCAATTCTCTTTGTTGATAACAGCGCCACAGTTAATCTCTCTAACCTAACGATCGCCAATGGTCTATCCCAGGGTGCTGTGGGCACTCTTGGTGGCGGTGGCGGTGGGGGATTAGGAGGTGCACTTTTCATCAACAGTGGCAATGTCAACATTGATAATGTTACTTTCAGCAACAACCGAGCGATCGGCGGTGCTGGTGGTGCCGCCGGAAGTACCGGAAAGGGTGGCAACAGTGGCTTAGCTGCATTCTTCACCACTTCAGGTGGCACAGGTATCAAAGGCGGCCCTGGTACTCCCACTAGCGCTGGCGCCACTCTCGGTAGTGCCGGCGTTGGTGCCATTGGCGGTGCTGGGGGCACAGGAGCTACCAGCACAACTGCGGGCGGTCAAGGTGGTCAAGGCGGAGATGGTGGCAGTGGAGCTCCAGGTGGTACTGGCGGTACCGGCGGCCTGGGCAATGGTGCTACTGGCCCTGGTGGCCCCGCCGGTGCTGGCGGTATAGGCATTAACGGCGGTGGCGGCGGTGCTGGCGGTGCTGGTGGTAGTGCTGGTGGTGCTGGCGGTATTCGGGGCGCAGGTGGCAATGGCGGTGCTGGTGCTCTGGGCGGTGGCGGTGGCCCCGGTGGTAGTGCTGGCGCGGTGGGTACACTAACCACAAATCCAGGTAATGGCGGTGCTGGCGGTAATCTGGGAGCAACCACGGGTACTGTCGGCGGTGGTGGCAGTGGTTTCGCAGCAGGCACTGGTGGCACTGGTGGCACTGGCCAAGCCATTGTGGGCGGTGCTGGCGGTGGCGGTGCGGGTCTGGGCGGTGCGATTTTTCTCAACAGCGGTGTTTTGAAAGTCAGCAATAGTACCTTCAGCAGCAGCAGAGCAACAGGGGGCGCCAGTGGCGGTGGAACTGCTACTGCGGGTCTAGGATTAGGCGGTGCAATTTATGTTAACCAGCTTAGTGCAAGTGCCACTCTAACTAACACGACGATCGCCAGCGACCCCGCAGTTGTCGCCCCTCTGCTGAATGCCAGCACAGGTGGCGCAGGAATTTTCAACAACGTCGGAACTCTAACTCTCAACAATACTCTGATCGTTGGCAATACTTCAGCAGCAGTAGGCAGTGAAGTCACTGGAATCTCCACTAACACTACCAGCTTCATCGGCACTGGCGCCGCCGTACCTTGGCTCGACTCTGGATTGAAAATAAATGGCGGTCTCATCCAGACTCACGCCCTGATCGCCAGTCCCACGATCACCATTCCTGCAACAGTCCTTAATGCTGGTACTAATACTCTTGCCGTCAACACGGCTAATGTCGCCCTTACCACAGACCAGCGAGGTACTCAGTTTGGTCAGCCCTTTGCACGCAACGTCAACGGCCGTGTTGACGTTGGTGCTTACGAATACGGGCCTACGATCACAAGTCAGAAATTTAATGACAGCAACGGCAATGGTGTTAAAGACGTGACTGAGGCAACTGTCACAACTCCAGCGCAAAACTTTATTGTTTATGTAGATGAGAACAATAACAACATCCTGGACGCTTCTGAAAAGCAGGTAACTGTTGCCCCAGGCGGTACCTACACTCTCCGCGACACCAAGACTAACAGCCCGATTAAGGAAGTCGCAGTAACAGGTTGGCAGCAAACCCGACCGGCTAGTGGCGCAACTCCTTACAGCACAGGTATTGCTGATGTCATCAGTCCCAATGCTGACTTCGGCAACTTCCAGTTGATGACCATTAACGGTCTAGTATTCGATGATACAAACGGTAACGGCACCAAAGAACTAACAGAGACGACGGGATTACCCAACATTCCGATCAACTTAATCAACTCCGTCACCGGAGCAACTATCACCACCCAAAACACAACTGCCACGGGTACTTACAGCTTCACGAACCTACCGCCGCTGACAGGCGGTGCTACCTACCGCGTCCGGGAAGTCGTACCGACAGGCTCCACAAAAACCACAACCGATCCCGCTGACATCCCCCTCCAAAGTGGTGCAACTGTCGCCGGTCAAAACTTCGGCAACTTCAAAAACATCACCATTAGCGGTACCAAATTCGAGGACAAAAACAACAACGCCATCCTCGATGCAGGAGAGGTAGCACCGTCAACTCCTTTTGATATTCAGTTAGTTAATGCCACTGGTGCAGTAACAACCAAAACTACAGATGCTACGGGCAACTATACCTTTACTGACGTTGGGCCCGGCACGTACACCCTAAAGGAAGTACAACAGACTGGTTGGCTGCAAACTCTTGCTCCCACTGGCATTATCACTGCCAACAGCGGTCTGAACATCGCCAACACCGCAGCCACTCCCACCAACTTCGGCAACTCCCAGAAGCCCAATAGTATCAGCGGGCTGAAGTTCAATGATGCCAACAACAATGGCGTACAAGATACCGGGGAACTAGGACTTGCCGGCTGGCAATTCTTCCTCGATACCAACCCCTTCGACGGCATCCCCAACCCAGGAGAACTGAGCGCCCCCGTCACCGATGCCGCAGGCAATTACAAATTCAACAACGTACCAGCAGGTACCTACAAGGTGCGGGAAGTTCCTCAGACTGGTTGGGTGCAAACTACTAGCAACCCCCCTGACATCACTCTTCTCCGCGATCAAAATATCACTAATATCAACTTCGGCAACTTCAAGTCGAGCACGATTAGCGGGACTAAATTCAGCGACCTCAATCAGAACGGCATCAAGGATGCCGGGGAAGTGGGGCTGCCGAACTGGCAAATCTTCCTGGACATTAACAAAGACGGTATCTTTCAGCAGGGTGAACCGACTACCATTACCAATGCCGACGGCACCTACACCATCAACAAGATACCCGCAGGTACTTACCAGGTAAGGGAAGTCCAGCAAAAGGGCTGGAACCGGACGACTCCCAACCCCGCTGACGTAATTATTACGGGTGGAGATAGCAAAACAGGCGTTGACTTCGGCAATTTCCTGCCCCAACCAGGCACGATCCAAGGCCTGAAGTTCCAAGACCTGAATAAAAATGGCACCCAAGACAGTGGAGAGCTGGGTTTGGCTAATGTCACAATTCAGTTAACTAACCTCACGCCCGGAGCAGTTACTACTATTCCTGTTACCACTACTACAGACAATAGTGGCAACTACCTGTTCACGAACCTAACGCCGGGAACCTACCGCGTCCGAGAAATCCCACAAGCTGGGTTCACCCAAAGCACCCCCGATCCCGCCGACATTGCGATCGCTTCTGGGGCTATTGTCAAGAACGTCAACTTCGGGAACTCCCGGGCGCTGATTGCGACTCCGACTCCGACTCCGACTCCGATTCCGATTCTGACTCCGACTCCTGCACCGACTCCGACTCCGATTCTGACTCCGACTCCGATTCTGACTCCGACTCCGACTCCGACTCCGACTCCGACTCCGACTCCGACTCCGACTCCGACTCCTGACCTGACTACCCCTCTGAGCCCGCAAACGACAGATTTGGTTTGTCCAAGCGACTTCCCTAGGATCGACCCTCCCAATCTGCCAGCTGGTCGTAATGTGATCAACGGCCCTAACGGCGACGATACGATCGTGGGTAGTGCAGGTCCTGACTCTATTTTTGGGTTGGGCGGCAACGATTTGATCTTTGGCCAACAGGGCGGCGACTATATCAATGGCAATACGGGCAACGATAGTATCTACGGAGGCATTGGTAACGATACTCTCTTGGGTGGCAAAGGCGATGACCTGATATTTGGCGATCGCGGCAACGATATCATTTTCGGTAATCGTGGCAGTGACTCCCTTTCTGGGGATGCAGGTAATGACACATTGTATGGTGGCAAAGGCAACGACGTAATATTGGGAGGTGCCGGCGACGACTTGCTCTTTGGCGATCAAGGCAATGACACTCTCTGTGGCGGCGACGGTAACAATACCTTAGTTGGTGGCAGTGGTGATGACTTGCTCTTTGGTGGCACTGGCGATGATTTGCTCTTTGGCGGCACTGGTAACAATACCCTCATCGGTGGCGGCGGCAGTAATGATTTTGTCTTGGGATCTGGTGGAACCCAAACTATTATTGATTTCACCCAAGGAGTTGATTCCATGGGGTTGATTGGGGGCTTGGACTTCGGTCAACTGTCGTTTACTCAAACTAACGGATCGGCGATAATCAGCGTTGCTGGTACTGGTGAACTGTTGGCTACTCTGAAGGGGGTGCGATCGAGCTTGCTAACGGCTCAGGATTTCAACGTATTGGTTTAGTCCGGCAGTCCGGCAGGGGTTTCAACCCCTGCCTCAAAGAAATCAGGACACGGCAGTGCCGTGTCCCTACATGATTATTTTGGGGTAGGGAAACGGCATTGCCGTCTCCGACTCAAAGAAATCAGGACACGGCACTGCCGTGTCCCTACATGATTATTTTGAGGTAGGGACACGGCATTGCCGTCTCCGACTCAAAGAAATCAGGACACGGCACTGCCGTGTCCCTACATGATTATTTTGGGGTAGGGAAACGGCATTGCCGTCTCCGACTCAAAGAAATCAGGACACGGCACTGCCGTGTCCCT
>ENA-OBIO01000407-OBIO01000407.1-metagenomes-genome-assembly--contig:-NODE-407-length-23176-cov-22.258_pt1 | contig 23176 bp, 20 predicted proteins | sample MGYA00153383_OBIO01 | MGnify analysis MGYA00153383 | reverse complement strand
TTCTTCAGTCATGGCAGTAGGTAAAAACGATCGGACTTCCCTCAATCCTACACCAGCAAAAAACTACATTCCGGACCTTTGCAGCTTTTAGATCAACATTTGGGGCAACGATCGTTTTGAATAGGGATCTGGGGCGATCAATTGCTGTTTTTTGATTTGTGGTTGGGGGCTTTGGTCGATCGGATTGTTGAGATCTCAACTCGCGCAACTGAAGTCTAGCTTTCCACTGGAACGATCCAGTCTGCAAACTCCGTTGCAAAAGTTCCGTCTAGAATCGATCGCCGAATCTCCTGGGTAAATCGGACGAGTTCAGTAATGTTGTGAATGGATAGGAGTGTGTAGGCGAGTACTTCTTGCGCTCGAAATAAATGACCGAGATAAGCACGGCTAAAATTGGTGCAAGTGTAACAGGAACAGGTTGGATCGATCGGCCTGAAATCTTCGCGAAACTGGGTGTTTTTGATGTTCCATCGATGGGACCCTGTAATGGCATTTCCATGGCGAGCAAGCCGGGTCGGAATGACGCAATCAAAGACATCAATCCCCGCTGAAATTGCCCGTGCCATTTCGCGCTTGGTGCCGACGCCCATTAAGTAGCGCAGCTTATTGTTGGGAAGTTGCGGGGCCGTATGCTGCACCACGCGATCGATCATTTCGGGCGATTCCCCAACGCTGACGCCACCGATCGCATAACCGGGCAAATCTAAGGCAACGAGTTGTCTCGCCGACTCCGATCGCAGATCTAAAAATTCCCCGCCTTGGACGATGCCAAACAGCGCTTGGTCCTCGCGGTTGTGTGCCGAAACGCATCGCTTTAGCCATTCGGTCGTGCGGACGAGGGCCTTCTCTGTCACGTCACGTCCGCATCCAGAGGGCGCACATTCATCGAAGGCCATGATCACATCTGCGCCGAGAGCATTTTGAATTTCAATAGATTTTTCGGGCGTAAGATTAATAATAGCTCCATCGCGGGGCGATCGAAAGGTAACGCCCTCGTCAGTAATGGTTCTCATTTTGCTAAGGCTAAAGACTTGGAATCCACCCGAATCCGTGAGCATCGGTCCGGACCAGCCCATGAATTTGTGCAGTCCGCCCGCTTTCTGAACGAGGTCTTCGCCCGGTTGGAGATGGAGATGATAGGTGTTGGACAGCACCATCTGTGCGCCCGTTTCCTTGAGCTGCGCGGTCGTGACGGTTTTGACATTGGCGAGGGTCCCGACGGGCATAAAGCGCGGGGTCTCGACGATGCCATGAGGCGTGATAAACTGCCCCGCGCGCGCACCCGTGACCGGACATTGTGCCAACAGTTCAAACTCAAAATTCTTCTTGGCCGTCACCACAGTGCATTCCGTCCTAATATAAAACCGTCGCTTAGCCTAGCATAAGTCAGCCTCGACTGGAGGTCAGTCTAAAATTGTTAAGAAAGATACAAGGAGGATCAAGCTGACTAAACCCACGAGAAAATTCGTTAGACTTAAATTTTGTTGCCTATCTTTGTCGCTCATCGTAGAAGGTTTCCCCATGGTTTTCCAACTCGATCGCAATCTGCCACACTCTGATCGCAAACGGTTCACAGTATCCGATTTTCAAACCATGATCGAAGCCGGGATTTTGGAAGAAGGGTCACCTTATGAACTATTGGATGGAGAAATCATTAAAATGGCTGCGGTCGGACGAAAACATGCTGCAAAAGTCGATCGAATTAGCACGTTTTTAAACCGAAAGATTATCGACGCCATCATTATTCGAGTCCAAAATCCAATCGAACTAGGCGCTTTTTCTCAACCTGAACCGGATCTTGCCGTCCTTCATTGGAAAGACGATTTCTACGAATCGGGCCATCCTAAAGCATCCGAGATTTACCTGCTGATCGAAGTCTCAGATACCACACTAGAAAAAGACCGCACCGTCAAACTTCCTCTCTACGCCGCTGCTGGAGTCGTTGAAGTTTGGATCGTCAACCTGCAAGATAACCACATCGAAGTTTATCGAAATCCCGTAGCTGCAACCTACTCATTAGTCCAGACTTTTATAGCCGGACAAACAGTAACGATCGAAACATTACCGAATGTCTCGATCGCCGTGAATGAAATTTTGGGTTAATTCAGACTTTAAAACTAGGCGTCAATAAAACTAGGCGTCGATGAGTTCTTGCTGATGGTTGAACACTTCTTGCAATTCAACAATGTCGCGCCTAGGATCCGATCGAAGCACCCGCAATTGCAATCGATCACCGGGCATAATCGGTCGATCGAAGGTCATCGCAAACTCCAGCCCCAAATCTTCGAGCAGCACAGAAGCGAGTCCTTCATGCTCACGCAACCAGCGCAACATCATAGAGGTCCAGATTTCCGTCGTATTTCGGCTCAAGTACTCTAGACTCCAGTAACGGTTGGTTTGGCGCTCTAAGAACACCGCCTCTTGAACCGTCCCCAAAATCACCCCACTCAAATCCTGCACATCTCCCGCAGAAAACGGCGGCGCTTCCCCGCGCAAATGAGATTTAATCTGGAAATGAGCCAGCAAATCACTATAGCGACGAATCGGAGACGTCACCTGCGCGTAGAAATCTAGGCCCAAACTGGCATGGCGTACCGGAGACGTACTTAGTTCACTCCGGGGCATACAGCGACGCAAGGCACAGGCACGGGCTGGCCCCGCCGGAATAATTAATAACTCATCCTCGGGGGGAAGATCCGGCTGGGTCTGACCTCGGAACATGACGGGAATCCCATTGGCATGAGCATATCGAGCGGAAATCTCCCCGGTCAAAATCATCATTTCTGCAACGAGTTGCCGTGCAAACACATCTTCGGTTACGCCTAAGATAATCTCTTCGCCGCCGCCGATGACCTTGACGCTAGATTCTGGCATATCTATGGTAATTGCACCCTGAGACTGCCGCCATGCCGTGCGTTTGCGTGCCCACTGAGCGAGCATCTCCAGTTCGGCTTCAGTTTGCAGACCGAGCTGAAGCATTTCCTCGACGTCTTCGTAAGTAAGCCTGTAGGTGATTTTGATCAAGCTGGCATGAATCGTATAAGACTCAATGCTGCCATCCTCTGCCAGAATCACCTCAAAACTCAGTGCGCAACATGCCCCACCTGTGTTCAAGCTCATGGGACCTGTCGCCAGTTCCACCGGAAACATCGAAATAGCTCCCGTCGGCAAATAAATGGTTGTTCCCCGTCGTCGCGCTTCAAGATCCAAGGTGTCGCCAGGAGTCAGCCAGCGAGTGGGATCCGCAATGTGAATCCAGATTTTTTCGCGGCCATCGGGAAGGATTTCGAGACTTAAGCCGTCGTCAATCTCGCGGGTGCTTTCATCATCGATCGTATAGACCTTAAGATGCGTCAAATCCGTACGATCGGGGTGGAGATCGGGAGGCGCGGAGGCGAGATATTCGTTAGCCAAGTCAGCAACCTTTGTGGGGAATTGAATCGGCGCTGGACTGCGCCGCAAGGGAAGGTTTTCGTGGGGACTCCACAGTCCCAAATTCACGAGGAGCTGCAATGCGCCGGGTCCAGTTTCAGATTGCTGAAGGGCACGGAGGAGTTCAACGGCGTTGCTCTTGTGGCTAGATTCATCCCCCCACGTCGCATATTTCTCTAACGCATCAAACCGAACTCGATCGGACGACTGCCAATCTGCCATGGGCGGCGTACCCTCTGGGCGCTCTAGCTGAGCTTTAACCCGATCGAGAAACCCTTGCCATTCTTCTTGGCGCTGGCGTTCCATTTCGACTTGGTGCTTCAGTTCGTTGACTTGATTCGCGGGGCGCGGCTCGTAGCGATCGCCCTTTTGTTTGAAATAGAGGCGATCGTCTGAGAGCAACACATGGGCGGCATAGCAGACTTCAGGCGTCGTTTCAGAGAACAACAATTTTGCCAATTCTTGAGGCACAGTGCTTCCGGCCTCTTCAGACAGCAATTCCCAAGCCACTTCTAGATTGCTAGGGTCTAGATAGTCTTGAATAGCTTTTAAAAAGGTTGGGATGTCCCTAGATTGATAGCCCTGCCCCGGCACGGGGTAGTCCACTTGACGGGGATGAATGGTGTGAGCATGTCCCCGTTCATCTATTGCAATAAAATTTTTCTTTCCTTCAGGCTTTTCAATGACCGCTAATCGCCTGTCGCCATTGACCCGAAACTCAACTAAAGTGCCCTTTTCCATGGGGTACTCCACCACGCAAACGTCAAATAAGAACGTAACTAGACACTCAAAAGGCAGAGGGTGAGAGCAACTAGTCCGTCCCTCTGACCCTCCGCCTATCCATTCAATAAGAGCTGCAATCCCATCAAGCGATCGCACGAGAAGATTGCAAAAAACCTAGAGCAATCTAACCTTCTTGGTTCACAAACGGTAGCAATGACAAGATACGTGCTCGTTTGATTGCAACGGTCAGGTCGCGTTGCTGCCTTGCGGTCAAACCCGTAATCCGACGGGGTAAGATTTTTCCGCGTTCGGTGATGAACTTCCGAAGCAGCTCAACATCTTTGTAATCGATCGGGTCGCCCGGTTTGATGGGCGAAATGCGACGACGAAAATAAGCCATGAATTTACCTACTCAATGAATTGGACAGAATTTTCACATTCTGAGTTTTGGTTGAAATGAGTCCACTTCCCCAAAACTTCCAAAGCGCGTTCCACAAAAAAGGAATGAATGGTTGACCGACAGCGCAGGCTGCACAGCTCGCCCATCCATGGCCTTGATTATTTGATTTCGCGGTGGACAGTATGCTTGTTGCAATGCCGACAGAACTTGCTCAGTTCCATACGGGCTGTGGTGTTCCGACGGTTCTTCATGGTCGTGTAACGAGACACGCCAGCAGACCGCTTGTCCGGATTAGTCCGACACTCTGTACATTCGAGCGTAATGACAATTCTTACGCCTTTATTCTTAGCCATAATTTAAAACCCCTAAGAGAGGTACTTGTTTCAGACACGGACATTTATTATTTCATAGGAATAGCCCATTTGCACTAATCCTTTTTAATGAGTTCTCATCATGATGCCAGTTGACACCGCAGAATCCATTATTTTGTCCTGTGCGCGATCGCTTTCTTCCGCCCAAGACCTAGAGTACGTACCGCTTATGCAAGCTATCGGACGAGTTTTGGGACGTGCTGTTGAGAGTGTACTTGATTTCCCGCACTGGGACAATTCGGCGATGGATGGCTATGCCGTTCGTTTTCAAGAGGTTGAACACGCCAGTCCAGCGAGTCCCGTCGTTCTACGGATCGCTGGTGACATCCCTGCCGGATCCGTCCCCACCCTCGCCCTTGCTCCCGGCGAAGCGGCCCGAATTCTCACGGGATCGATGATGCCGATCGGGGCTGACACGGTAGTGATGCAAGAAAAAACGGAGCGAATAGTGGGATCCGATCAACTTCGCCTGACCGAAGCGCCCCCGGAGTTGGGACATTTTGTGCGACATCGGGGCCGTTTTTATACCGCAGGCGATCGGTTGTTAAGTCCCGGCTTGGTCCTCGGCGGCGCTGAACTCGCGGTCCTTGCAGCAGCCCAAATTTTGAGTGTCCCCGTTTTTCGGCGGGTGAGAGTAGGGGTTCTGTCCACTGGAAACGAACTTATCCAGCCACACGAGACCCTACAACCCGGACAAATCGTCGATTCCAATCAAGTGGCTCTCGTTGCGCTGCTTCAGCAAGCGGGCGTCGAAGCTGTTGCCCTCGGTCAAGTCCAGGACGATCGCAAGATGCTCAAATCAGCCATGAAAAAGGCGATCGAACAGTGTGAGGTCGTGATCTCATCAGGCGGGGTCTCGGTTGGCGACTATGACTACGTGGAAGACTTGCTGGAAGAACTCGGAGGCACGATTCAGGTGCGATCGATCGCCATCAAACCCGGAAAGCCACTCACCTTTGCAACCTTCGGCCAGACCCTCTACTTTGGGCTGCCGGGGAATCCGGTCTCTGCCTTGGTTACATTCTGGCGATTTGTTCTGCCTGCCATTAAAAAATGCTCGGGTCAGTCATCAGATTGGGGTCCACATTGGACAAGGGCAACGTCACCGATTGCCCTCACGGCAGATGGACGCAGGGAAAGCTATCTCTGGGGAATCCTCGATCGCTCCAATTACGCTGAACCCGTGCCGACTTTTCGAGTCGCCGCAGGTAACGGTAGCTCAGGAAATTTGATTAATCTGGCCGGGAGCAATGCCCTCGCGGTTATTCCCATCGGCACCCAATCGATCGAAGCGGGCTATCCCTTCCAAGTGATGGTACTTCCCGATTAAAGCCGGTTAACGCCGATTAACGCAGTGGCGGACGTCGGCGCTGTAAGAACTCAGGAATGTCTAAGCCTGAATTGGGCAACGGCTTCGCAGGCGGCTGCGATCGGGGGTTGGGCAAGCTTGACGGCGCACCTTGAGTCTCAGCCGAAGCATGAGCAGGGGGGATTCCTAACCGCTTCGGCAAGACGCCGCCTGCGGTAATTGCTTTTGCCGCCGCCTGCTGCTGAGCTTGAGCTTCTGCTGTGAAGCCCGTTGCAATCACTGTAATCCGAATCTCACCTTGAAGCCGATCGTCAATCACGGCCCCAAAAATAATATTTGCATTCGGATCCACGACTTCATAAATAATTTCTGCCGCCGCATTGACTTCATGCAGCGTCAAGTCCGATCCGCCCGTGATATTAAAGACCACGCCCCGTGCGCCATCAATGGACGCTTCTAGCAGCGGTGACGAGATGGCCGCCATGGCCGCTTCCCGTGCCCGCGACTTACCAGACCCAATGCCGATGCCCATCAGCGCCGATCCAGCGTCGGCCATCACGGCTCGTACGTCCGCGAAGTCAACATTGACTAAGCCTGGAATAATAATAATGTCTGAGATGCCTTGAACTCCCTGACGCAAGACGTCATCCGCTGTTCGGAAGGCTTCTTGGACGGGCGTGGATTCAGAAATCACCGACAACAACTTGTCATTGGGGATCACAATCAGCGTATCGACGCGCCCAGAAAGTGACCCCAACCCTTCATCCGCTTGATTGGTTCGCCGCCGACCCTCAAAGGTAAAGGGACGAGTCACGACGCCGACCGTCAACGCGCCCAGTTCTTTGGCAATTTCAGCAACAATCGGTGCGGCACCCGTTCCGGTGCCGCCGCCCATACCAGCGGTAATAAAGACGAGATCGGCCCCTTCGAGCGCCGCTGCGATTTCCTCGCGAGATTCTTCAGCCGCTTTTTGGCCGATCGCAGGGTTGCCGCCTGCTCCCAGTCCACGGGTCAACTTCTGTCCGATTTGGAGTCGCTTCTGGGCCGAGGACTGCGTAAGTGCCTGCGCATCAGTGTTGATAGACCAAAACTCAACGCCGTTCACATCAGAGGCAATCATCCGATTTACGGCATTCCCGCCGCTGCCGCCGACGCCAATGACTTTTATTCTTGCAACACTACTAGGCACTATGTCACCACTCCTGACTTGTTCTCTGACATCCGATTGATTCACCACGCCCCCAGCCGAAGATGCTGGCCCCATTGAATTCAAGCCTGAATTCGCCATATTTGAATTGAAATTTGAAGCGGGCGTTTGGGTCGAGGTGGACCACTCGCCCGGATTCCCCATGCCCGATACCGCCTGAACGACATCGTTCTCGACTCGGAGCGAATAAAGCCGATCGAGCATCAGCGGCTGGTCATTGGACTCATTACTAGGCGTCATTGGAATTCCGGACGAGGATTTTATGGGTCAGGGAACAACAGAGCGAATCAGAAACGGCGGGACATATACGATCGCACCATCACTACATTTCTCGTGTTGTCCGGGTCAGATTTAAAGGAATGTCCAAAGGGGCAGGCCCAATGGAAAACTAATTGTACTAAATCCTGTGAACAAAACTGAACTCTGTCAACAGGTAAATCTCATACTATTTCAAAAAAGGATCAATGCATCACGATTCCCAAATCTATCTACGGTCCCTCAGAAGAATTAACGCCTTGGGATTTGCCCACCTTGAGCTGAACCATGGGCGCGCTGGGGTTTCGCAAATCAATGTAGTTGATTTGTGCGGGCGGTAGGCTATTCGGAAGCTGACGCATTTTATCGAGGGCGCGGACCTGGCTCGGAAAAAGGCGGCCTAAGCTGCCGACGTGAACCATGCCGAGTTCAGTTTTGAGTTTGAGGTTGCTAAAATTCTGCCAGTCGATGAGATCAATTTTGACGGGACTGCGGTGAACAATAGGGTAGAGCGCATTCCATTGACGGCGATACAGGTCGGGATCGCCGATAACCTTGAGTTCGGGCATTTTCATATCTTGGGTTAGATTGCTGTAGCTCTCAAGGGGGAGGAGCATCCCATTTTCATCTAAAAATCCGTCGGGCCGATCGGCAAGAGTAGATTTTTCAGCGGGCTTTTCGCCTAATTTGTCGGGTGGGGTTTTGGCGTCTTTAGGCTGAGCTGGATTCGTAGGATTCGTGGATAGAAAAACCTGAGCTACCGGTTCTCGTTCCCGCACTTTGATGACTAGACTGGGTGGAAAAAGGTGGCGTTCAACGGTGGCCTCGGCTATCGGTGCTTTCGTCGTTAGCGCTTGCGAAATCTCTGATGCCTGAATTTTCATAAGGGACTGCGGATACTGAATCGGCAAAATCGATCGAATGGTTTGGGTCGCCAAAAACCGATTGCCTTCGATCGTGACCTGTTCTGCTCGCCGAATCACCCAGTTTGGCTGCGCAATTACCCATACCATTCCTGCTGCAAGCCCTGTAATGACCACCGATCGCCAAGACGTCTGGAGCAGTTGATTTCGGCGTTGTTTGCGAAGGTGCTTTCGGCGCTGGGCTAATTCAGTTCGTGAGACGGGCGCAATTCCAGTCATGAGATATTTGGCAACAGTGACATTTATTTAACCATTCCTTCAGGGCTTCTCTTGCAACATCGTCACAACTTTCTCCCAAAACTCATCACCTAGATTCGCCAAACTAAGGAGCTGTAGATACTCCGATCGAGTCAGCCCAACCTGCTCGATCACCCGTGTTGCCGAGGTTTCAAGGTCAAGCTTGGACCTGAAGCACGATCGATCGGGGGCGCTTTGAGGTTCGGAACCTTCGCCGACTCTGAAATGGCTGGCGCTGAGACCGAAGCTAATGCCGGAGCGACGCAGGCTGTTACCTGGGCCGACCCTACGTTGATAAAACTAGAGACTGGAATGAGAAGGGACATAGGGGTGTCAGGTCACGAAATAGGGAACTCAAACCTAAAAGTCAAACCCCTATAAAACCTAGAAAGCCTCTCAGATTCGGATCGAATGCTGAGACGCCCTATTTTGGGGTTGTGAAAATTTCGATCAACTCAATATGGAACGACTTAGAACAGACCCTAGGGCTAGATTTGACCTAAATACATCAAACCTAGGTCAAATTCACACTAACAAACCAATCCCGTCCGCAGTGCCCGAACGGCAGCTTGGGTTCGATCGTCTGCGCAGAGCTTGTTGAGAATGTTTCGAACGTGGGTCTTAACCGTCCCCACTGTGATGAAGAGCTTATCGGCAATAGACGCATTGCTGTGTCCATCCACGATCAGCTTCAACACTTCCAGTTCACGCTCCGTCAGCGGATAAGACTGAATCATCTCGCCGTCCTGTAAGCCGCTGCCGATGCCAGAGGGCTTATTCGCCTTCTGAGACTGCCGTAGAACAATTCGAGCGATCGCAGGATCAATCCAAGCATTCCCTTCACAGGTCGTCTTAAGTGCCTCAACCAACTGATCTTGCTTGACATCTTTCATGCAGTAAGAGTCGGCTCCGGCAGCAAACGCAGCCATCACGATTTCTTCGGAGTCCTGCAAGGTGAGGATCAAAATCTTCGTTGTCGCTCCGGTTTCTTCTTGGACCTTTTTAAAGCGCTTTGTCAGCTCTATCCCATCAATGTCCGGCAAACCGATATCGACGATCGCGATATCCGGCTTGGCTGTCGTAATCAACCGGAGTCCATCCGTCCCATTGGAGGCTTCCCCAATGACACGGAACCCATGTTGCTGGAGCGTGGCCCGCATTCCAACTCGCGTTAGGTCATGGTCTTCGATCAGCGCGATTCTAATGTCATTCATCAGAGTTCACTTCCACCCAAAATTTTATGCAAAAGATACTTAAGTTCAAGATTTCCCTGAAACTCACCATCCACTACCAGTAGCTTCCGATATTTTCCATTACGAATGAGAATTTGACACAAATCCTCAACGAATATTGAGAACCCTGTGTCAGTGTAGATGTTGTGTTCGTCGATCGAAATCGTTTTCGAGTACCTTGTCCAACGACATCGCGCCGGAATCTATAAAACCAAAGCCCATGAAGGTCTTTAGCTTGAGGCACTTTTGTACAAAGCCCCAATTTACAGCGCGAAAGGTGATGGTCATTGAGTAAATCCCTGATGGCTGATCGCATTTAAATCGGGCCTAGGTGACACCTGTATCTAGGAATAATACTTAGAACGTAGTGCTATTTCCGTTTTTTTGCAAATTCGCTAGTTTGAGACTGGCATATGAAAGCCACGATCGAACATCCGTCATAGGACTGAATGCCTCATTAAGTTAAGCCGAAGTCCGATCGTCAAGACGTACTTCTCATTGATTATGCAGTTCGCTACTGCTCCATGAAACCCGCTCCCAATCGCCATTTCTCCCAAGTCCATCAACGTTTATCTCGAAGATAGGGCACACTGGTGGAGACTCTAATAATTCTTATATACTCTGATCATAAATTAATGAAACCTGACCTCAAGCTTTTAGTGGTTGGCAGTAGCGCCGTCGATCGGGCGAGAATTTGCCAAGCGTGGGATTTGGCGGGCATGAAGTTTCCGATTGTCGAAGCAGAAAGCCGCGCGATGGCCCTGGCTGCTCTGGAGACCCAACCCTTCGACTGTGTATTGATGGGTGAAATGTTGACAGATGGCAACGGGCTTTCATTATTAGAGGCACTTCAGCGACAAGTCAAGTGCCCTGGGACCGTAATTTTGATGGCGGAGGCGAATCAGCGTCGGGCCTGGGACTTTCTGGAGGCGGGCGCACATGATTATTTGTCTTACGATGATGTAACGCCCGAAGTCCTCTGCCACCGCGTCTGGAATGCCGTGCGGATGTCGCAAGCGGTTCGCGAGGGACGACAGGTGGCGCTCCAAATCGAGCAAGCTCTAGACGACAATGCGCGTCTCCACCAAGCGGTTCAGGACGGGGAGAAAATACGCAATCGCGTTGTCATGACCCTCGGGCGCAATCAACAGCAGCTTCGGACTCTGCAACGGCTGACGGATCTCCTGAATCAGCGTCTGACCAATCTGCCGGGACTCTTTCAGTCGATGATTGATGCGGTCTGTGATGCGATTCCGGATGGTGAGTTTGGTGCGATCGCCCTGAAGAATCCTCAGAGCGGGGCGTTAGACGTCACTGCAACACTGGGAATTGCGCGATCGGACTTCGATCTGCGCAGCACTTTTGATCCTGAAGTCGGCGCGTTGGGTCAGGTTTTTTCCACAGGTCAGTCGGGCGTTCGTCGGTTAGATGCGGCTTCGCGCGGTACCAAATCGGATCCTGCTGCCCTATGTGTGGTGGCGATCGAGTCGTCTCAAGCGGGACGCATTGGGGTGTTGGTGTTGGGCAATTGGGATGACGATCGAGCTTTTGATGACGAAGATTTGCGGCTGCTGATTGCCTTTGGGGAACAGGCGGCGATCGCCATTGACAATGCCCAGCTTATCAATGCCCTCGAAGAACGCGAAGAACGCCTCGCCTTCCAAAACACCCTTCTCTCGCAGCAAAACCAAGAACTCGAAAGCCAGCGCCAACAAATCCAGCTTCAAAACCTCAAACTCCGCGAATCGGCCCAAGTCAAATCCCATTTTCTCGCCACGATGTCCCATGAGTTGCGGACTCCCATGACGGCCATTATTGGGTTCTCTCAGCTTCTTCAGCGTCAATCCATCAGTGAGCCGCAGTTAGATATGGTAGGGCGCATTCTGACGAATGGTAAAAATCTGCTTGCCTTGATTAACGATATTTTAGACTTATCCAAAATCGAAGCGGGCCATCTTGACCTCAAGCTAGAAAAGTTCAATTTGTCCAATTTGTTGCAGGTGACGGCGGCTGAACTGCGATCGATCTCTGCACAGAAAAGGATTGAACTCGCAGTCCAATGTCATCTCACTAATGACGGAATTGTTAACGACAGTGCTCGCCTTCGCCAGATTCTTGTGAATTTACTCTCCAACGCATTGAAATTTACCGATCGAGGCAGTGTGATTTTGGAAGCGAAGGAACTGAACAATGATCGGCTAGTGATTACGGTGCGTGACACAGGCATTGGCATCGCACCGGAAGATATTCCCTACGTTTTTGAAGAATTTCGCCAAATCGACCAAACGGTGACGCGTCGTCATGCCGGAACAGGACTCGGACTCGCCATCACCAAGCGGCTCGTCCAAATCATGAATGGTCATATTACGGTTACGAGTCAGGCTGGAAAAGGCTCTACGTTTCGGGTCGATTTACCACGCGAAGCACAAACCAAACTCCTAAGCTCTCCCCGCCTGCCTGCCTTATCGACTAAAGTCGATCCGATCGTCTTATTACCTATGTCCCCTAGTCCACCGTTTTGATAGAATGCAATCTGATTGAGACGGGTTAAGCAAGTGGGACCATCATGAAAATTGGGGTGATTGGCGGTGGGGCGGCGGGGTTCTTTGGGGCGATCGCGGCAGCAGACGCAAATCCTAAGGCGCAGGTGCTGCTCTTTGAAGCGGGCCGCGAGACGTTGGCCAAGGTGAAAATTTCCGGGGGCGGGCGGTGTAATGTTACCCATGGTTGCTTTGAACCTGCCACCTTGGTGCAATATTACCCGCGCGGGGGGAAAGTGTTGCGGGGGGTGTTTAGTCGGTTTCAGCCGAAGGATACGATCGCGTGGTTCGAGCTTCGCGGCGTGAAACTAAAGACCGAACCCGATGGTCGATTATTTCCGACGACGGATGACTCTGGGACGATTGTGGATTGCTTAATGGACGAGGCCGATCGCGTTCGAGTGAAGGTGAAAACTAGCGCTGGTGTGAAGTCTGTCCAACGCTCAGCCACAGGATTTTCTATCGAAATGCGAAACGGAGAAACCATTCAGTGCGATCGAATTTTGCTCGCAACAGGAAGCAGCGCACAGGGTTATCAAATGGCCCGAGAACTGGGTCACAGGGTTATTCCTACCGTTCCATCGTTGTTTACGTTTAACGTGCGCGATCGTCGATTGGAGGGATTAGCTGGCGTATCGGTACCGGATGCGATGGTGAAATTACAGCCTGCATTAGATGCAAACTTGGGTGTGAATTTGGGTGCAAAACTGGAGCAATCAGGTCCGCTTTTAGTAACGCATTGGGGGTTAAGTGGTCCGGCGGTCTTGAAGCTATCGGCATGGGGCGCGCGCGCGCTCCATGAGCTTCACTACAAAACGACGTTAACGGTGAACTGGTTGCCCCAGTCAAAACCGGAGGGATTGAGAGCTGAATTGATGAAGGTCAAAACGCAGCTTGCGAAGAAGTCTGTCGGCCCAAACTGTCCCGTTATTTTGCCGCGCCGCCTCTGGGAGAGCCTGATTGCGGCAGCGGGGATTCCGTCAGAATTGCGATGGTCGGATGTTTCTAAGGTAATGCTGACTGCATTGCTAAAGGAGTTGCTACAGGGTGAGTATGCGATTACTGGAAAGGGTGTATTTAAGGATGAGTTTGTGACGTGCGGAGGGGTGGATTTGAAGGAGGTGGATTTTAAAACGATGGAGAGTCGGATCTGTCCGGGTCTATATTTCGCAGGTGAAGTGCTCGACATTGATGGGGTGACAGGTGGATTTAATTTTCAAAGTGCCTGGAGTACGGGGTGGATTGCAGGACAGGCGATCGGGCGTGAGACGTAAGGTGATTTCTAACAGAGAACTTACCTGGAGGCCCCCTAGCCCCCAATTTTGGGGGAACATGATTCCGAAGCCCCCAGAATTGGGAGGCTAGTGGGCCTTACCGCTACACCGGAACCGACGTCCTCACATTCCCTGCTAGCTCAAAGGCATGGTGAACCGCCTTCAACGATAGAACTGCATCCGCCTCAGCAACGACGCAGCTCACCTTGATTTCTGACGTTGCGATCATCTGGATATTGATTTCTTCTCGGTAAAGAGCCTCAAACATCTTTGCAGCCGTTCCAGGATGGCCGATCATGCCCGCGCCAACGATGCTGACCTTCGCTATTGCCCCGTCCACCGCAATCTCTCCAAATCCCATCTCATCTTTCATAGATTCCAACACCGATTGGGCTGTGTCTGCATCCATTTGAGCAACGGTAAAGGCAATGTCACGGGTCATGCGATCTTTGAATTGACGACAACGCTGGGATTGAATAATCATATCAACGCTGACATTGTGTTTGGCAAGCAATGCAAAAATGCGAGAGGCCATTCCCGGAACATCCGGAACATGACGGACGGCAATACGGGCTTGTTTGAGATCTAAGGCGACGCCTCGAACTGCTCTTTCGTTGGGGTTGGCTGTGCGCTTTGCAGTATTAGGGGAACTCGTGATCTCGAAGGTGTCGATGAGCGTCGCGATCGCCCGATCGCAATCGGTTGAATCAATCACGCAACTGACTTTGACTTCAGACGTGGAGATCATCTGAATATTAATCCCCGCCGTAGCCAGGGCGCTAAACATTTGGGCGGCTACCCCAGGGCGACCGATCATCCCAGCGCCTGCTATTGAGATTTTGGCAATATTTTGCTCAACGTTGACGGCGGAATCACGGGTAGACCCGAGGGAGGGCAGGATGGCGTGGGCGACGGATTCGGCTTTGTTAAGCGATGATTTTGCGACGGTGAAGGAGATGTCGTTGCTGTTGCCGTCATGAATGGACTGGATGATCAAATCCACATCTAAGCTCCGATCGGCAATTTCCCCAAATAACCGCGATGCCACACCCGGCCTATCGGGAACTCTCAACAGCGCAACCTTAGCTTGATCCATATCAAATTCCACGCCATCCACCGGACGGGCTAGCTCTAACCCTTCAATGGATCGATCGGCGACGGGTTCGGACGTGACCCAGGTACCCGGTTCGTTGCTCCAGCTCGATCGGACCACCAAGGGCACCCCGTAGTTTTTAGCGATTTCGACAGCGCGAGGATGGAGGACTTTGGCTCCTAGGCTAGCGAGTTCCAGCATTTCGTCACTGGTAATTTCGCTCATGAGTTGGGCCTCGGGGACGAGTCTGGGATCGGTAGTGAGGATGCCAGGAACGTCCGTGTAGATTTCACAAAAATCTGCCTTGAGGGCCGCAGCGAGGGCCACCGCAGACGTGTCGGAGCCGCCTCGACCGAGGGTTGTGATTTCGAGGTCTTCGGTATTGCTGACGCCTTGAAATCCGGCCACAACAATGACTTTACCTTCGTTTAGGTGCTTGGTGAGGCGCTTGGTTTCGATATTTAGAATACGGGCGCGGGTGTGATTGGCTTCGGTAATGATGCCGACCTGTGCCCCAGTGAGAGAAATCGCAGGCTGTCCAGCGTCTTGAAGCGCCATGGCAACGAGCGCCATCGAAACTTGCTCGCCCGTTGCAAGGAGCATGTCCATTTCACGGCGGCTGGGCTGATTTGAAATGGCGTTGGCAAGTTGGACTAGGCCATCGGTTGTTTTGCCCATGGCAGAGACGACGACCACGACAGAGTTTCCCGCTTGAACGGTGTTAATAATCCGTTTGACAACTTCCTGGATGCGCTCCACGGTCCCGACGGACGTCCCACCATATTTTTGGACAATGAGTGCCATAGCCTAACTTCCTGTCGCGATTTACATGAGTATAGAATCCATTGGATACCAAGTTTAGGGGATCGAAGTTTAGGGGATCGAACGATCGCCCGTTGAATTGTGGGATGACGCTAAGGATTTGAGAACGTGTTGATCGTGCCGCCGCCAATAATACGTCCCGGCACTGGACGAGGCGCACTAAAAACCTGCTCTGACGGCACACTCACGGTCTCAGTCGGACTCGCCGGAAATGGCGTCACCATTCCAGAATTCAACCCCGCCGCTGGAGCGATCGGAACGCCGATGGGCACATTAGGCGCGATGGGCATCGCAATCCCCGGATTCGGAAGGGCAACTCCCGCAGGCTCTCCCATTAAAGTGTTGTAAGCATTGTTGTCATAATTTCCCGACGACGATCGGCCCGCTCCAGAAGACATGGGCGGCGCAGAGGTCGTCAATGAGGATGTCCCGTTGACCGGAATTCCCGTCCACATCGGATCCGTCCCGAGAGGTCTCGTCCCTTCGATCGGAACTCCTCCACGGTTGTCGATCGAATTCAATCCGCCCTGAGTGCTGTAAGGCGGTGCATTCATCCGATCGATCGCTTGAGTGAGCGGACTGATGCGAGACACTCCGTCGTTTCGTATGAAGAGATTACTTTGGGCCGTGGTGGAATTCAGGCCACTGCTACCGGGCATCCCTCCGATCGACAGATTATTGGTTTGCAGATTAGTCGGCAGATTAGTCATGTCCCTAGTCATCCCATAAGTATTCAAGCTCTCCGGCGTAAACTTGACCAACTGAGCCAGAGAACTGCTCCCAGAGTCCCCGTTTGCTTTCAAGGTCGCCTTAGTTTTGTTGTCCTCTGTCTTAGCCTCTGTCTTGCCGTCTAGGGCGGCTTCTTCTGTGGAGCGATCGTTTATTTCTTGCATTAGCACCGACACGCTGTCAATATCTGCCCCGATCGCCGCAGAATCTTCTGAACCTCCCGCTGCCGCTCCGCTAAAACTCAAACTCTCAGGACTGTGATAGGCTACCCAAACGAAACTGCTCACCATCCCAGCACCTAGGAGCGGCATCCAAGCCTGGGGTCTCGCGATCGGGCGTAACCGGGCCATCCAATAGCGAAAATGTTGCGAATTCATACGGGGGAAATCCTAGAAAAAAGTGCAGCTAAGCAAACAGGCAGCCTAGAGCAACCATAACGTAAGGTCACGATAACGTCAGGGTACCCAAGGGCTTCTATCGGGGAACCTGCAAGAAAGAAATTTGGTCAGCCTATCCTGATTCCGGTAAAATGCAATCTGAAAAGATTTCTGATAGAAATTTTGGCGATCGTTTTGCTGATCACGTTCGCGGGTTGGCGTCATGCCTTACTTTTATCGTGAATGGTTATCCCTAAGCGCCTAGAATTGGCAGCCGCGTTCAATACATCTAGCTCAATACTTAGGCGGCTATGCGGTAGACCCTGCCTCATAGCCGCCTATCCTACGTCATCGTCTCACATGAACCCCGCCCTGTCGTGAAATCGTCCATTATGTATGAGTGCCTCCGTGAGCGTAATGCAGTTAAGTAATCCCCTAGACTCGATCGACTCTCCTGTCATCTTAGATAGTCTCCCCACGCCCACTGTCCCCGAAGGTGTCTGTCCTCGGCGCGCACGGATGCAAATTGACTTTCTCCTCCTTGCGATTGAATCACTGGATGCTAATGGGGCTGAGACTATTTTGGCTGTGGTAGATGAACTGGGACTTGGAAGCGTGATTTCCGATCGAGTCACCCTCTGGCGGATGCGCAGCAGCAACCCTATGCGCAAACTCAACCAGCGACGATCGCTGTCCCTTGTGGAAGGGAAATCGCTAGTGGTGATTTTGTGCTACTTAGCTAGGCGGCTTACGGTGGTGCTTCGACAGTTGGTGTTAAGTCAGCAGCAGCTTGCCCAGAAGGGACAGGCAGCGACGGATGATTTTTATTTGGCGGCCTATGTCGATCGGTTTCGATCGAACTTCACTTCAAGAATGAATATCAAACGAGGCACAGACCTCGGATACGAGACGCCAGAAGCCATTAATGAATTGGCGTTGGATCTTTTGGCACAACTGTTGTTCTGCACCGGAACCTCAGGAATGCAGCGTTTGTGGGTTAGCTTATTCGACGGAGAAGTGTCATGACTCGAATTCAACGGCAATACAGCTTGCCCAACTGCACCTTGATTTTGGACGGGATGGACGACCCCACCCAAGCCAATCCCATGGATCTTCGCCCCGTAATGACCCTGCTGCTCAACGCAGAATGTCACCTCGGCGCTGACAACGGCCCGATCGCGGGGGGGCGAGAGTTCTTTGAGAGCTTAGTGACGGCGGTTAGTCTCTACGCCCAAGAATTTCTCAGCAAAATCCATCTGCCTAAGCATGTCTATAGCGACAAACCCGCCATAGTGCAAATGAAGCGCCTCGGGGATAACGTCCATGAGTTGAGCTACCAACGATCGGGAGATCCGAGCCAAAGTAGCACTCAGCTTCCCAAATCCGAAACGCTGAATCTCACGACAGTGCAGCTCTTTGATCTCGTCGAAGCGATCGACCAATTTGTGGCCGATACTCAAACCCTGCCATTTTGGTCGCTCAACCTAGCCCCGGTTCCTAAGAAATTTGCTCCGACCGCTGCGCTCGGTAAGCAGGCCATCCCCGCCGCAGTCGGCCTTTCAGGGTTGGTACTGACGGCCTTGGGCCTGTTTATGGTTCCCATTCCAAATGTGAAACAGCCGGACGATCTGCGTCCCGGCACGCCTAATGCGGCAGTTCCGGCTCCCGTGGCGTCTGCTGTTCCATCGACATCCCCTTCTGCCGCGCCGGATACTCAGAAGATTCAGAGCGATCTTTCCGCTGTCGCACCGATTCAAGACCCAGCCGAAATTTTGCGAATCCAGGGTGGACTCGACGACAAGCTCAACGCTCAATATAAGCCCAGCGGTAAGCTCACAAGTCCGATCGAATATCGCGTCAGTGTAGGTAAAGATGGCACAATTGTGGGTTTCCAACCTGAGGATGATCTGGCCCGCATGGCGACAGATGAGACGCCGTTACCGGGATTGTTAATGGTGCCAACGGCGGACAAAAAACCGGAAGCGATCGCTGACTATCGCGTTGTATTTGCCCCTGATGGCAACGTTAAAGTGCAGCCTTGGACACAATCGATCGCTTCCGGGCGTTCTACGGTAGGGTCTGCGGGCAATCCAACTGCAACTCCTGCGAGCAGTCCGACTCCCGACAGCACGCCTAGCGCTAGCCCGCAACCGACGCCGATCGCTTCTCCTAGCGCGAGTTCAAGTCCAACGCTCAGTGCAACAGCGCCTTTGCCCAGTACCGCTCCGGGTCAAGGCGCTGAAATTACCGAATCGGCGACGATTGAGGTGCTCCAGCCTAATCTTTATGAGCAGATCGATCGGGCCTGGAAAAAGTCGCCCACCTTCAATGAGGATCTCAAGTATCGCGTTCGCATCGGCAAAGATGGTAATGTCGTCAGCTACGAGGCTGGTAACCGTGCAGGCCGAGACTATGAAAACGACACGCCGCTCCCGACCCTCACTAAGGCCAAAAGCAATAATGAGGGCACTGCCTCCTTCAAAGTCGTCTTCAAACCGAACGGACGCTTGGAAATCAGCCCTTGGTTCGGCTATAACAAACCCTAACCCTACTTTAAGACCGCATGGAGCCATCATCTCTGCCTTCACAGCCGCACTCATCTCCCCTTGGACCCGTCGTAAGGTCGCCGTCTCTATCGACTGTTGCCGATCTCCCGACCGAGGTGATTCTGCAACCGTCCCTCCAATCCATTGGCAAAGTCCAACTGGATTGGTCCCCTGAGCCGGGTGCTTATTTGGATTTGGAAGGTTCAACCTATGCAGTCTTGGAGCGGCGACATCGTTATCAGCTCGAATTTGGCAAATACAAATTGCATGCGATCGCACTGTATGTTCAAGAACGCGATCGTCCGATGGAACAGAGTCTGTGGGACGGACGATGGGTGATGGGTGACGCAAGTTGTCAGTACAATGCGCGATCGGAGTTACTTCGCTGTGGCGTCAATCCGACAGGTCCCTGCAAAAACTGTCGAGATTACACTCCGCGCTCTTGAATCTGGTTCTGGAATTTAGCCCTTAAATGTGACCTTGAACCCAGCATTTCAAAATCCGTGATGGACTCTAAAACCATGATATAAATGATGAGGTTTTGTAATAATTTCTCATAAAGTCACAAAATCCCTGGTCGTAATGATGCGATCGAAACTTTAGTGCCTGCTCAATCTTGGAGTATTGAATGACCGCCACGATTCAGACCGCGACAATTCCCAGCAACGATGATTTGCGTCTACGGGACGTCATTAAGACGATTCCTCGGGAATACTTCCAGAAAAATGCTCGCAAAGCATGGACTCAAGTTCTTTTGACCATTGTCACGGTAATAGTCGGCTATGCGGCGATTTCGGTCTCGCCTTGGTTTCTGTTGCCGTTCACCTGGTTTTTTACCGGAACGGCTTTGACGGGTTTTTTTGTCATTGGACATGACTGCGGCCATCGATCGTTTGCCAAACGGAAATGGGTGAATGATGTGGTTGGCCATTTGGCTTTCTTGCCATTGGTGTATCCATTCCACAGTTGGAGACTGCTCCACGACAAGCACCACAACAATACCAATAAAATGGATATTGACAATGCGTGGTCGCCTCTCCGCGCTGAACAGTACGAAGAGATTGATCGGGTGCGAAAGGAAGGCTATAAGCTGGTGCGCGGACGGTTCTGGTGGATTGGGTCGGTGTTTCATTGGGCGCTGATTCACTTTGACTTAGATAACTACCATGTGCGCGATCGGGCCAAGGCTAACTTTTCAAATTGGTTTGTTATTATTGGCGGCGTAATTGGATTGTCGATTTTGACGGCACTGACTGGGCCTTGGGGATTAGTGAAATTTTGGGTAATGCCTTGGTTGGGGTATCACTTCTGGATGAGTACGTTTACGATCGTTCACCATACGCTGCCCGAGATTGAGTTCCAAGAACCTGAAGTCTGGAACGAAGCGAAAGCGCAGTTATTTGGGACGGTGCATTGTGAGTATCCGGCCTGGGTTGAGACCTTGACGCATCACATTAATGTTCATATTCCTCATCATGTGTCTGTTGCAATTCCGTCTTACAATCTCCGGGCGGTTCATGAACATTTAGATTCTATTTGGGGTAAGGATTTAGTCAAGCGTGAGTTCAATTGGGAATTGATGAAGCAAATCACTGAAGAGTGTCATCTGTATCATCCCGATCGATTTTATCAGACCTTTGATGAGCACGAAGAGTCTAAATAGAGTGGTTTCTTACACTGAAGTTTGATTCTTAAGTTTAGGCTTTATCTTCTAGACCCGATCGCCCCTGGAATTCTCTTTATATTAGAGTTCTAGGGGCGATCGGTTTTTTGGTTATGCTTAAGTCTTAGGAGCATAACCAAAAAACTTCAGGTCAACCGGAATACCCCCATCCTAATCCGCCTGAAGCCTGTGCTCCATACCTCTATATAATAAATGCTATTCACATCTAAAGGAATGAGACTATCCCATCTGTTCAGCGATCGAGACTCGTCCGCCGTTGGCAAAGTCCCAACCTGATTGCGCTTTTTTCCCGGCGAGTTGCACTTCTTTGAGTAGTAAATACCCATGGCCAGTTTCGACGATCGCTCCGATATTTTTGATCACGGCTGCTATTTTTCCGGGTGCTTGGGGAAGGAGGGTCTCGGCTTGTTCTAATAACGTGTGGTATTCGTCAGGAATTCCAGGAACGAGCGGCACAGTGGTGATGATTTTGAGTCCAGCTCCGCGAAATTGGGTGGTGCAGTGGGGGTAAAATCCGCGCACTCGATTATGAATGGCGATCGCGGGCTGTGACCAGTCAAGAAGGTAGTTTTCTTTTTTAATTAGCGGCGCATAGGTTGCCTCGCTGTTGTTCTGATGTTCAATGCATAGCGTTCCATTTGCTAACTTCGGCAGCGTTTCCAGAAGTAACTCAGCAGATGTGTGGGATAGCCTGTCGGCAAGGTCGTGTGCGTTATCTAAAAGTCCAATGTCCAGCGTTGCCTTTTGTAGCATGGCTCCTGTGTCCATTCCAATATCCATTAACATGGTAGTCATTCCTGTTTGCGTTTCACCATTTACGAGACACCATTGAATTGGGGCTGCGCCGCGATAGTGGGGCAATAGCGATCCATGGCCGTTAATGCAGCCGTGGGTGGGCATGTCGAGGATGTCTTGGGAGAGCAACTGTCCGTAAGCAACGACGACAAAGACATCAGCTTGATAGGATTTCAATAAGGCTAGGTCTTCGATCGATTTCTTGATGCGATCAGGCTGAATGACTGGAATCTTGTCGTTGAGGGCAACGGTTTTAATAGGCGATGGCACTAGCTCGTTTCCTCGACCCCGCCGTTTGTCGGGCTGCGTTACGACGGCCATGACGGTAAAGCGATCGTCTTTGAGCAAAGCTTCAAGGCTCGGCACTGCAAACTGTGGCGTTCCAAAAAATACAACTTTTAGCATGAATAATCATTAACCTAATATTTAGTTTATCGATCGTTTTGTCGATCGCGCTTCTGTTCATTTTATCCTATTAAAAACGTGGCTACGATTCTAAATTAACTCTTCCTCGTTCTCAATTCCTATGAAACCTTCCTTCGAGACTCCTGCCGACTGGGAATACACAAATATCCTGATGCAACCCGCGTTCATCCGTCTCCTCGACAATATTCGTAAGCTCACGGATGAATTGTCGAGCTGGAAGACGAGCTATCAGGAGGCGTTGGTGTGGGGGGCTGAGGTGTCTGAGGAGGAGCGCGGACGGATTGGGTTGCTTCAGCAGGAGCTTAAGACGACGATTGATAACGATCGCGCCTATGAGATTGAACAAATTTTGGAAACGTTGCCAAAGCCTTATCCGGCCTATGAATGGAAGCTGGAATATGGCGATGAGCGGGTGACAATAGATGTGTGGGAACTCTGCTATAAGATTTGTTTTACGACGGATTTTAACCCTCAGAGTGAGGCTCCAGCGAAGGTCGATCGGTTGCTCTTTGAGGAAGATGGAGAGGTGGATTGGACGAGGCTTGATGAGAAGGCTAAGCAGTTGGTGATGGCTGTTTTGTCGCAGTTGCCGACGGTGGAGGTTGGGAATTGAGAATGCTGAATTGGGAATTGGGACGATCGCATTGCTTGTGTTTCTCCCAGCGGATCAACAACCGTCGATTTCGATTCATCCACGAATGCGTCCGCTCTACCACCCATCGTCTCGCTTCGTAATCCGGTAAGTTCGGTCGTTGATTTTTCTTTTCTCCTCGTTTAGGAATGTGACCCACCTATCTCCCT
>ENA-OBIO01000406-OBIO01000406.1-metagenomes-genome-assembly--contig:-NODE-406-length-23192-cov-16.8397_pt1 | contig 23192 bp, 19 predicted proteins | sample MGYA00153383_OBIO01 | MGnify analysis MGYA00153383 | reverse complement strand
CAGGGGAACGTTATTTCCTCCAGTTTATGTCCTAATCGAGCTGGCCGCCGCTATATATGGATGCGCTCACCTTTGACGCCTTTATTTCCCAGAAATTACTGCCTGAACTGTGGCTTGGAGCCGTTTTAGTGATGGATAACTGCTCGATTCACAAGAGTGATGAAATCGAAGCCCTCATTCAATCGGTCGGAGCAAAGATCATTTATCTACCGCCGTATTCCCCAGACTTTTCTCCCATTGAGAATTGTTGGTCCAAGATTAAAGGGATTCTACGAACCATTGGAGCAAGAACGCATGGTGATTTGCGAATAGCATTAGAAAAATCATTTTTGAGCGTGACTGAGAAGGATTTACTCGGTTGGTTTACGCATTGCTGTTACTGTACAGAAAAAGACTGGCAAACCTTACTGAACGAGGTTTAATCCCCAACTTGACTCGTACCTCACCAGACTAGGAATGGCTATAACGCTGGTGACAAACGACAACTGGATAGAATTTACGTTGCGCTATGTTGTGGATTACAAAGCGCGGCGAATCAAAAAAGATCAGCTTTTTACCCGCATCCTGGATGAATTCTTGGACACAGAAGGTCGCGTTGCTTTCGCCTCAACCACCGTTCATCTGGTGGAAACCCCTGTGTTTGATGTCAGGATTACAAATTCGGACAATGGCTTGAAGGAGCCAAAAGCTTAGTACTTCACACTGCCAATCAGCTTTTCGGTGAGTAGGCTGTGCGCCTGAGAACCCAGCACTATCAACTCAGATTGGTAGTGCTGAGCAACCTTGAGAATTGTCTCAACGGCTCGTCCCGATTCCACCTCTACTTTAACGTCTACTCCAGCAGGGCTATGATCCAATGCTGCTGACAGTCGGGCTTGAGCTTGCTCTATTTGCTCACGATCGATCTTGGGAATCGTCCTTGTTTCTGGCAGGGGTATAACGTGGAGAAAAACAATCTGCTTGATACCTCCAGCCGCTAGACTGGTGACGAAATGGGTGAGACGATGCAAACCATCCGCGAAATCTGTGCAGATTAAAATCTTTTCAAACATAGTTGAGTTGGGTATGGGAGTGAAGGGGACCCGAAACTCACCCGATTAATTGACTGGCTCTACGAACTATTGTGGTGACGACTTACCAAATGTAAGGCGTAGAAACGTCGGTGCCAGAAACGTCGTTAAGATTACCATAATAATTATAGCGGCTTCCAAAGGCTTGCTGAGTGCGCCGCTGGCAGAGCCAATGCCCGCAAATACCAATCCTACTTCGCCTCGTGGAATCATCCCAATGCCGATCGTCAGGCGGTTAATGCCCGGTTGCCCCACCACAAACCAACCCGTGATGACCTTGCCAGCGATCGCCACAACCATCAAAAAAGCGGCAATGACTAACCCAGCGCGATTCTCAGGCACGATTGGATTGAGCACACTTAGATCGGCTCTGGCACCGACTGTCACGAAGAAAATGGGCACCAGCAGATCAGCGATCGACTTTATCTGAGCATCTAACTCAATGCGCTGATCGGTTTCATCCAGTACTAACCCAGCAGCGAAGGCACCCAAAATCGCTTCTAGATGAATGGCATTGCCCAGGAACGCCATAAAGAACGCAAAGATTAATGCTGGGATCACGATATTTCCTCGCGTTTGCAGCGTTTGAGCAACGGTGACAAAACTTTTGTTGAAGAAGTTGCCGAGCAGAATTGAACCCATTAAGAAAACTGTGGCACTGATAATCAGGTAAAGCACATTGGCAATATCGATCGCCCCAGTTTTGGCTAAACTCGCCACAACCGCCAGCACCAGAATGCCCAGCACATCATCAATGACAGCGGCACCCACAATAATCTGACCTTCTTTGGATTTGAGCTGCCCCAGTTCTGACAGCACCTTAGAAGTAATGCCAATACTGGTAGCAGTGAGAGCAGAACCCGCAAAAATCGCCGGAATCGCTGGGACATGAAACAGCCACATCAGACCACCTGTGCCCGCTGCAAAGGGCGCAGCAACCCCTACACAAGCCACGACCGTTGCCTGATAACCCACTCTTTTGAGCTGTCGTAAATCTGACTCCAGTCCAATTTCAAATAACAGAATGATCACCCCCAACTCAGCCAGAATGGAGATTGCCTCGCTCTGAGACTGAAAGATGCTCGTCAAGGCATCGGGGCTAAGATGATCGATGCGTTGCAGAATGGTCATAATCACAGAATCAGATGCCTGAGCGCCGCTTGTAGGAAACATCAGCAGATGCAGCGCCGACACCCCTACTACGACACCTGCAATCAGTTCGCCTAAGACTGGCGGTAAGTCTAGCCGTTTAGACAATTCACCGCCTAGCTTACTGGCAATGTAAATCACAACTAAAGTCAGTAAAACGCCAGTGAGAACAATGGGCGCATTGGCTGCCTCAGTTGTTGCTAAAAGCGGCAAGGAAGAGAAACGAGACGATAGCTCGTTGAGTAAAGGTGCGATCGCAATGGAAAAAAGCATGGGTTAAATTCTGGTGTTACGACGGTTCAACATCAAGTGAGACAGGTAAGCTCAAACAACTCACCTTAGCGTATGATAGGATGCCATAAAGTCTCAACATCAGCAGGCGATCGCGCTGACTACCCACTTGTCAAGGTTGATTGTAGAAACTTGCTGTCTGCTTATCTAGAGGTTAATAGGCTAGACCGATCTAGAATCGAAACTAATCGATCGCGCATCCCTCTACAGTCACAGCCTGCCGAGATCACAACAACGTCTGGAACGTCTGCTGGGCTGATCCAGAATTGAGCGCTGCTATCTGAACGCGATTCCACTAAATATCCTTGCTGATCGCCCAAAGCATAAGGTGAAATGCGTCTTTGTAGTCGGCTATTTTGTGCAATAAACTGCTGCAAATCGAGCTTGTCGGTATTGTCAATTGATCGGACAATAATCGAAGCATATCCCCGCCCTAGCGCTTGACCCCCTTGAGCAACACAGGTGAGAACTTGATAAGTTCCAGGATTGACAATTTCAACTGCGCCATTATTGCGAAGAATTGATCTGAAGTTGGAGGGGATCGCGAGCGTCACGCCAAACTGGGGTAGCTCCAATTCTCTGGTAGTTTCAGCCGCTGGGATCGGACCCGGATCGTTGCAATATTTGGACTCAGCGATCGCTGGCAAGATCGGCAACACACCAACCGTATTGGCTAGCACTGTGGTTAACAAGATCGAAAATATACGTTTCATCATTTTCTCCAAATGGTAGCAAGCATAAGTCTGGTTGCAAAGGGCATCTCCTCTCCTTCTGTTAAGTAGCTGGATGAAATTAAATAGAAGACCCTCATCCCCAACCCTTCTCCTTGGGGAGAAGGGAGCAAGATTCAAAGACCCTCTCCCCAGGGAGAGGGATTTAGTGCCATAATAGTGCTTCATCGCAGCCAACGCTTCAGCCACGTCTACCAGTATTGATAAAATCTCCGGGGCGATGCTGAAGCCACAGCAGAAAATTTCCTTCTGTCGCAATCTTCATTAGCTGGTCTGTATCAATGCCCTGAACATAGTTGCTGCTCGTTGCTTGAATCGGGCAGGCATCGCGATCGAAATCGGCTGGAACGTCAGATATTGGATTGTCATGCCGATGCTTTGATGCACCACGTCCTATCTGTTTGAGAAAGAGCCGATCGATCACTTCATCTAGCTCACCTCCCACTTTAGAAATGACATGATCAACCTGAATAGAGGTAGCGGAATGGTGAATAAAGTGGATTAAAATGCCAATGCTGGCGATCGCTAAACCAATTCCGCAGGTGACGGCAATATGTGGCACAAACTCATTCTCTGCAACGCCATTGATCGTTCGCAGCACCATTAGGCTATAAACAAAGGTGGAGATAAAGGTTCCTAGTACAATTTGGTTGCCAGTATCTTGCATGAAGTTACGCAGCAGACGCGGGCCAAACTGCGAAGAGGCAAGCTGAAGCGCAACGATCGTGATGGAAAAGGCAGTCGTAGCAACACTCATCATTGAACCTGCGATGGCAGAAAGAATGGCGCGTGACCCACTTGGACCGAGTGAATAAGCCCAGCCCAATTTCCCAATCACATCTGTTTTTGAGCTTTGGTCAAGATGAATCGTCAAGAACGAGAGCAAGATCGCCAATACCACCATCAAACTTGGAATGAACCAAAAGATAGAGTGCAGCGAATCTAACAGCTTGTTAAACTTGGTTCCCATGCTATTCCTCTACTGCTGCATCATGTGCTGCTCTACCTGCTGAATCCCTGTTTCTCTGAGCCTTGATCTCGGCAAGTCGCTTCAGTGAACTACTGCTGCTGCGTGACTGCGGCACGTCGCCCTTGCCAGCGGGCCAACCTTCGCGCTGATGAGCGCGATCGCCATCCGTGGCTTCGGTCTGGTCGTGAAACAGAATTTGCTGTGTCGGGAACGGCAGATCAATGCCATTTACTGTCAGCGTTTTTTTGATGTTGGTTAAAACGCTATCCTGTAGATCTAGCACATCGGCACGACGCGGCGGTGCCACCCACTAGCGGGCGCGAATATTGACAGTGCTGCCTGCTAGATCGACGACGATCGCATCTGGAGCAGGCGTTTCTAACAGCCCATCTGTTTCGTGCATTGCTTCTAATATTAACTGCCGCACTTCATCAATATCATCTCCGTAGCCAATGCCAATGTCGTACTCTAGACGGCGATTTTCAAACGCAGTATTGACTGTGACGGAATTTATAAATAGCTCAGAATTTGGGATTACAATCCGCCGCCCATCATAGGTTTGAATCGTTGTGGTGCGGGTTTGAATGTTTTCTACAGTGCCTTCAAAGTTTTTGAAAACGATTTGATCGTCAATCTGAAAGGGTTCAGTTAACAGAATCAAAATACCCGCTAGAAAGTTTTGTAGAATATCTCGCAACGCGAAGCCGATCGCAACGCTACTAATTCCGAGTAGCTGTACCAGATCGCCAGCTTTCAGCGAGGGAATCACGATCGACAGCGCAATAAACAAGCCCACCAGAATGGTTACTCCTTGTGCCAATCGCCCCAGCACCATGCCCAGGTTGCGAGCTTGACGGTGATCGCGCGTCAGGTTTCTGACTATTTTCTTAATTGCTCTAGCAACGAAGAAAAAAATAGTAAAGACAATCAACGCTAACACCAGATTTGGTAACAAGCTGATAAAGCCAGTCAGCATTGCTTGCATTTTGCCCAAGAGCGTTGATACTTCTGCATTCATCGTTTAGCAATCTCAGTTCTCCTGAGCATTCTATTTGCAGTCCTTAGAATTAACCTCTATCTAAGGTCATTGATTGTCTCGCCTCAAATAAATCCCGTAATGCCTTAAAACTTCAAGACGAAATCAGCATAACCCAGCTATGATCGCCCTAGCGCTTTAAGATCGGCTTACATTAACAAATTGACTTGAATGGAAAATTCTTTGCCGATTACGGTTCTGATTAGTACAACCGTGGCGGTTGGGATTGGTGCTCAGGTTCTAGGCCGATGGCTTCAGATCCCCAGTATTATCCTGCTGCTGCTGTCTGGGATTGGTTTAGGCTCTAGTGGTTTAGGTCTGCTGGAGCCATCGTTGCTAGGTAGCGGCTTAGAAGTCATTGTCTCTCTGGCGATCGCCCTAATTTTATTTGAGGGTGGACTCAACTTACAGATTCGCGATCTCAGCAGCGTCTCAGTTAGCCTCCGCAATCTCGTTACCGTTGGGGTACTGATGACGCTGCTTGGCGGGGCGATCGCGGCCCATACGTTAAACGAGTTTCCCTGGGCGATCGCCTCTCTCTACGCTTCTTTAGTGGTTGTCACTGGCCCGACGGTCGTGACACCGTTGCTAAAGATGGTTGGGGTTGAACAGCGGGTCGCAACGCTTTTAGAGGGCGAGGGGATTCTGATTGATCCAATTGGGGCGATCGTGGCGGTGATTACCCTTACGATTGTGTTGAGTCGGCATGAGGTACCCCTGGTTCTAGTTGGAACAGCAATCCCCTTGCTGCTGCTGAAAGGATTGGGGCTGAGGCTAGGGATTGGCACCGCGATTGGACTGGTTGGAGGCGGCTTACTGAGCTTGTTGCTGAGACAATCCAAATCTTTGCCGCAAGAATTGAAGAATCTCGTCGTACTCGCGGCAGTGTGGGGCGCTTTCAGTCTGGCACAAGCCCTACGAAGCGAATCAGGATTGTTGGTTGCGGTGCTGATGGGTATGATTCTACGGGCGGCTGCCATTCCTGAAGAACGCTTGATTCGACAGTTTAATGAACAGTTGGGGATTCTGGCAAATTCAGTCCTGTTTGTTCTGTTAGCGGCTGATTTGTCGATCGCTAGCATCTTTGATTTAGGGTGGGGAAGCGTCCTGACCGTGCTGACACTAATGCTGATCGTGCGCCCCCTCAATATTTTGCTATCGACCTGGAAGCAGGGCTTTAGCTGGAAACAGCAGTTCTTTTTGTCCTGGATTGCCCCCCGTGGCATTGTCGCCGCATCAATGGCATCTTTATTTGCACTTTCCCTCACAGAAGCAGGCATCGTAGGGGGTGAGGCAATAAAAGCGCTCGTCTTTCTAACTATCTTGATGACAGTATTGATTCAAGGACTGACCGCAGGCTTGGTTGCCCGTTGGCTAGGATTGCAGACAAGACAGGTCAGAACCGCGATCGTGGGGAATACTCAGTTGAGTCACCTGCTAGCCCGGTTACTTCAACAGAAAGGAGAAACGGTGGCATTGATTAACCTCAACGCTGACGATACTCATTCAGTTCAGTTAGATGATATTCCTGTGATTAGCCAATACTTAGATCTAGAGGAACTGGAAGCAGAAGGGATCGCATCATTGAACACCTTTCTGGTGCTAACGAACAATCCAGAACTGAACGGCATCTTGGCGCAACGGGCTTTAGAATTATTTCGCCCAGATATCGTTGCGACGTTATCTCAGTCGCCATTAAACAGTGGAGATGATTTGAGCCTTGCTGCAACGGGAGTTCGGATTGCATTTGCTGCTCAGGTTTCCCTCGATCGGTGGAGTCAGTCTATTGGTGCAAACAACGTGCAACTCGTTGAGGTTGTGCTGCAGCCGGAAAACTTTGCCTCCCAGCAGTCTGAGTTGCAAGCTTGTATTGCCGCAGGCAGCTTGCTACCGCTTCTGGTCGAGCGTGAGCAGCAGTTGCAAATCCTACTGGTGGATGAACTGTGGCAGGTTGGCGATCGCATCACTTGTTTACTAGATAAATCTTTATCCTCCCCAGTGCCGACACTGAGCCAGAGCCACTCAACAATCTTGCCTTTACCAGATCAAGTTCTACTAGAACCCGTTTTGCTGCAAACAACGTGATCATTTAGGATCCGCAATGCGATTATGGTGAAACTGCTTCCAGAGATGTCTTGGCAATGCGCTTGATCAACCTAAAGATTGCATAGAGATGATTGAAACCATGTCTATCTCAATGTTTGAATTAGTTGATTTGCATCAAAACGACTTAAAGCTTTACGAATCGTCGGCGATTAAGCCTAGGAATGTGTCAAAGGTTGGATTCCAAACAAACGTCGATCTGTTAAACCAGAGGGTGTAGGGTAATCTATCCACAAGCACTGCCAGCGACCTTAATACAGGGGGGCTACGATGATGTACCCGTAATCTAACCGATCTGGCAAATTGTCGGGACGATTGGGCTTGGCCCTGTTGAACGCTTTGACGGATCTGCACAGCTTGTGATACCCAATCTGAGCGGCGTTCGCCTGAGCAATCTCCAAACTCAATTAGGTAGAAGCCTCGCCGATCTCTAGACATTTCCTTAATTATTGGAGCATCAAACGAATGACCGATAAACATAGTCACGATGATTCATCATTGAACCCCTTTCCGATCGAAAAACTTGACGATTTGATTCGTCCTTTTATTGTGCCACCAGGGCAGAAAATCTCTCTAGCCAAAGACTATAAACCAGATTACAAAGACCACGATCTGAAAAAGTCCAAAGCGAAAGGTAAATTAAAGGAAGGTATTGAGGCTTTAGCAGCCTATCAGGATCTGCTTTATGCTCAAAATACCCATGCCTTACTGATTATTTTCAGGCAATAGATGCTGCGGGGAAAGACAGTACCATCAAGCATGTGATGTCGGGTATCAATCCTCAAGGCTGCCAGGTGCATAGCTTCAAGGCTCCCTCCACAGAAGAGTTGAATCATGACTACCTATAGCGATGTTCCAAAGCTCTACCAGAACGCGGACAGATTGGCATTTTTAATCGCTCTTATTATGAAGAAATCTTGGTGACACGAGTTCATCCAGAGATTCTGGAGCAGCGACCACTCCCGGCTCATTTAATCGACAAGCATATTTGGTGGCGGCGATTTGAAGAAATCAATAACTTTGAGAAATATCTGGTAGAGAACGGGACGATTATCCTCAAGTTTTTCTTAAATGTATCTAAAGAAGAGCAAAAAGAACGCTTTTTGGAACGGATCGATCGCCCTGAAAAAAACTGGAAGTTCTCTGTAAATGATGCCAAAGAGCGCGCTCGTTGGGATGACTATATGGCTGTCTATGAGGATATGTTTAATCACACCAGCACTGCATCAGCACCCTGGTATGTAATCCCGGCAGATCATAAATGGTTTACTCGCCTTGTCGTAGCTGGGATTATTTATACCCAGTTGCAGGAACTCAACCTCAGCTATCCCCAGGTTAACGAGGCGAAACACCAAGAGCTTTTGCAAGCAAAGGCAATGCTGGAAAGTCAGAAATAGGAACAATAAACCTTTAGCTAAAACTAACTTACGCTTTGCCATGACTCTTTCTGCTAAACCAGCAACGTTTTCAGTGATTAATAAGCTAACTCTTAATCGACTTCCTGCCTAGATTATGAATCCTTGATTTTTAATATTAATAAAAATCAAGATATCAAACAAATCAAACAAATCAAACAATGAAGATGAGAAATAGATGCCAAGATCATACCTATTCATCCAATATCTTTTAAGTAGATAATGCTTTCATACCAACTAATCCCTATTTAAGAGTCTCAGTTCCTTGAAGTGCAATTCATTTCGTACAGCTATTGAGAAGGCGGAAATCGGCGTTTGATTGTGAAGGATAGCAGACGGGGGATGACCTCAAACCCATCCATCTTCGAGCAGACGATTGCCTCTCCAAGATCGCAATATCGAAAAAACAAGAGACGCAATTATGAAAGACAATCCTCTAAAACAATTGGGAACCCTTGGTCAGTCTATTTGGCTAGATTACATCCGACGCGATTTGATCGTTGGCGGCGAACTTCGGCGTTCGATCGTGGAGGATGGCTTACGGGGGATGACCTCAAACCCATCCATTTTTGAGAAGGCGATCGCAGGTAGCCACGATTATGACGAGGATATTCGGGTCATGGCACTTCAAGGCAAAAGTGCGGAAATAATCTATGAAACCATCAGCCAGAATGATGTGCAGAGTGCTGCCGACGAATTCCGAACTCTCTACGATCGGACCGACGGTAAAGATGGCTATGTCAGCCTAGAGGTCAATCCTCACCTTGCCCACAACACCACTGCTACCATCGAGGAAGCCCGTCGGCTGTGGAGCGCGCTGAACCGACCGAATGTCTTAATTAAGGTTCCTGCTACAGCCGCAGGGTTGCCTGCGATCGAGCAACTCATCCACGAGGGAATTAGCGTTAACGTCACGCTGCTGTTCGGATTGCCTCGCTATCGGCAGGTAGCAGAAGCTTATGTCGCTGGTATTGAATCGCGCATAGCCCAAGAAAAACCCGTGAAACATATCGCCTCGGTAGCTAGTTTCTTTGTCAGTCGGATTGATGCGTTGGTAGATCCGCTGCTAGAAAAACTCATTACCCAAGGTGACAAGGAGGCAATCCTCGCCCACAAAGTTCATGGGCAGGTTGCCATTGCCAGCGCAAAAATGGCTTATCAAATCTACAAGGAAATATTCGGTAGTAATCGGTTTAGGAATCTGGCTACTCAGGGCGCTCGCGTCCAACGACTGCTCTGGGCTAGCACCAGCACCAAGAACCCAGATTACAGTGACGTGAAATACGTTGAGTCCCTCATCGGACCGGACACGATCGACACCATCCCAATGGAAACTCTTAATGTTTATCGCGATCGCGGAGAGCCGCAAGCAACGCTCGAACAAGATGTCACGGTAGCGGGTTGGGTGTTGGAGCAACTGCCAGCATTGGGCCTTAATATCGACCATCTAACGCAGCAACTTGAGGATGAAGGTGTCGATAAATTTAACCATCCGTTCGACAAGTTGATCGAAACCTTAACCCAAAAGCTTCCAGAACACTTAGAGGGAAAGTCATGAAAATAAGTCCCTTGGCTGGAAAGCCTGCGCCCCTGGAAATATTAGTCGATGTGCCACGGCTCATTACCGCCTACTACACAGAGGTTCCTGACCCGTCCGTCCTAGGACAACGAGTGGCGTTCGGCACCTCAGGGCATCGTGGCTCGTCCTTCAAACTGGCTTTCAACGAATGGCATATTCTCGCGATTACCCAAGCGATTTGTCTCTATCGCACGCGACAAAAAATTACTGGTCCTTTATATCTCGGTGTGGATACGCACGCGCTTTCCGTTCCTGCTTGCGCCACCGCGCTTGAGGTGCTGGCGGCAAATGGAGTCGAAGTGATGCTTGCTGAAGGCGATGAATACACTCCAACCCCAGTAATTTCCCATGCGATCCTGACCTACAACCGTCAGCGAAAAAGCGGATTCGCCGATGGGATTGTGATCACGCCCTCCCACAATCCACCCCATGACGGTGGCTTCAAGTACAACCCACCCAGTGGCGGACCAGCCGACACCAGCATCACTGACTGGATTGAAGCGACGGCAAATGGGCTGCTCGAAGCCCGACTCCAGGGAGTGAAACGTGTTCCCTACGAGCAGGCTCTGCGATCGGCCACGACGCATCGGCACGACTATGTGACCGCCTACGTTAATGACCTGATCAATGCGATCGACCTGGACAGTATTCGCAGTGCCAAGATCCATCTCGGTGTCGATCCCCTTGGCGGTGCTGGTGTCCATTACTGGGCAAGGATTGCAGAGCGCTATGATTTGAACCTGACGGTTGTTAATGAAGCGATCGATCCCACCTTTCGTTTCATGACAGTGGATTGGGATGGTCAGATTCGGATGGACCCCTCTTCGCCCCATGCCATGCAACGACTGATTGAGATGAAGGATAGCTTTGATCTGTCCTTTGCCTGCGACACCGACTACGATCGGCATGGGATTGTGACCAAGCGCGAAGGCTTGCTGTCGCCTAATCATGACCTCTGTGCGGCGATTTTCTATCTTTTTCAAAACAGACCGCAATGGCATGAGTCAATGGCGATCGGCAAAACGATCGTGAGCAGCCAGATGATCGATCGGCTTGCCGTCAAGCTCGGTCGGAAGCTCTTTGAGGTGCCGGTTGGCTTTAAGTGGTTCGTGGAAGGCTTGTTCGATGGCTCCCTAGGCTTTGCTGGCGAAGAGAGTGCTGGTTCGGTGTTTGCTCGTCTAGATGGCAGCGTCTGGACAACGGACAAGGACGGCTTTGTTCCCTGTTTGCTGGCAGCAGAAATCGCAGCGCGGACGGATCGCGATCTCGGCGAAATCTACCAGCAACTCACGCACGAGTTTGGTGAACCTGCCTACGATCGCGTTCAGGCAGCGGCTACCTCTGAGGAAAAGAAACGGTTGGCAAACCTCTCGCCGCCCCAAGTAACGTTCACCGAACTGGCGGGCGAAAAAATCCAGACGATTCTCACCCATGCACCGGGTAACGGTGCTCCCATTGGTGGGTTAAAAGTGGTGACTGAAAGCGGTTGGTTTGCTGCGCGTCCGTCAGGCACTGAGCCGATTTACAAGATCTATGCAGAGAGCTTCCAAGGAGCAGAGCATCTGCGCCAAATCCTTGAGGCAGCGCAAACGATCGTAACGGCTACTTTGGCAGCACCACAGAAGCCAAGAATTGGCTCGGAGCCGCCACCACGACTGGCATAGTCGTAAAAACAGCTAATGATTCCCGAAATAAATAACTCTTGAGGCAAAACCATGATCGATCTACAACAAAAGGAAAAGGAAAACACCATGAACCAAGATAATGCCATTGTGGCAATCTATCCAACGCATACAGATGCTGAAAGCGCTATCAAAGAACTACAGCAATCTGGCTTCGATATGAAGAAATTATCGATCGTCGGACGCGACTATCACACTGACGAGAACATCGTCGGTTACTACAATACTAGCGATCGGATGCAAGCATGGGGTAAGGCTGGTGCCTTCTGGGGCGGGCTGTGGGGCTTTTTGTTCGGTTCCGCGTTCTTTTTTATTCCCGGTATGGGACCAATTCTGGTCGCGGGGCCATTGGTCAGTTGGATTGTCGGGGCGTTGGAAGGGGCGATCTTGGTCGGCGGGCTGAGTGTGGTTGGGGCAGGTTTGTACGGTCTGGGGATTCCCAAGGACAGCATCTTGCGGTACGAAACGGCGATTACGAACGACAAGTTTGTCCTGATTGCCCACGGCTCCATGGATGACACAACCCATGCTCAAGAAATCCTCGATCGCACCCAGCCTGAATCATTAGAACACCATCTAGCTACCAGCAATTAAGGCGATTCCCAAGAATAAGCCTACCGGAGGCCCCCAACCCCCAATTTTGGGGGCTTCTGAATCTCTTACTCCCCCAGAATTGGGGCCGGGGGCTTCCGGTATATTCATTGTGAGGAATGGCCTAACCACTGATGAACATGATATCTCCGCCGTAGTTGGAGAGTCTGTCCGATCGCTAACCCATGGAGAAAACATGAGCAGTAATCGTCGGGTGAGTCACCCCATTTACAACCTTCTACCCACAGAAATTGAGGGCTTCGACTCCCTCGCCGAACTAGCTTTGGATATGCGCTGGTCGTGGAATCATACCACCGATGCAGTTTGGCGGCAGCTCGATCCTGTGCTTTGGGAGATGACCCAAAACCCTTGGGTTGTCCTCCAGACGGTCTCGCGCGATCGCATTGAGCGCGTGTTAGCCGATCCAGATTTCCGCCAACAAGTGGATAACCTAGTTCAGACTCGGCGGCAACTATTGACGGAACCAGCTTGGTTTCAGCAAACCTACCCGCACTCTCCCTTGAGCTGTGTGGCCTATTTCAGCATGGAATTCATGCTGAGTGAAGCGTTGCCCATTTACTCAGGCGGACTCGGCAATGTCGCTGGCGATCAGCTCAAAGCCGCCAGCGACCTAGGCGTGCCAGTGGTGGGTGTCGGGTTGCTCTACCAACAGGGCTATTTCCGACAGGTGATTGATAAGGATGGCGCACAGCAAGCCCTCTATCCCTACAACGACCCTGGACAGTTGCCGATTTCGCCGTTGCGCCATCCGAATGGCGAGTGGTTGCGGCTAGAGATCGTCTTGCCGGGTTACTCAGTTTGGCTACGCGCCTGGCAAGTGCAGGTGGGCAGAGTCAAACTTTACCTGCTAGACAGCAATGATGCAGCGAACTTTCCTGCCCACCGCTGCATTACCAGTGAGCTGTATGGCGGCGGCCCAGAACTACGCCTCAAGCAAGAAATGCTGCTTGGCATTGGTGGCTGGCGGTTGCTTACTGCCCTCGACATCCAACCCGAAGTCTGCCATCTCAATGAAGGCCACGCGGCATTCGCCATTTTGGAACGTGCCCATAGCTTCATGCAAACCAACGCGCAGCCGTTTGACGTGGCTCTGTCTGCCACGCGATCGGGAAACCTGTTCACCACCCACACGGCAGTGGCGGCGGGCTTTGACCGCTTCGATCCAGCACTGATCGAGCAATACCTCGGCGGTTATGCCCAAGATAAGCTAGGCATTACAGTCCACGACTTGCTGGCTCTGGGTCGCCAGAATCCCAACGATTCGTCGGAGCCTTTCAACATGGCTTATCTAGCAATTCGGGGCAGCGGAGCGGTGAATGGTGTGAGTCGCCTGCATGGAAAAGTGAGTCGGCAACTTTTTGAGCCGCTTTTTCCCCACTGGCCGGAGTCCGAAGTGCCCATTGGCTATGTGACCAACGGTGTCCATATGCCGACGTGGGACTCGGCTGCGTCCGACGACCTTTGGACAGAAGCCTGTGGCAAAGACCGCTGGCTGGGCCTGACGGAAACCCTCGAACAGGATATTCTCCGCCTCAGCGATCGTACCCTTTGGCAATTTCGCCTGGACTCCAGTAAGTCTTTAGTTAAATACGCTCGCCAGCGTTTAGCCCAGCACTATGCTGCGGCTGGTGCGTCGTCCGAGACGATCAAGCAGGCGAAGCATCTCTTCGATCCCAATGCCTTAATACTGGGCTTTGCCCGCCGCTTCGCCACCTACAAGCGACCCAACCTGCTGCTGCACGATCGCGATCGCCTGTTGCGTCTCTTGAGCAATCCGCAGCGTCCGGTACAACTGATCGTCGCTGGCAAGGCACATCCGGCAGACCAGGCGGGACAAGCCCTGATTCAGGAGTGGGTACAGTTCATCCGGCAGACCCAAACGCGCCCCCATGCCATCTTTCTCAGTGACTATGACATGCTACTGACCGAGCGCCTGGTGCAGGGGGTGGATGTGTGGATTAACACGCCACGGCGACCCTGGGAAGCGTGTGGGACGAGCGGCATGAAGGTGCTCGTCAATGGCGGTATCAACCTCTCCGAGTTGGATGGTTGGTGGGCAGAAGCCTACAGTCCTGAAGTGGGGTGGGCGTTGGGGGATGGTCAGGAACATGGTGACGATCCTGCGTGGGACGCGGTCGAAGCCAACGCGCTCTACGACCTGCTAGAGCGGGAAGTGATCCCGGAGTTTTATACTCGCGACGACAACGGCATCCCCATCGCCTGGGTGAAACGGATGCGAGCCAGCATGGCGCAATTGACACCCCACTTCTCCGCCAACCGCACGGTGCAGGCTTATACCGAGCAATACTATCTTCCTGCGGCAATAACCTACCGCGATCGCGCGGCGCACAACGGTGCAGTGGGCAGGCAGATCGCCACTTGGCAGCACAATCTGCAAGATAAATGGGACACAGTACGCTTTGGCGAAACCAAGGTTGAGAGTGACGCACAAGGGCACAGATTCACAGTTGAAGTCTCTTTTGGCAGCCTTGACCCAAGGAGTGTACGGGTAGAACTATACGCCAACGGAGTGAATGGCGGTGACACGGAGCGACAGGAAATGATACGCGGTCAGCCATTGACCACGGGAAACAGCTACATCCTTAACACGCAGGTGCCTGCAACACGCCCTGCAACAGACTATACAGCACGTATTGTACCCCGCTGCGACGGCGTTATCACCCCACTGGAAGCGACACAAATCTTGTGGCAGCGATGATTAATTTTTACATGGAAGATTACAAATTGAAAAGCTAGTTCAGAAAAATAAAATCATGATTATCGAATTCAAACGTCTAACTTATTGAGGTCATTGAAATGAAAACCATCAACTCTTATCTATTATCTAGCGATCGAATTCCAGCGGGATCGATCGCGATTGCCCAAAGTCAGGGAGATTCGTCCTCACCTATGCAATCTGTCCCGTATTACACTCCTAGCCTATTTCTCCTTTTGCTCATAATTCTGGGTGTTGGCGGTGTGTTAGTTTCAATTCTGGCGAGTGCCATCAAGGTAGCTAATGAGTGGGAGCGATTGGTGGTATTGCGGTTAGGAAAATTTCTCGCTCTCAAGGGACCAGGACTCATTTTCATTATTCCGGTTATCGACACAATCCCTTACCGGATTGACACTCGTGTACTCACCGCTTCTTTCCAGGCGGAGAAGACGCTGACTAAGGATACTGTCCCAGTTGACGTAGACGCAGTTCTGTTTTGGAAGGTGATCGATCCGAAGAAAGCAGCGTTGGATGTTGCGGACTATAAAAGCGCGATTAGCTGGGCATCCCAAACGGCGCTGCGGGATGTCATCGGTAAGACCATGCTATCGGACATGCTAGAAGGCCGGGATAAAATCAGTAAAGATTTGCAGAAAATTATTGATGAGCGCACCGAAGCATGGGGCATCAATGTAATCTCGGTGGAAGTGAAGGACGTCCTGATTCCGGCTGCCTTAGAGGATGCGATGTCGATGCAGGCTCAAGCGGAACGCGAACGGCAGGCGCGGGTGATTCTGGGTGATTCTGAGCGACAGGTGGCGGAAAAGTTTGGGGAAGCAGCCAAGACCTATATCAACAATCCGGTGGCACTGCATTTGCGGGCAATGAATATGCTCTATGAGGGATTGAAGAGCAACGCCACGATCGTCATGGTACCCAGCACGGCGTTAGACACGATGCAACTCGGCGGTCTGGCGGGGATGACCGCTATGACGATGGGGATGGGACAGGAGCAGATGCACAAAGAGCCGGAAAGTGCGATCGACAATCAAGCAGTGAATGGCGGGGTGCTGTAGAGCCTTGACGGTGCTGTGTTGCGTTCAGCCATTGGAGAGTGCCTTTGAGGAGGAGGAGTGAGTAAACGAAGGCTAATGGAGCTTGCAAAAAAAAATTCCTGATGAATTGCCATCAGACTCGAGGAAAAAGCAATGATTGAATACAAAAATAATCTACAGAGCAACATCGTCCAAATCTTACAACTTCCAGCGCCAGAACCACTTCATCAGACTACTTCCGGTTGGGAGAAGGTGGCATACCTGGTGTTGTTTTTAATGCTTACCGTGATCATTCTGATTATCGGCTATTTCAGCAAGCGGATTGAACACGCTATTGCGTTTGCTCTTATTCTCAGCATGGTTCTGATTGTGCTTTTAATGGCTTTTTAGATATTGACAGATTTAATCCAGGATTGATCTTTCAATCCTGGATTAAATCTAAATATGAGCTGCAATGATCACCTAGTGGGAGATCCATCCCATCCATTGCAATTGGCTACCGATCTACCCATGGTAACGATAATGAAAGAGCCTCAGCGCAAGCTGCACGACTATATCTCGGAAATCTCCGACCGCGCAGACGTACGGGTGGGTTCTCCGTTGCCGTTTGGCACCCAGGAAACGTGCGGAGGGGTAAATTTCGCCCTTTTTAGCCGAGATGCCAGCCGCGTTCGACTGGAGTTGTTTGACCATCCCGAAGATGCCGTGCCTGCCCGGTCGATCAACCTTGATGCCGCGTGTCATCGTACTGGCGATGTTTGGCACGTTTGGGTGAAGGGCATCGGTTCTGGTCAATTCTATGCCTACCGCGTGGATGGTCCTTACGCACCCAGTGAAGGGCATCGGTTCAATTTCAATCGGCTGCTCCTCGACCCCTGTGCGATCGCGCTTTCGCAACCGCCTGCGTGGGGGTTTGCAGCAGCACGCGGCTATGACTCATTGGCACCAGAGCAGGACTTATCATGCTCAACCGTGGACAATGCCGGGTCGATGCCCAAATGTATCTTTCTCAACGAGTCCTTTGAGTGGGAAGGAGACCGTCCACCCCGGCATCCGTGGTCGAAGACTGTGATTTACGAACTGCATCTGCGTGGCTTTACCATTCATCCCACGTCGGGCGTGGAGCATCCAGGTACCTATCGCGGGCTGATGGCAAAAATTTCCTATCTCAAAACCCTGGGCGTCACGGCTGTGGAATTGATGCCCGTGCAGGAATTCAATGACGCGCCGAACGCACGCAGCAATCCCCAAACCAATCAACCGCTGAAGAATTACTGGGGCTACGATCCGGTGGTGTTCTTTGCGCCCAAAGGGTCTTACAGCAGTGCAGGTGGCTTGGGGCAGCAGAAACTGGAGTTCAAGGAAATGGTGCGGGCGTTCCACCAGGCAGATATCGAAGTGATTCTGGATGTGGTGTTCAATCACACGGCAGAGGGTAACGAACTGGGTCCAACGCTCTGTTTTCGCGGCATGGCTAACGCGATTTTTTACACCCTGGAAGGCGACAAACGCCACTACAAAAACTATACGGGGACAGGCAACACCGTCAACGCCAACCATCCCGTGGTGCGAGACCACATCTTGACCGCGTTGCGTTATTGGATGCTTGAGATGCATGTGGATGGTTTCCGGTTTGACCTGGCATCGGTGCTAGGGCGGGATGAAGCGGGCAACTTGCTTGCCAATGCACCCCTGCTGGAACGCATTGCCGAAGACCCGATCCTAAGAGACGTAAAAATCATCGCTGAAGCATGGGATGCCGCTGGAGCCTATGAGGTGGGTAGTTTTTCAGAGCAGCGCTGGTCGGAATGGAACGGTCGCTACCGGGATGATGTGCGGCGATTCTGGAGGGGCGATGAGGGGATTCTGGGGGTGTTTGCCAGCCGCATTGGTGGTAGTGCTGACATCTATACCCGCTCCGGCAAAGGTCCCGATAGCAGCATCAATTTCGTCACCTGCCATGATGGCTTTACGCTCAACGATCTAGTGAGCTATCGCACCAAACACAATGAAGCCAACGGAGAAAACAACCGGGACGGCAGTGACGCTAATTTCAGCGATCACTACGGTGTGGAAGGCGAGACGACGGATGCGGCGATTACGTCCATCCGGAATCGCCAGATCAAGAATTTCCTGCTGACCCTGCTGGTCTCGCGCGGTGTGCCAATGCTGCTCGGTGGGGACGAATTTCGGCGCACGCAGGGCGGCAACAACAACGCCTACTGCCAGGACAATGCCACGAGTTGGCATGACTGGAGTTGTCTGGAAGAGCATCAGGAGATTTTTCGCTTCACCCGTGGACTGATCGCCTTTCGCAGTGCCCATGCGATTCTCAGCCAAGAGGTGTTCTACACCGATGCCGAGATCCAGTGGTTTGCGCCCCAAGGCGGCTTGCCCCACTGGTTTGACCCGAAGGCAAAGCAGTTTGCCTGTCTGATCCCTGAAGCGGCACTGCACGCACTTTGCCTGTTGTTCAATGCTGGCACTGATGTCGTGGCTTTCAGGTTGCCTCCGGCACTGCCGGGGACTCGGTGGCATCTAGCCGTCGATACCGCTGGCGAATCGCCCCACGATCTGTTTGCGGCGGGGGAGGAACCGCTTTGGGACGATCCACAAACGTATTCCCTTAGCCCCCGATCGAGTGTCATCTTGCTGGCTCGATGTATACCTGAGCAACGCTTGCCAATTACCTTAATGGAGTCCAAATGAAACCTACAAAACCACCGATCCTGACAATTAATGGCGGCTCATCGAGCATCAAGTTCGCGTTGTTCGAGTTTGGCGACTCTCTCCACCGGATGCTAGAAGGTGGGATCGATCGGATTGGACTACCGGATGCGACCTTGCAGGTTAAAGGGTTAAATCCGGCAGGCAACATTTCGCGATCGATCGCGGCAGCGGATCGCACGGTGGCAATTGGCATTCTCATGGATTGGCTGGAGGAACATTGTGCGCGTGATGCCTTGACTGCGGTGGGGCATCGGATCGTGCATGGCGGCCCGAACTATAGCCAGCCCCAGCGCATCACTCCGGCGATGCTTGAGGAACTGCACCGGATTAGTTCCTTCGACCCCGAACATCTACCGGAGGAGATCCAGTTGACTGAGGCGTTGCATCACCGCTTTCCAGATCTGCCCCAAGTTGCCTGTTTCGACACGGCGTTTCACCATGACCTGCCGCGCGTCGCCCAGATGTTAGCCATTCCCCGCCGTTACGAAGCACAAGGCGTGCGACGATACGGGTTTCACGGGTTGTCCTATGAGTTCCTGATGGCAGAACTGTCCCGACTGGATGGAACGGCAGCAGCACAGGGTCGGGTGATCCTCGCTCACCTGGGGAATGGCGCGAGTCTGGCGGCGGTGCATCACGGCAAACCTCTGGACACCAGCATGAGCTTTACCCCGACCGCAGGGGTGCCGATGAGTACCCGCTCCGGCGATCTCGATCCGGGGCTACTAGGATATCTGGCGCGCACCGAACAAATGAGCGTCAAGCAATTCAATGAGATGGTTCATTTCCAGTCTGGGTTACTGGGTATATCCGAAACCAGTGCCGACATGCGTGACTTGCTCGATCTCGAACTGGAAGCTGTGCGGGCGGCTGAAGCGATCGCGCTGTTTTGTTACCAGGTGAAAAAATGGATCGGTGCTTTTGCGGCGGCATTGGGCGGCGTGGACACATTAGTGTTTGCAGGGGGCATCGGGGAGAATGCCCCCACAGTCCGCAGCCGGATTTGCGATGGCTTAGGCTTCCTGGGCATCGAACTCAACGAAGGGCGAAATGTGGCGAATCAGGGCGTGATTTCTCTGGAAACCAGTCGGGTTAATGTCCGCGTGATGCCCACGGATGAAGCATTCACGATCGCCAAGTCTGTATGTGACGTTCTCGGCTTGGTCGGTAACAGCCGACTCGCACCACAGTGACAAAAACCCTTCTCCCGTAACCGTTCCATCAAATGGATATTAACACTCTAAGGAATATTTATCATGAAACCTGTTGCCGATCGACCCAAAGCTCCCAAAGCAAGTCCCGATCCGAAGGACGATCTGAAAACCCTGCCGATGCCAGAACTAGAGACAAAACTGAAATCTTCCCCAGAAGGTCTCACTCAAGCCGAGGCGAGTAAACGGCTGAAGCAATATGGCCCCAACGAGATTAAAGAAGAGAAAACCAATCCATACCTGAAATTCCTCAGCTATTTTTGGGGACCGATTCCGTGGATGATCGAGGTGGCAGTAATTTTGTCAGGCGTGGTAAGACACTGGCCAGATTTTTTCATCATTCTGCTGTTGCTGGTTTCCAATGCCGTGGTTGGCTTCTGGGAAGAACATGAGGCAGGGAATGCGATCGCGGCTCTGAAGGCAAAGCTGTCCGTCACAGCGCGGGTGAAACGGGACGGCAAATGGACTACCCCCCCAGCGCGTGAGTTGGTACCAGGCGACGCGATCCGCTTGCGATTGGGTGACATTGTGCCAGCGGATGCACGGCTACTAGAGGGTGATTCGTTGGAGGTAGACCAGTCCGTACTGACGGGTGAATCGTTGCCCGCTACGCGCAAATCCGGCGAAGCTGTATTTTCCGGCTCGATCGTCCGCCAGGGTGAAATTGGGGCGATCGTCTATGCCACGGGCGAGCATACCTACTTCGGCAAGACGACGCAACTGGTACAAACGGCACACACCACGAGCCACTTCCAAAAGACGGTGTTGAAGATCGGCAACTACCTGATCTTGCTAGCGTTGGCACTGGTGACGTTGATTGTGACGATCGCGATTTCCCGTGGCGACCCCCTCCTGACTACCTTGCAATTCGCGCTAGTGCTAACCGTGGCGGCAATTCCGGTGGCGATGCCGACAGTGCTATCGGTGACGATGGCAGTGGGTGCGCGGCTACTCGCGAAGAAACAGGCGATCGTCAGCAAGCTGGTGGCGATCGAAGAATTGGCAGGCGTGGATATGCTGTGTGCGGACAAGACGGGCACGCTGACCCAAAATAAACTGACGCTGGGCGACCCGTTTTGCGCGAACAATATTTCCGCCGCGCAAGTGATTCTCAATGGCGCACTGGCATCACGCAGTGACAACAACGACACCATCGATCTGGCCGTTTTGAATGGACTAAAAGACAAGGATGCGTTAAACGCTTACGAGGTTGTTCACTTCACGCCGTTCGACCCAGTGCATAAACGCACTGAAGTGACCGTCAAGGGCAAGGACGGCAACGTGTTTAAAGTGACCAAGGGTGCGCCGCAGGTGATTCTGGCATTGACCAACCAAACGGGGCAAGGGAAAGCCGCGATCGAACAGGCGGTCAACGACTTTGCGGCGCGGGGCTTTCGGGCGTTGGGCGTGGCGCGAGCCGAGGGTGACGGTCAATGGCAGTTTGTGGGGGTATTACCACTGTTCGATCCGCCCCGTGACGATGCCAAGACCACGATCGCCACCGCAGGCAAGATGGGCGTTCGGATCGAGATGGTCACGGGTGATGCTCTTGCGATCGCGCAAGAAACCGCTACAAAACTCGGTCTAGGTGCAAACATTCTCGATGCCAGCAGCCTGGGTGATGTCAAGCAGCAGGCGACGGATGCGGATGCGGATGCGATCGAGCAAGCGGATGGTTTTGCCCAGGTTTTCCCCGAACACAAGTTCCACATTGTGGATGTCCTGCAAAAGCGCGGTCACATTGTTGGGATGACGGGCGATGGTGTAAATGATGCGCCCGCACTGAAGCAATCCGACTGTGGCATTGCCGTTTCAGGCGCGACCGATGCGGCGCGGGCAGCGGCGGACATCGTGTTGATGACACCGGGACTGTCGGTAATTATTGACGCGATTAAGGAAAGCCGCCGCATTTTTCAACGGATGAACAGTTATGCGATCTACCGCATCGCCGAGACGCTGCGCGTGCTGTTCTTCATGACGCTGGCGATTCTGGTCTTCAACTTCTATCCCCTGACGGCGGTGATGATCGTCATGCTGGCATTACTCAACGACGGCGCGATTCTGTCCATTGCCTATGACAACGTGCAGTACAAAAATCAACCGGAATCCTGGGATATGCGGATGGTGTTGGGGGTTGCTACCGTGCTGGGCGTGGCTGGGGTTGTCTCTGCGTTTGGTCTGTTTTATCTAGGTGAGCGTGTCTTCCATCTCGATCGCGCCCACATCCAGACCCTAATGTATTTGAAGCTGTCCGTGGCTGGACATCTGACGATTTTCCTGACCCGTACACGCGGGCCGTTCTGGTCTATTCGTCCGGCAAAGATTCTCTGGATTGCCGTACTCAGCACCCAAATTTTAGCGACGTTAATTGCGGTCTATGGTCTGTTTATGACACCGCTCGGCTGGGGTTGGGCACTGTTCGTTTGGGGCTATGCCTTAGCGTGGTTTGTGGTGAACGATCGTGTCAAACTGCTCGCCTATCGGCTTTTAAGTGCGCCGCGATCGAGCGGCAAGCGTGCTCCAAAAACGGCTTGAGCTGTGAACGGGCTAAGACATCGAACAGTCTTTCTAATCTACATTCAGCAGCAGTTCCGCGTGAAACAATCGTGATTCACACTACTCCCTTCCCGCTGAAAGATTATAGATAATGCCTGAATTCTATTACTGTCTAAAGATAATTTTTTAACCGCAGAGGCGCAGAGAGCTTAGAAGGTATAGAGAAATCGTTAATCTATAGTCTTGGAATGGGAAGGGAGTACCTTCTTGTCCAGCATTTACGCCTTCGTACAGTTAATTGCCTCACCGTTTTGGGGGCAATGGTCGGATCGAGTCGGCAGACGAC
>ENA-OBIO01000405-OBIO01000405.1-metagenomes-genome-assembly--contig:-NODE-405-length-23213-cov-27.4722_pt1 | contig 23213 bp, 23 predicted proteins | sample MGYA00153383_OBIO01 | MGnify analysis MGYA00153383 | reverse complement strand
ATTATGGGGGCATTGGGTCCAGGTGGCCGCCCTGAAATTGCTGGATGGAGAATTGATGATCATTGTGACTCAACAATCGGTCAAGACTGCAATCTCGGATTATGGGAAACGTTGGGGAATAGAGACGCTATTTGGCATCCTAAAATCCCGTGGATTCAATCTGGAGGATACTCATCTGAGAGAGATGGAGCGATTGAGTAAGTTAGTGGCGCTCTTAACGCTAGCGATGGTTTGGGCGATTCGAGTGGGAGAATGGCTAACGGTTCAAACCCCGATTCCGATTAAGAATCACGGTCGCAAGGCAAAAAGTGTTTTTCGAGTTGGCTGTGACTATATTCGAGATGGCATGATCAACTTCACTATCGCTAGACAGCAGCTATTGCAAGCCATTCAGTTTTTGTCCTGTACTTAGAATTAGTTGTTTCTTATTTAACGCAAGCTATAATGTAAGGACTTCAAAGGAGACTAAGGTTAAAGGCTCAAATAATCGGTATAAAGCCCGGTTGAAAGTCGCTAAACTATATGAGAAGGTTTCAAACATCCGTCGTGACAACCTCAACAAAGTTACAACCAAGTTGATTCAGGAAAACCAACTAATCACCGTTGAGGCGTTGAATGTCAAGGGGATGATGAAAAACCATAACTCAGCCCAAGCAATTGGCGATGCGAGTTGGGGGGAGTTGGTTGGGCAGCTTGAATATAAAGCAAATTGGTATGGTCGTACCTTGGTCAAGATTGATCAGTGGTTCCCCAGTTCTAAGCGCTGTTCAAGTTGTGGACATACACTAAGAAAACTGCCTTTGAGTATCCGGGAATGGGATTGCCCTGAATGTAAGGCACATCATGATCGCGATACTAATGCGGCATTGAATATTTTAGCCGTTGGACAGATGGTGTTAGCCTGTGGAGCAACTGTAAGACCAAAAGCTGTTATGGCTGGAGGCGGGTGCGTTGAAGCAGGAAGTAACAGAAGTGATTCTGTAAAAACTAGGAAGCGATCCAAAAGTTCTTAGGGATCCCCGCGCCTTTTTAGGTCGAGGAGAATGTCAACCGATCGAATGTGTCACAGTAATAGAGTGTCTTTAGAGAGTATGTAGTTTCTGTAAGGCTAGGACTAAACCCTTTTCTTAGAAAATACTTCGCTCTACAGTGTAAATACGGGGAACCCTGAAGTTCTGCCAATTCATCTTATCCCTACGCAAACCGCAGTCGCGTTAAACTTTGCCCATATGAAAAGCCTCTTCCTCGAACGTCTACACAGCCCGCAGCGTCCCGTCCTCGTCTTCGATGGCGCAATGGGAACCAATATCCAATCGCAGGATCTCAGTCTTGAAGACTTTGGTGGCGAAGAATATGAAGGATGCAACGAGTACTTAATCCACACCAAGCCCGATGCAATAGCCAAAGTCCATGAGGATTTTCTGGCGGCGGGGGCGGATGTCATTGAAACCGATAGCTTTGGGAGCAGCCCCTTGGTGCTAGCGGAGTATGGCTTGCAGGACATGGCGTACGATTTGAGTAAGCGATCGGCAGAATTGGCCAGAACATGTGCCGATAAATTCTCAACTCCAGAGAAACCGCGTTTTGTAGCAGGTTCGATCGGGCCTGGGACTAAGCTTCCGACCCTCGGGCATGTGACCTATGACGAGTTGAAAGAATCCTTTACCGTTCAAGCCGAAGGCTTATTTGATGGCGGCGTGGATTTGTTTTTGGTCGAGACCTGTCAGGATGTCTTGCAGATCAAAGCGGCATTGAATGCGATCGAAGCGGTATTTACGAAAAAGGGTGAACGGCGGGCGCTGATGGTGTCTGTGACGATGGAAGTTCAGGGCACGATGCTCGTGGGGACCGATATTTCGGGGGTGCTAGCGATTTTGGAACCATTCCCGATCGATATTTTGGGCCTGAACTGCGCGACGGGTCCCGATCGGATGGCGGAACATATCAAGTATTTGACCGAAAATGCGCCGTTTGTCGTCTCTTGTATTCCCAACGCCGGGTTACCCGAAAACATTGGCGGTCACGCGCATTACAAGCTAACGCCGATGGAAATGCGAATGGCGTTGCACCGATTCATTGAAGACATGGGCGTGCAGGTGATCGGCGGCTGTTGTGGCACCCGTCCGTCGCACATCAAGGCATTGGCCGAACTCGCGGCAGAGATGACCCCGAAGGCACGCGCGACCCGTCCGTCTCTGCTCGCAGGTGGAGATGCGGCCAATGCAGTCCGTCCCGCGATGAACTATGTGCCCTCGGCGGCGTCTATTTACTCATCGCAGCCATACGAGCAGGAAAACTCGTTCTTGATCGTTGGGGAACGGCTGAATGCGAGTGGCTCGAAGAAGGTTCGGGATTTGTTGGCGGAAGATGACTGGGATGGACTGGTGGCGATCGCAAAGTCGCAGGTTAAAGAAGGCGCGCACATTTTGGATGTGAATGTGGATTATGTCGGGCGCGATGGTGAGCGTGACATGAAAGAATTGGTATCCCGGCTGGTGACAAACACCACGTTGCCGTTGATGTTGGATTCCACTGAATGGACCAAGATGGAGGCTGGGCTTAAGGTTGCAGGGGGGAAATGCATCCTTAACTCGACGAACTATGAAGATGGCGATGAGCGTTTTCTTAAGGTGTTGGAACTTGCGAAGGAGTACGGTGCGGGGGTTGTGATTGGTTGCATTGACGAAGATGGGATGGCACGAACGGCAGACCAAAAGTTTGCGATCGCCCAACGTGCATACCGTCATGCTTTAGAGTTTGGGCTTCCGGCTCATGAGATTTTCTATGACACTTTGGCGCTGCCGATTTCAACGGGAATTGAAGAAGATCGCAAAAACGCTAAAGCAACCATAGATTCCATTCGGATGATTCGCGAAGCCCTTCCCGGCGTGCATTTCATGTTGGGTGTGTCGAACGTTTCCTTTGGTCTCAGCCCTGCGACCCGGATTACATTGAATTCGATTTTCCTGCACGAAGCGACGAAAGTGGGAATGGATGGATCGATCGTCTCAGCGGCGAAGATTTTACCAATTTCTAAGATCACCGAAGAACAACAAAAAGTTTGTTTAGATTTGATTTACGATCGACGTGAATTCGACGCCGATGGAATTTGTATCTATGACCCATTAATAGCACTCACAAAGCTCTTTGCAGGTGTCACTGCGAAAGATGCGCGATCGAGTGCGTCGCTTGCAGATTTACCTATTGAAGAACGCTTGAAGCAACACATTATTGATGGCGAACGGATTGGACTTGAAGACGCATTGAAAGTTGGGTTAGAAGCAGGTCACGAACCGCTAGCGATCATCAATACGTTCCTTTTGGATGGAATGAAAGTGGTCGGTGTGTTGTTTGGCTCAGGTCAAATGCAGCTTCCGTTCGTGCTTCAGTCCGCCGAAACTATGAAGTTTGCCGTTGCATTCCTTGAGCCGCTGATGGAAAAAACGGAAGGTCAAGACGATTCTGGTAAAGGTAAATTCCTAATCGCAACCGTGAGAGGTGATGTTCACGACATTGGTAAAAATCTCGTTGACATTATCCTCACCAACAATGGCTACAAAGTCATTAACCTTGGCATTAAACAATCCGTTGATGCGATCGTTGATGCTTATGAGGAGCACAAACCCGATTGCATTGCCATGAGTGGTTTGCTAGTGAAGTCCACAGCATTCATGAAAGAGAACCTGAATGTATTCAACGATCGAGGTATCAGCGTCCCCGTCATCCTCGGCGGCGCAGCACTCACGCCCAAATTCGTCTACGCCGATTGCCAAGACGCTTACAACGGTCAAGTGATCTACGGCAAAGATGCCTTCGCGGATCTCATCTTCATGGACAACTACATGCCTGCTAAAAAAGCCGAGGCGTGGGTAGACACCGAAGGTTTCATCGGAGACTTCGCGCAGTTCAACCAAAAGGGTAAAAAAGCGATCGAACAAGCGGAACTCGAACTCAACGGTCCGCCTGTTGAAAAATCGGACAAAACCGACGTGATTGATTTGGTGCGATCGGAAGCCGTAGACATCGACGTACCCCGCCCCACGCCACCCTTCTGGGGAACTCAAGTGATCTGCGCCGCCGACTTGGATCTCGAAGATCTCTTCTGGCACATGGACCTGCAAGCCTTGATCGCAGGCCAATGGCAATTCCGCAAGCCCAAAGACCAAACCCGCGAAGAATACGACGCCTTCCTCGCCGAAAAAGTCCATCCCGTCCTCGCCACCTGGAAACAAAAACTCCGCGACGAAAACTGGCTTGACCCAACGCTGGTCTACGGCTACTTCCCCTGTGCCGCCGAAGGAAACTCCATCCACGTCTACGAACCCAGCGTCATCGAGCAGGGCCTAACCCCAAAAACCGCAAAACCCTTCGTCACCTGGACCTTCCCGCGTCAAAAGTCTATGCGTCGCCTTTGTCTGTCGGATTTCATTCGTCCGATCGAAGAAGATATCTTCGATGTGTTGCCAATGCAAGCCGTAACCATGGGTGAAGTCGCCTCACAAAAAGCGCAGGAACTGTACAAGTCAAATAGCTACACCGACTATCTGTATTTCCACGGGATGGCGGTACAACTTGCCGAAGCCTTAGCAGAATGGTCCCACGCCAGAATGCGCAAAGAGCTAGGTTATGGCGATCTTGAACCCGATAATATTCGCGACATGTTGGCCCAACGTTATCAAGGATCACGCTATAGCTTTGGTTATCCGGCTTGTCCGATGGTGATGGATCAGGTGCCGCAATTGGCGTTGTTAGGGGTCGATCGTATTGGGATGACGATCGATGAGAGCGAACAACTCTACCCTGAACAATCCACAACCGCGTTCGCAATTTATCACCCCGCTGCGAAGTACTTTAGCGCGTAGGAATTGAGGCTCTGTGGCGATCGTCCGTAATGGTTGCTACAGAGCAGTTTTTGATTAGATAAGAGGGTTGATATGAATGAAAGCGTTTACGTCGAAACCAGCATTTTTGGATATCTCACAGCCCGATCGAGTAACAATTTGATTTTGATGGCAAACGTGGAAGCGACACGCCAATGGTGGCAAAGCTGTCGTCCTAAGTTTGATATTTACCTTTCTCAAGTCGTCCTAGATGAAATTGCGAGAGGTGACGCGGAGATTGCGGCTCAACGGTTAGAACTAGTTCAAGACTTTCCCCTTCTTGCGGTTAATTTAGAGGTGCAGCAGCTTGCCGCCAAGTTTCTGAGTCAAAGCAATCTTCCACCCAAAGCTGCCGATGATTCACTGCACATTGCAGCAGCAACTGTTTACGGCTTGGACTACCTGTTAACATGGAACTGTAAGCATATTGCAAATGCCCAGATTCAGAAAAAGCTAGCTTACCTCAGCCTGAATTCTGGATACGAGTTGCCCACCATCTGTACACCTTACGAACTCATGGAAGTGTGATGATGCTATTACAAAACGACATTCTGTCCGAAATTTCTACCTTTCGGGAGGAGCACGCCCAGGCATTCAACTATGATCTTCAGGCAATTTGTGATGATTTGCAGAAAAAACAGTCTATAAGCGATCGAAAGATCATTTCTACACCTCTCAAAGCTCCTAACCGAACTCCGATCGCTATTGCGGCTTAAATTGTAATGAAACAAGAACTTGAGAACGCAATGCTCCCAATATCGATCGGAAACCAATGTCGTTCTCCTAGACCCAGATGTTGCGGATGCATTTCCAACGGCTGAATCGGTAAATGAAGCGTTGAGACTGTTGTTGACGATCGTGAATACAGCAGACGCCTCCGGTGGAGTGATTGGGAGAGTACGATTGTAATTGACTGGGTTATGCTGAAGACACTATTTATCTGACGCGCATTATGCAAGTTCTATCGAGAATCACATTTAATCCTGAAATTATGGGTGGTAAGCCTTGTATTCGAGGATTGCGGGTTACGGTGGGAACTTGACGGACGCAGGAATAGAAGCGGTACATTAGTCTACAATCGGTGACCCGGCGGCGATCGATAGAGTCATTATGAGCTATGCCCAAACCTATGGCTACATTGTGTTTACGAACGATTTAGACTTTGGGACCCTGTTGGCGATCGCAAAATCACAGTTGCCGAGTGTTGTTCAAGTTCGCAATCAAGATTTACTGCCTGCCGCAATCAATGATGTTGTGATTTCAGCGTTGCGTCAGGTTCAGGAACAATTGGAATCAGGGGCGCTGGTGACGATCGATCGTTCTCGTTTGCGAATACGGATTTTGCCGATCGATTGAGATGGAGGGTTACGATCGCTCAACGGCAGAAGCAGACGGTTCTGGTGGGTTGATTTTTGGGGAAGTGCGATTGAGTAGAGGTATAAATGAACATCATGGCAGTCAGAAATGATGACTGGTGTGTCGGTTTCGTTACATAACTAGCTCTGGGGACTCCATGTATAGCCGGATCGGTCGGTCGTCCAGAATTCGGTCAATCCAGTGAACCAAACTGTATTCTTGAGTCATTCTTGCTTGAAAAAACCGTAGTTTATCTAATAAACGTGAACCCCAGATCTCTGGGATCTCTAATAGTTGAATAATCAAATATGCGCAGAGACAGGCATAGAGTTGAAGCTGAACTCTGGGCACAGAGTATGACTTAGAAGGGAATTCATCCCAAGGTCTGGTTGAATAGCAAGACGTACAAAAAAGGCATCTCACTCTCCAAACAGGAAATGCGTGATGTTGAAGATAGATTGGAACGTAATCCAGAATTACCTAAATGGGATATCTCGCTCCAACCTGCTAATCGGTAGTCTTTTCTGTGGGAATCGCCTAACGTTTGGCAACTCCATGCAGGAAAAGTCTACAATCCGCTCATGGCATCCCCCAACCTGAAGAACAAGCTTAATGAACTGCTGGCTGTAAGTTGACCTCATAAGCGAAAACGGTAAATTAAACCGTCAGATGGGCTATCGGCTCAACGATCGCTCCTTCCATCTAAAACAGAGTGTCCTGGCACATTTTTTGAGGTGCAAAGATGCAGTTAATCCTTAACCAATACAAAAATGCTTCCTTCATTGCCGCGCCCGACCCGCACATTGGCATCTAGATACGTCACCTCTAGCCAGCCTTTTCCCTTCGTCTCTCGTTCTGGAATCGGAAAATCCACCGCCCAAAGTCGTTCCCGCCCTTCCAATCGCTCCACAAACTCCGCCACCGATCGGTAGTTCAGTACACTCTGCAATCCCAAAATCGATCGACGAAATGTCACCTGCACCCGCATGGGCGAAACCACTTCATAGGTAGCCCCGACCGCGACGACGCCTAGAACGCCCAGTGGCCCTCGGGTTTCTGCCACATTATAAAGACGATCGCCGCGCAAACACTGATACACCTCCCCCAAATCCGTCAGCGGAATCCGATCGAGACCCAAAATACCCTGACTTGTCGTGTAGATCAGCCGCCAGTCCCCCATCAAATACTCGGATTCGAGCGGGTTTGAGGTGGGATTTTCAGATTCGAGCTGGGCTATTGCAACCTCTAGTGCAGCTTGAGTCTCTGAATCAGTGGCCAATCCACGGTTCGTTTGACCGAGGCGACGCAGCAAATCTTTTTTAGTATTCATCATCTAATTATCTTAAAGGATTCATCAAGTTGTGAAAGCTCATTCCTTATTTTCACAAAACTTCCCTGAAGTCGGTGAAAATGAGAGATATGTGTTGCACGGGCTGCTTTTCAGTTCACTGCAACTAGGGTATATTTCCTGAGATGGACCCGATCGCCCCCGGAGATGGAAAGATCCTTGGCTGGATGTTTCATTTTCCAGACTCGGTGATAAACTCTGGGTACTCTCAGCAGGACATCCAGACTGCTGCCCGTCAATAACCCACTTAGAACCCATTTCTTAAATCAAGCATGACTGATATTAAAGTCTACAACCCGTCCCTCCGTGAGGAACCTCAGGATAAGTCCGCTGATGTTCTTCTCGTTCATCGTGAAATTCCGCTGTTGGAATGGCTTGAGAAAACGGGACGCCTCCGAGCACGTCAACCGGGAGACTTTGATTATGCAGATGATCAAGAAGAGATTAATGATTTGATGGGGAATAACGACGATTATGACGACGACGACGATGATGATGACGTGGGCGATGTCGAAGATTAGTTTGAGCTTGCCGATGGTCAGAACGGGGTTTGCCTAAGTTAGGAGGGTTCCGGTCTACACTAGGCGACGATTTCTGGTGTGTAGTGTGAGTGTGAGTGTGTGTTTTGGACGCTAAATTATTTACAAGTCAAGCTCTGAGCTTTTCAGGGACTCGTTTGCTACTACTTCTAGGATCTGGGTTGTCCGTGAGTGCGGCGATGTTGGATATTGGGTCAGGTCGATCGCTAATTTCTCCAGCTTCTCTGACGCTTCCTCTTGTCCTGTGCGGAATCCTTTCTGCGCTGGTTGGTGTGGCTGGAGTGCCGTTATTGAAGGCATTGAAGGCGGGACAGATTATTCGAGAAGATGGTCCTAAATCCCATCTTAAGAAAACTGGGACTCCCACCATGGGGGGTGCCTTTTTTATACCTGTCGCGATCGTCATGTCGCTCATTTTGACGAAGTTCAATCCCAACGCCTTGGCTGTAGCAGCCTTGACCATAGCTTATGCTGGAATTGGATTTGCTGACGATTGGGAGATTATTCGCCGTCGATCGAACAAAGGCATTTCACCTCGGACCAAGATGGGATTGCAGATTGGATTTGCAGGGGTGTTTTGTCTGTGGATGATGACCTTTGGCCAGGTTAGTACCTCGATCATATTGCCATTTGGGATGGCTATTCCGCTAGGTTTCTTATTCTGGGGCTTAGCTGGATTCACGCTCGTTGCTGAGAGCAATGCAACGAATTTGACCGATGGCGTCGATGGTCTTGCAGGTGGTACGGTGGCGGTCGCACTTCTCGGCATGGGCCAGATTGCCTCTCAATCTCATCCTGAACTCATGACCTTCTCAGCTTGTCTGAGTGGGGCTTGTCTCGGGTTCTTGGTGCATAACCGCAATCCGGCCAAGGTCTTTATGGGCGATACAGGGTCTCTGGCTTTGGGTGGGGCACTAGCGGCGGTGGGTCTGATGACTAACTCGCTGTTCGCATTGCTGATCATTAGCGGGTTGTTCTTCTGGGAAACGCTGTCGGTGATTATTCAAGTTAGCTATTTCAAATTGACTAAAAATGCAGATGGGGTCGGGCAGCGCTTCTTTAAGATGTCGCCTTACCACAATCATCTAGAACTAAGCGGCTGGACGGAGACGCAGATTGTAGGCTGGTTCTACGCCATCAGTGCGGTTCTAGTCGCTTTGGCGTTAGTTTGTAAATGAAAAGGTTGATCGGGGAGCTAATGCCGTTGGTTCCCCGATATTTAAATCCTTTTTTGACATGCTTGTGATTAGCTTCGTTGCAATTTCTGGAAAACCTGGTATATTACTAATGCCTGAGCACATTTGGAGAGGTGGCTGAGTGGACGATAGCGGTAGATTGCTAATCTGTTGTACGAATTTAATTCGTACCGAGGGTTCGAATCCCTCCCTCTCCGTTAAGTACAGTCTCTAGCTTGACAGTTAGCCTATAAGTCGGTAGCAGCCTCTGAACACTTCAGGGGCTGTTGTTTTTGGGTGGGTTCTGCGGCTTTGCAGGTTTTGGATTATTGTTAGCTTTGATGAGTTGTTTCATTCGATTTGATTTGAGGAGTGGATTTTCATGAGCGATCAAAGTAGAGAGATGCGCCAGATTGCCAAGGCGATCGCAATGACGGGGTTTATTATGTCTGTAGGGATGGGTCTTGCCTCCTGTCAAGAAGCCGAAGCTCCAAAAACAACCAGCGCCTCTCCAGGCGCGACAAGCAGCGGTTCTAGCGGTGGCGCATCGGCTGATGCCAAACAGCTCAAGCTCGGTTCCCTCCTGCCTTCCACCGGGGATCTCGCCTCTCTTGGCACTCCGATGATTGCAGCGGTTCCCTTACTCGTTGAAACAGTGAATCAGTGCGGCGGCGTCAATGGCGCACCGGTGGAATTGGTCAAAGCGGATGACCAAACCGATCCCGCTGCTGGAACTGAAGCCATGAATCGGTTGGTCACGGTGGATAAAGTGGCCGGGGTCGTGGGATCTTTTGGTAGCAGTGTATCCATGGCTGGAGCCACGATCGCAGCTCGCAACAAAGTTATGATGGTCTCTCCCGGTAGCACCAGTCCAGACTTCACGAAAAAAGCTAAAGATTTCCAAGGATTCTGGGCGAGAACGGCTCCGTCCGATGTCTACCAAGCCCCAGCTCTCGCCAAACTTGCCTACGACAAAGGATTCCGAAAAGTCGCAACGATCGTAATCAACAATGACTACGGGATCGGCTTCGAGAAAGAATTTATCACTGCCTTCAAAGCGCTCGGGGGCACTATTGTCAACGAAGCTAAGCCCACCCGCTACGAACCCAAAGCCACCACCCTCAAAACTGAAGCCTCCGAAGTCTTCGGCTCCAAGCCCGACGCCGTTGCGGCCATTATGTATGGAGCCTCAGGAAGTCTGCTGCTGAAGTCGGCCTACGAGCAAGGCGTCAGCCAAAACATCCCCATCCTTCTCACCGACGGCATGTACGCCGACGACCTCGCCGCCAAAGTCGGCAAAACTAAAGACGGTAAATTTGTCGCAGCGGGCGTCATCGGGACTATTCCCGGCGCAGACGGAACCGCCCTCGCTAATTTCTCAAAGATTTGGGAAACCAAGCTCAACCGTCCTGTCGGAGCCTATGCGGCGCACTCTTGGGATGCAGCGGCTCTCATGGTCTTAGCCGCTCAAGCCTCGAAGCTCAACACTGGCGACGGCATCCGCAGCAAAATCCGCGAGGTAGCCAACGGTCCCGGTGAGGCCGTTACTGACGTCTGCAAGGGCTTAGAACTGCTGAAAGCTGGGAGACCAATCAACTACCAAGGGGCCAGCGGTAACGTCGATATTGACGAAAATGGCGATGTGATTGGCAGCTACGATGTTTGGACGGTCAAAGACGACGGCACGATCGGCAAACTCAGCAATATCAAACCCAGCAAGTAGTCAAACCTTGAGGGGTGGGATGACGATAAAACCCTTACGGGTCAATGGCACTGACCCATTCCCACCCCGAATCCCGATAAAAATTTGGGGTGAAATTCTACATCCGACGTATGAAATCACTGTTCATCCTTACGATCGCCTTAATCCTTTGTTTTTTTGCCCTCCCGGTTCAGGGATTGGCTGCGATCGAGTCCCTACTTACCCACGATCGTCCGTTACTCACCCTCGAACGTCTACAATCCCAACTTAAAGCGCCGATTCCTTCAGAAGGGTCGAGGCACTGCTGATCGCGGTAGAGGTCGTCAGTCGGGTGGGGCTGCTTATTTCATGGGTGGGCGTTGAGGCGGCGCTGGTTTGGCGGTTGTATACCGAAGGGCGCTACCATTCCAAACTCGATGTGAGTTATTTTGTGGAAGAAGGAACGCTGCGACAGGTAAGGCTGCTGATTGGGCGGTTGCCGATTATTCCAAGATTTCCGCAGTTTCGCGATCGCTACTTCGAACTCCCGTGGGATAAGCACTGGAACTGGCTCAATTACTTCGACTTGAGTTTCAATAATTTTCTCCGATTTGGATTTAATGACATCCGTCTTCGTGACGCATTTTTGCCGGGATTATTGACGACTTTGGTATGGTATCAGTGGAGTCTGGGTGCTCTCTACATTGCACTCCTTCTCTGGACGCTATCTAGGACCATTCCGGGACTCATCTATTAATTTATTTTCGATAGTTCCACGGATGGTGTGTAGGTGAGGAGCGAGGAGTTCCCATTGGGGGATGCGGAGCAGCGGGACGATAGATGGACTGGTTTCGTTAAGCGGCATTATCATTATTGCTAGAAAGAACATTTCAATTCTAAAGAATCCTGTTAATATGCATCAGCTTTAGGGCTTGGGCCATCTATGTTTAGATTTAGTGTGTGATGAGGAACTTGCGTGAGAACCGTTAGAAAGCGCCCCGTTTCAGCAAAAAAGCGTGTCCCTCAGGGACAGGGTAAAGATGTGTCTGTTCGATCGGGTCAAAAGCCACCTTCGCGCCCCACGGGAAAACGGGTCGTTAAGAAAAGCGGAAATAGTCGATTTACCTGGCTCGTGCTTTGTCTGACAGGCGTCGCGATGCTATCTGCAACAGCGGGTGCGCTTTTAGCGGTGTCGCTGTCCAGTACGCCCCTGATGCAGCGAAAGCTTTCAGCCTCTGAAGCCTCGATTTTTAACCGCAGTGGCATCGCCAGCCAAAGCAGTTTGAAGTTACCAGGATTGACCCGTTCGGTAAATATCCTGATTCTTGGGGCCAAGGTGACGACCGGAGACACAAATGACATACCGGATAACCTAAAAAATTCAAAATATCAGGCGTTGGTCAATTCCTTTGAGGGCCTAACGGACACCATGCTGCTCGTCCGGTTCAACCCGGAAACCCATAAGGTCAGCGTACTATCAGTTCCTCGGGACACTCGCACGGAGATTCCCGGTCACGGCGTCACGAAAATAAATGCAGCCAATGCTTTTGGGGGACCGCCCCTAGCGGCACGGGCGACTAGCGAACTCCTCGGGGGCGTGGGCATCGATCGCTATCTCACGCTCAATGTCCAAGGCGTCGAAGCCCTCGTCAATGCGCTTGGCGGGGTAACGGTCCACGTTCCGAAGGATATGAAGTATCGCGATGACAGCCAGCATCTTTATATCAATCTCAAAGAAGGCCGCCAAAAACTAAACGGCGCACAGACCTTGCAGCTCCTGCGGTTTCGCCAAGACGAATATGGTGATATAGGACGCATTCAGCGCCAGCAAATGGTTATGCGATCGCTGATGGAACAGGCATTAAACCCAGCGACCGTGACCCGGCTCCCGGCGATTCTATCCGTCATCCAGTCGCACTTGGATACGAACCTCTCTGTTGAAGAAATTGTGGCTTTAGTCGGCTATGCCGCTCAGACCAATCGATTGAATACCCAAATGCTGATGGTACCGGGTGAGTTTAGCCATCCCGGCGAATTTGACGCGAGCTACTGGCTTCCGAGTCAGCGCCGCATTAAAGACATGATGGCGCGGCATTTTGAGTTTGGGCAACCCGAAGACAACGGCGATACCAGTATGAACAAGCTCCGCGTCACGATTCAAGACAGCACCAAGCAGCCAACCCATGTCCAGTCCGTGCTCCAAGGCTTACAGAAGTCGGGCTATAGCAATGCTGCCCTCGGTGGACCATGGAATGAGCCGCTGAGTGTGACCCGAATTGTGGCGCAGCAGGGCGACGGTAAAAGCGCAGCCGCTATTCGAGAAGCGCTGGGCTATGGTGAAATCCGGATGGAAAGTACGGGCGATCTAGAGTCTGATGTGACTATCCAACTGGGTACAGACTCGTTGAAGCGATCGAAAAAATAGACGCCTTAGTAAACTGAACCCCAAGAAGCAAGCCTGCTGTTCAATTTCGCTTTTTGTAATATACCCCCAGGGGAATTCGAATCCCCGTCGCATCCGTGAAAGGGATGTGTCCTAGGCCTCTAGACGATGGGGGCACGGGGACTAGAGCTTGTCGCTCTCGATACATTTAAATTACCAAACTCTGGGCTGCTTTGCAAGGGCTAAGGTCGGTAAAGTTGAAAAAGAGACCATCAGGGTGATCCGTGTCATTGTGCGGGATTGGACGGGCGATCGGAGGGCGAGGTGAGGCTTTCGGGTTGCTGCGGGGTGGGCTTGAGTTGCGATCGCAAGCCAGGAATGGCCAATAGTTCTTGCGTAATCGTTTCGCCCTCTGATTCTGCCAAATACCCCGCGAACTCTGCGAGTTCATGCAATTGTTCAGGCGAAAGCTGCTGAAGAAATTCCTTCAGTTTTTTCTGTAGTTCAGCTTCAGAGCGTATCTCTGCGGGTTCTAAGTGTTGTTCCGAAGCAGGGTTTTGAGTGGTCATCGCGAGTTGTCCAAGGTCAAGATCTTCATTTATTTTAGGACATCTGTCCGTCATGTGTTGGCCTTGGCGCGTGGGTCCAACATCCCACATTAGAATTCATTCCGAGGCGGACAAGCAACGAAGCGAAAAGGTAGAGATATGCGTACAACAAGAAGAAGAAATCTAGTTTCGACCCTAGCTACAGTTTGACAGTGCAAAAATCCCAAATCTGTGAGTCCTTCTAATGGCCAGTATGTCTCTACTTTTTTCCTTTGATTTTCACTATCGGTCATCCCAAAAACGCCCTAAAACTCAATAGCCTCATCCATCTCTTTTTCAATCTCCGACAAACGATCGTCCCTCAACGTCCCCTCAATGGTGTCTGGAATCTCTCCCGCTTCCGGCACGACGCGCGCCTCTTCCTCGTCTAAAAACTCCGATTCCATTGCTGCTGCCGCCTTGGTCGCTCGCCCGAACGGGTCAGCAATGCCATCTTGGGCCATCTGATTAAGCTGAAAATACTGTCGAAATTTCTCCGTTACTTGGAGCCAGTACGATCGCCCATCCGACCTGCGCCGCTTCCGTACAAAACCTTGTTCCACCAGTTCCTGCACCTGATGGTAGGCCGTTGATCCTCGCAGATTAATTAACTCTGTCTGAATAATCGGACCTTTCATCGCAATCACCGCCAACGTCCGCAGTGCGCCCACTCCAATATCCGCTGGGATAATCTGCTGTACCATTCCCTGATACTCCAGCCGCAACTGCAAACAATAACCATCTGACGTCTCCGCCACCTCCATCGCCGTCTCCCGATGGGAAAAATCCGACATCAATTCCAACAATCCCTCTTCAACCTCATCGCGATCGCAGTGCGCCAACTCTGCCAATTCCGTCAATGTCAACGGCTGGGCTTTGAGGTAAAGAATGGATTCAATCGTGCAAGAGAGGCGAGACATGGCTGAAGGATTGGCAAAAGTTGTAGAAACAGCTAGGTCAGGTGCAGATTTGTGATAAAAAGCACAATGAATTAGGCTGTTATTCTAGACTGCAATGGTCCGATCGCAACATTTGTTATCCCGATCGCGCCCTTATAAGAAAACCCTCTTCTCCCAAAACTAGGAAAAGAGAGTCTCTCATTCATTCTAAAACTGGAAAAATCTTCCTAGCCTTTAGCTGCGAAAAAGCTAATGTGGTAAATGTTCGCTTTCCAAGGATGGACTTGCACCTCTTGAATTTTTGCATCCGTCACACAGCTCATCTCAGGAACCTTCAATTCCACCGTAGCTCCCCGACCCGCATCCCGTACTAGGAACTCAGCCGCCTTTGCATCTATGGTGAGATGGACTGAAGTCGCACCATCATGGCCATACATGGTGGCTGGGATTTTGCCGCCGCGACGCAATGCCTTTGCCTTGCTGCCTTCAACGCGCTTAGCTGCCTCAATCGAAAATTGTAATGCCATAATCTTTGCCTACTCTTTGATGTCTTCTGTAACTAGTCTTGTGTAAAATCCACGGGTGCAAACTCTACGTCGTCAAATGCGGTGTGCCATGTTCATACAGCAACGCACGCTTCGGTCCATGAATGGGATCCTCTACGATGATGGTCTGATCTCGACCCGCTCCTAGCGAAACGATCGCGATCGGCACAGCCATCAACTCTGCCAGAAACTTGAGATAGTCAAGCGCTTGCTTCGGCAAATCATCCAAAGTTCGGCACTCTTCCGTCGAAGTCCTCCAGCCAGGACGAGACTCATAAATCGGCACACAGCGACCAAACGCCTTCGCATTGGTCGGAAAATCATCGCAGCGTTCGCCATCAATTTCGTAGGCAACACAGACTTTGATTTCGTCAAGCGTGTCCAAAACATCAAGCTTCGTAATGGCAAGACAATCTAGACCGTTAATCCGCACTGCATAGCGACCAATCACCGCATCAAACCAGCCACAGCGACGCCGACGACCTGTAGTTGTGCCAAATTCTGCACCCCGATCGCACAGCAGCTCGCCCACATCCCCGTCTAGTTCGGTCGGGAATGGACCCTCACCAACGCGGGTGGTGTAAGCCTTCGCGACGCCAATCACGCGATCGATAATGGTCGGACCGACTCCCGCTCCCACACAAGCCCCACCCGAAACCGGGTTAGACGAGGTGACATAGGGATACGTACCATGATCGAGGTCAAGCAACGTGCCCTGTGCGCCTTCAAATAAGACATTACGTTTCTTCTGGATGGCTTGCGCAATCCTCAAAGAGCTATCGACAACGTGGGGACGCAATCGATCGGCATACTGTAAGTATTCCGCAATGACTTCTTCTGGATCCAATGGCGGTAGGTTGTAGAGTTTTTCTAAGATCAGATTCTTGTTCGCCACGGCAAACCGAACCTGATCCCCAAAGGACTCCTTATCCATCATGTCCAACACGCGAATGCCCGATCGTTCGGACTTATCGGCATACGTTGGACCGATTCCGCGTCCTGTGGTGCCCAACTTTTGGCTCCCACGACTTTTCTCGACAGCCACATCTAGAAGTCGGTGGTAGGGCATGGTGACATGCGCCGTCTCCGAAATCATCAAGTTGTGGGTACTGACGCCGAGTTGGGCCAGTTGGTCCAGCTCTTGAATCAGCACTTTGGGATCAATCACCGTTCCACTGCCAATAATGCAATCCGTTTCTGGGTATAGGATACCCGACGGAATGAGATGCAATTTGAAGGTTTGATCCTTGACCACGACGGTGTGCCCAGCGTTCACTCCACCCTGGTAGCGGACCACAACGTCTGCTGAGTTACTCAACAGATCGGTGATCTTACCTTTTCCTTCATCGCCCCACTGGGCACCAATCACTACTACGTTAGCCAAGGGTCTTCAAAAACAATAATAAAGTTTTCAACAGCCTTCAATTATCAACAGGAAGTGGATCAGGTGTCAAATTATTTTTTGAAACCGGGTTTTGTCCAACCTGATTTCGTGAGATCTAAATCAGGCAAGAATTTTGCACGACCTAATTTTGTGAGACATTATAGGGTCAATGAAACCCCTACCTCTAAAATTATTGGCTAACTCCTATGGATAACTTCCTCCCGATCGCGTATTTCCAAAACCAGTTTGTGCCTTTTAAAGACGCCAATGTCTCGATCGCGACCCACGCGTTGCACTATGGCACGGGAGCCTTTGGCGGCTTGCGGGGTTTACCGGATCCGGCAAACCCTAATCAAATTTTGCTTTTCCGGCTCAACAAACATGCTGCTCGTTTGAGTAACAGTGCGCGATTATTAAATTTCGATCTTCCGGCAGATAAGATTCAGGCGACGATTACTGAGTTTGTTAAGAAAAACAAACCTACGACCTCATTTTATATTCGGCCTTTTGTCTATACGTCTGGTTTGGGGATTGCGCCTCGCCTGCACAATGTTGAAAAAGATTTTTTTGTCTATGGGATTGAGCTGGGAGATTATCTGTCGCCGGATGGTGTGAGTTGCCGGATTAGCTCTTGGTGTCGTCAAGAGGACCGCAGCTTGCCGCTTAGAGGAAAGATTAGTGGAGCTTATATTACGTCGTCTTTGGCGAAGACTGAAGCCGTGGAGTCGGGGTTTGATGAGGCGATTTTGCTGAACTCTAGCGGCAAGGTGAGTGAAGCGTCGGGGATGAATATTTTCATTGTGCGGAATGGCACGCTGATTGCACCGGGATTTGACCAAGATATCCTTGAAGGGATCACGCGCGATAGCATTTTGACGATCGCCCGTGATTTGGGGATTCCGATTGTTGAGCGCCCGGTGGATAAGTCGGAGCTATTTATTGCGGATGAGGTGTTCTTAAGCGGGACCGCTGCGAAGATTACGCCTGTGAAGAAGATTGAGATGTATGAATTGGGGCGCGATCGACCGATTACTGACAAGTTACGTGAAAAGGTGATGGCGATTACAGAGAACCGAGATGCGAAGTATGCGGATTGGGTCTTTAAGGTTCCGTTGGATTAAGCAAAATTGGCCTGCGATCGATTTTTGAATCCGGCTCCCCTCTCCCAAAGGGAGGGGGGCTAGGGGTTGATTAGTGCCGTAGACTACTCAGCGTTAATCTGCTTGCGGATCAGGGTCCGGAATGCCCGTGAGGCTTGGGGTTCTTCTTGGGGCAACATGTGACCGGCTAGAAGCTGAAAATCAAGCGCTGGAATCAATGCGCTGCTGGAGCATTCACGGTAGCCCGACTGGTCTTCGCGAAGTTGTTGAACAACAATGGTCCCGGCTTGCCAAACCCAGACTTCCAAGACTCCTAACCCTTGATAGATGTTCATTTTGTCAATTACACCGCTCGTCAAGACCACCTCGATCGCAATGTCTGGAATGTCCTTGCGATCATTTATACAGTAGCTTTCATCGGCTTCCAATCCGCGTCCTCGAAAGGTTGCAGACCCGGTGCTGTAGAGTGAAATATCGGCTTCGATCGCATAGATTTCAAGGAGATGGGCGATCATCTTCTGGATAAGACATGCGCAGTCGAGGACGATTGCCTACGGTTGCAATCAACGTTTCATACTGCTCCCAACTGACGGCACACAGATGGATGCGGGGTTCTGCAAGGTTTAAATTTGCAGTTTCAACGAGATGGGTCGAGGGAATATCAAGGGTAACGCTCATCAATAGACTCCAAGCATTGAACCAAGCATTCCTAGTGCAATCAATTCTATGCAGCTTCCTTTTTCTTTTCCTTCAATCGTTTTTTCTCCGCTTTGAGAAGTGCTATTGCTTTTTGTTTTAGCGGTGCATGACGATCGGCTCCTTCGTAGGTGTAGCGATCGAAGCCTTGCTGGCGAATCAGGGTTTCAATATTTTTCACGCGTTCTTCAGATCCGGGATGGGTCGAAAGCCATTCCGGAGGGCGAGACTTTTGACGCTTTAGTTCTTCCTGTTCTAGTTTCAACATCAGACTTCGCAACCCATCCGCCGCATAGCCCCCGCCTACCAAAATCCGCGTCCCAAAGTCATCGGCTTGACGCTCCATCTCTCGGCTGTAATTGAAGGCAACAATATCGGTGGCTAGTCCGCCTGCGTAGGGAATATAGCCCAAGATACTGGCGATAAAGTTTCCCTGCGCCATCAATTGAAAGCCATGGGTCAGCGCGGTATGGGAAATTTCGTGGCCCAGCAATCCCGCAAGTTCTGCTTCGGAGTCGGTCTTGGCGATCGCTCCAGCATTCACAAAAACCTTACCGCCAGGAAGAGCGAATGCATTAATCGTCTCATCTAAAATTACCGTGAACTCATAATCAACATCTTTCCGTCCAGCAATCTTAGATAGCTTCATTCCAATTTCATTCACGTAGGTATTCAGCGCTTCATCTTTTGAGATTGGAAGCTGTTTTTTAATTTGATTTGCAACGCTTCTACCTACGCCAGATTCGCCTTGAAGGAGTGAGATTGCGCTTTGTGCAGCCGTGAGGGGTCCTAGCAATCCTCCCGTTAGCACCGTCCCGATCGCTCCAGTAATCACATTTCCAATCACGGCATTGTTGATCTTGCGACGAAGCGTCTTGCGATATTGATCTAAGTTGTCGTCGGCTAGCTGAGTAAATTCGGGAGCTTCGGCTGCGTTGGCTTTCAGGAGTGAAAACTGGCGCGCGGCAATGGAGGCATCTAAATACTTCTCAACTTTAGCGAGTTGGGTAATGCGAGTTTTCTGAAGGTCGGCATTGTTTGGATATTGGAGGGCTAGGGCTTCGAGTTGTTTGAGGGCGTCTTCGGGTTGACCCGATCGATCTAGAATTTTGGCGCGCAGGGTTTGGCCGGGAAGGAAGTTAGGGGATTCTTTGCTAAGAAGATCAATGGCGACGATCGATCGCGATTCCATATTTTTTGCAAAGCCTTCGGATGCCTCTCGCCAATACACTTGAGCGGCGGGAGAAAGCTTTTCGGGATCAACGATGGCTTCAGGAACGGGTAACGCGGGCTGTGCTTGGGTAAAGACTGTTTTAGCTTGCTTATAAAAGACAGCCGCTTCGGCGGGTTTCCCAGCTTGGAATAGACGATCGCCTTCAATAAGGTTGGCCATTCGTGCAGCATCTTCGGCTTTCTCGGCTTTTGTTCTCACCGGAATGAAGGGGTCTTCTGGAATGTCTAATTTTGGCGTTTCGGTCGGTTTCGGTTGGGAAACAGGCAATGGGCGGATGTCGTCTGCTATGACGGGAACCGGTTCAGCGATCGCTTGAATCGTGAGAACTTGCACCACCGGAATCAGGCATCCTAGCAGAAATGGCAACAGACGACGCACGATAAAGCGACCGATCTGAGCATGAGAGAGCGGACCAGTCGGGGTTAAAAATCGCATTAATTTACGGGACGCCTCTACATACAAATTAATCGGGCCAATCAATCGGGGGACGATCGAATGATTAATAATTGGGGCAATCTTGGTCTTGCTATGCGATCGCTCGGGTGTCCAAATCGGGCGGCACATCCTGCCACCGACCATTTCCCACGGCTCGAATGGCCTCTTTCAGAACCACATCGCCCGTGTAAATTGCACGACCGACGATCGCACCCGTCACTCCGATCGCTTCTAATCCCAACAGACTGAGCAAATCCGTCACCGAACTCACGCCCCCCGATGCTATTACAGGAATGTCGATGTGGGTGCAAAGTTCCCGAAGCGCATCTAAATTTGGCCCTTGCATCGTTCCATCGCGGTAAATATCGGTATAGATAATCGCTGCTGCCCCAAAGTTGGCCATGCGTTGCGCGAGTTCAATGGCTTCAACTTCGGAGGTTTCGAGCCAGCCTTTAGTGGCGACTTTCCCATTTCGCGCATCGATGCCTACGATAATCTGCCCCGGAAATTCAGCGCAAAGTTCACCGACGAGTGCTGGTTTCTCAACAGCAACGGTTCCTAGAATCGCACTTTTTACGCCTAGGGAGAGCAGTTGGGCCACTCGGGAGCGATCGCGCAGGCCGCCGCCCACCTGAACCGGAATATCGAGGGCTTCAACAATGCTTGCGATCGCACCTAGGTTAATCGGCTCCCCCGTCTTCGCCCCATCCAAATCCACCAGATGCAGTCGGGTTGCTCCTTGAGCCTGCCATTTCTTCGCCATCGTCACCGGATCTTCGCCAAAAACTTCCGACTGGCCGTAGTCGCCTTGATACAATCGGACACAGTTGCCGCCAAGAAGATCAATTGCTGGGATGACTTCCATACTGAATTGCCTTGAGAGAACAGGTTCTAGAGTAACCGATCGGACTCAATGGATTTCAATTCAATCTAAAGTTAGCGCTGCATCAGGAATATGAGCGTCAGAAAGAAAAAACGCGTGAGGTAAGGGACGAGTCTTACCTTGATTCAATTCATCAAAAGTGTCGGGATAAGGGAAAGAACTAATGCCATTGCGAGATTTTTCAGAAATTGTTGAAGCTAGAGTTCAACGCGATCCTAAGTTCGCAGCGGTATTGCTAGATGAGGCGATCGCGCTGTTTTGCAATGGGGAGCCGGATGTAGCGCGGTTAGTGTTGCGGGATTTGGTCGATGGGACGATCGGGTTTGCGTGACTAGCGGCAGCGACAGGATCTGGGGGTGGAAATTCAGGTGCAGACGGTGGCCTGTGCATAAGCGCGATCGGCATGTGAAAATGATTCGGAATATGCTCCGAAGGCTGGCATAAACGTTTCATACTTCCTCAGCCTACCATTTACGACATTTTGTTATTGATTACCGATACCAAGTAAGGTGAGACCACCATGATACATATAGTTACATAAGACGTAATAATTTAGGCGGCCTAAATCTAGATTACTTTTTCATGTGGGTCTAATTAGTTTAATCAAGGATTTTTATGATGTCTGCTAGTACTTTTCGTTCAATTTCCCTTTCTCTCTTTGGACGTAAGCCTTCAAGGGGTCTAGCCTTGGGGCAATAAAGACGGCATCGTTGTCCCAAAACGAGAGGCCCGACAAGCTAGGGTTAAGAACTCAAGAACATCGCGTTCCTGAATATTCAACATCGTCACCACCGTTAAAATTCGCGACACAAATTGACTGCCCGCTTCTGACTGACTGCCAAAACTGAGCCGTCGCCAAATCACAGCAGGTCTGACCGGGCTTGCTCCGCTGCATTATTTGTGGGTTCTACGCCGGGATGATGGGCAAAGGACCAAAGGGCCGATTCCCATTTCAGCAACTCCTTGCAGGTTCCGAAGGTTTTCGCCAACGGGCTTTTCTCTTTGGATGAACCCAACAGCGTCACCGCTTCCTCTAGTGTTCCTTTAAATAACGCTTGTAGAGTCAGGACTCTCGCCTGAAAATCTTCCCGGTTTAAGGTGCCATCTCGAACTTGATACCAGTCTTCAAACAACGTTTTTTGATAGCCCAAGCAGCGCAGTGCCAATCTCTTGAGACACCCCGCTCCGTTCGGTCATTGCCGTCAAATCTCGCTTAATATGCGCCCAGCGGAGTTGTCGTTGAGACGCATCCAACCACTCATACCTTCGGTGGCGGTCGCTCACCACAATCCCAGAAAATTCTGCCCCGATTAAGCCTTGAGCCACGGTCTTGGCTCGGCTTAATGCCACTTCAAAAATGACCACTGACGCTGAGACGACGGTCCACAACCAACCTTTTTTACGCCCTGGATTCTTACCATCCCCATTGTCTTGTTTAAAACTGGTCTCATCGCTATGGAGAATGGGAACTCCTTTGACGTAATCCTGAGCATCCTGAACGGGGAGCTTAATAGCATTGCTCATTTCATTGCGTAATCGATTCACACTGGCAATAGAAATATCAATCCCAAAGAGTCGATGCAATAAAGTTTTAACTTTGCTATGACTCTGATAATTCTCACTACTTAGAATTGCAACCGCTGCCGTCAGCCGTTCACCATACTGGGAAGCCCCAACGATCGCTGGCGACCTCGCTACACGGAAAGGGCATCCCCATTAAGACGATCGTTGCCATCACGGGGCATGAGCCGCTGAATGAGCTGTCTCGCTATCTGGAGGTCACGCCTCAGCAGAGACGAGCCGCCATCCTGACCTTGCGATGATCTGTAAAGTGGATTCAGTTAAGCCTGGAAGCGGGTTGGTCAAGTTTTTGGTAAATTTTGGTTTCTCTAAAACGAATTGCACTTGCCCACAGATCGAATCAACCTTTAATCCTGTTGTTCGCGATCACCTTGGCAATCTCTCACTTTAGTCAGGCACCGAGTGGGCAGAGCAGCGCTAATATAGCAATCGCCATGAGTGTTAGGACATAGTGTAGAATAGAAAAAATGCATGGCAACAGGAATGGCAAAACCATATAGTGATGAC
>ENA-OBIO01000404-OBIO01000404.1-metagenomes-genome-assembly--contig:-NODE-404-length-23240-cov-4.8119_pt1 | contig 23240 bp, 24 predicted proteins | sample MGYA00153383_OBIO01 | MGnify analysis MGYA00153383 | reverse complement strand
CTGTCCGCCCTACGTGACGAGCTGCGGTCGCTGCGCCGACGGGTGGACCAGCCACTGCCCGAGCTGGTCGCCGACGTGGAGCGCACCCTCGGCCTGGACGTCGAGGTCGTTGCCCGGGTCGGCGCGCCCGGTCCGGCCCAGGCCCGCGCCGACCTCGACGCGTTCGCTGACGCGGCTGCGTCTTTTGCCGGTGACACCGCGCAGGACGGCTCTGGCGAGGCGGTGCTGTCGGCGTTTCTGGCCTACCTCGCCGCGGCCGCCGAGGAGGAGAACGGTCTCGACGCCGGCGCTCCGGGTGCAGCCGACACCGTCAAGCTGATGACGGTGCACGCCGCGAAGGGCCTGGAGTGGCCCGTCGTGGCCGTACCCGGTCTGGCCCGCTCGGTCGCCGCGGGCGGCCCGGCGGTCTTCCCGGGCAGGGCGCAGGGCACCTCGTGGCTCAGGACGCCGCGGCTGCTGCCGTTCCCGCTGCGCGGCGACGCGGGCGACCTGCCTCGCCTGGCCGGTCTGGGCAAGGACGATCTCGCGGCCTTCGCGGCCGCCCTCGCCGAGCGCGACGCCCGCGAGGAGCGTCGGCTCGCATACGTCGCCTTCACCCGCGCCGAGCAGCTGCTGCTGTGCTCGGGCCATCACTGGGGCTCCCAGCGGCAGCCGCTCGGCCCGTCGGTCTTCCTGCTCGAGGCCCGGCAGGCGTGTGAGCAGGGGGCGGGCGATGTCGACGTGTGGGTCGAGGCGGCGCCAGAGCTCAACCCGCTGGTCGCGCAGGGCCGGGTCGCGAGCTGGCCGGACCCGGCGCCCCCCGCCGGTCGGCAGGTGCAGGCGGCTGCCCAGCGCGTCCGGGAGCTGCTCGACGGCGCACCCGTTGACGACACCCTCGTCCTGTCGGCCGAGGCGGCCCGTCAGGCGGCGAGCTGGGACGACGACCTGCAGCGGCTCGCTGACGAGGCCCGGCGCCGCGGCCGGCGTACGCACGCCCTGCTGCCGGCGCAGCTGTCGGTGAGCCGACTCGTCGAGCTCCGCCGCGACCCGCAGTCGCTGGCCCGCGCCCTGCTCCGGCCGCTGCCCCGACGGCCGTCGCCCGTTGCCCGGCGCGGCACCGCGTTCCACACCTGGCTCGAGACCGTCGTCTTCGGCACGCCTCAGCTGCTTGATCCGACGGAGCTGCCGGGCAGCGCGGACCAGGTGCCGGTCGGTGCCGACCTCGCCGCGCTGCAGGAGGCATTCCGGCGCAGCGCCTGGTGGGGCCGCGAGCCCGCTGAGATCGAGGTGCCCTTCGAGATGGAGGTCGAGGGCGTCCTGGTCCGCGGCCGGATGGACGCCGTCTACACCGACGGTGACCGCGCTGAGATCGTCGACTGGAAGACCGGGGCGCCGCCCGTCGGCGAGGACGCCCAGGCCGCCGCCGTGCAGCTGGCGGCCTACCGGCTCGGTGCCGGTGCCGGATCGGCGCCGCCTTCCACTACGTCGCGCAGGGGGTCACTGTCCGGCCGGCCGACCTGCTCGACGCCGACCGGTTGCGCGCCCTGCTCCGCGACGTGCCACTGCTGGGCGACGGATGAGCGTCAGCCTGCGCTCAGGTCCCGGGGCTCCCGCTCCGTCGCACGGCGGCAGCGCTGACACCTGCTCACGTGGCGTCGTCCGCCGTGCTGCCCATCATGGTCGCCGTGGAGCTTCGGCTGCCGGCACCGGCACCGGTCGGCGATGGCCATGTCCTGCTGCCCGCACCCGTGGCCGGCGGTGACACGCGGGCCGCTGCTGCGCCCGGTGGCCGACCCCCGTGCGGGAGCCAGCTGGGCGCGAGGTGGTGCGCCAGCGGGGCGACCCCGACGATGGGCGGGTGATGCAGCCGAGGCAGGACCGCTGAGCAGGCCAGCCGAGCCGGCCGACACCGCTGTGTCCGGCTCGGCCGCCGATCCCGGCGCAGCGCCGCGCGCTCCGCTCGGCACGCTCTGGCACCTGCTGCGGGCCCACCGCGCGGCTCTCGCGTGCGCCGGCCTGCTGGCCGCTGCCAATGCGGCCGCCGCCCTCTCACAGCCGCTGCTGGTGCGACGGGTCATCCAGGACATCCAGCGCACGCAGCCGCTGCGCGGGGCGGCGACGCTGCTGGTGGCCGCGCTGATCATCGCGGCGGTGCTGTCCGGCATCCAGAGCTACCTGCTGCAGCGCACCGGGGAGGCGGTGGTGCTGGGCACCCGGACCCTGCTTGTGCGGCGCCTGCTTCGACTTCCGGTGGCCGAGCTCGACCGGCGGCGCGCGGGCGACCTCATCTCGCGGGTCGGCGCCGACACCACCCTGCTACGTACGGTCGTCACCTCCGGCCTGGTGGATCTGGTGTCCGGGGTCGTCATCGCCATCGGATCCCTGGTCGCCATGGCGGTGGTCGACCGGATGCTGCTGGGGATCACCGTCCTGGCCGTGGCCATCGGCTTCTCCGGGGCGATCGCGGTGGTGCGCCGGGTGCGCTCGGCGTCGCTGGCCGCCCAGACGGCGGTGGGCACGATGACCGCCGGCGTCGAGCGCGCACTCTCGGGGGTACGCACGATCCGGGCGGCGCGCGCGGAGCAGCGGGAAGCGGCAGCCGTCGACCTGTCCGCCCGCGAGGCCTTCCAGGCAGGGCTCCGGCTGGCCCGGCTGCAGGCCGTGCTGGGTCCACTGGCCGCCATCGCCGTCCAGGGCGCCTTCCTGGCGGTGCTGGGGGTCGGTGGCGCCCGGGTCGCAGCCGGCACGATCACGGTGGCCGACCTGGTGGCCTTCGTCCTCCTGCTGTTCCTGCTGGTCCAGCCGCTGGCGCAGGGCATCGCCGCACTCACCGCCATCCAGACCGGGCTCGGGGCGCTGGCCCGGATCGAGGAGGTCCTGGCACTTCCCGAGGAGACGGCCGGCGACCGTGGCCGGCCGGCCGCCCTGGGCGACCAGCCGGTCGAGGTCGAGTTCGACGATGTGCGTTTCGCCTACACCGGTGCCGCCGCTACCCAGGTCCTCGTCGGCGTCAGCTTCACGGCGCCGGCCGGTCGGCGTACAGCGCTCGTCGGGCCGTCCGGCGCTGGCAAGTCCACCGTCCTGGCGCTGATCGAGCGGTTCTACGACGTCGACGACGGGACGGTGTTCGTCGGCGGGCACGACGTACGCGACGTCGCCCGCGATGCGCTGCGCGCCCGGATGGCCTACGTCGAGCAGGACGCCCCGGCGCTGGCCGGCAGCCTGCGCGACAACCTGCTGCTCGGGGCCCCGGACGCCAGCGACGACCGGCTCGTGGAGGTGCTCGCTCAGGTGAACCTGAGCGAGCTCGTCTCGCGCAGCCCGGCCGGTCTTGGAGCCCAGGTCGGCGATGACGGGATCCTGCTGTCCGGCGGTCAGCGCCAGCGCCTGGCCATCGCCCGCGCGCTGCTGTCGCGCCCCGCGCTGCTCCTACTCGACGAGCCGACCGCATCCTTGGACGCCCGCAACGAGGAGGCGCTGTCCCGAGCCGTGGCGGCGATCGGTCCGGGCACCACGGTGCTGGTGATCGCCCACCGGCTGTCGACGGTGGTCGATGCCGACCGGATCGTCGTGCTGGACCAGGGAGCCGTCGTCGCCATCGGTACGCACGACGAGCTGGTGGTGAGCTCCGCCCTGTACCGGGACCTGGCCGCTCGCCAGCTGCTCGTATGACCGCGCCTGCCGGCCGCGACCTGGTCAGCAGCTGCGAGCGGGTGCCGACTGCCTGCAGCACCTGGGGCCCTGTCGACAAGGCCCCCGTGACCTCCGCAGCGTCGCCCCGCGCCAGACCGGCGACCAGGACCGGCAGCAGTCGGCTGCTCAGCCGAGTGCTCGTCCTGCTGGTGGTGCTGACGCTGCCGGCCTGCAGCGGGGCAGCATCGCCGCCGCCGCCGCCGCCGGCCACGGCAGACCGGAACGCACGTCACACGACGGCAGCCGCCCCGACGGCAGCACCGGTCAGCACTGGCGCCCCGACGGTGGACCCGGCGAGTACTGCCGCGGCTGGCCCGCTACTACGCCCGGCCGCCGGAGGTGACGGCGACTCGTGGCGGGACACCACCGGCCGGGAGTACCGGCTCGGACTGGTCAACACGCCGGAGGTCGCAGAGTGCTACGGCTCGCAGGCCACCGCCCGTCGTAAGGAACTCGTGGCGGCGGGCTTCCGGGCCCTGGTGTACGCGAAGGACCGGTACGGCCGGGCGGTCTCGCTGGTCACGACGGCGGACGGCACGGACCTGAACGTGTCGCTGGCCCGTGACGGCTACGCCAACGATCGCTACCTCGAGCAGTACCGGCACGAGAACCCCGGTCTGGCCGAAGAGCTGGACGGAGCGTTCGCAGCTGCCAAGCGGGAGCGGGCCGGCCTGTGGGGTGCCTGCCCCGGGGCCGGGGGGTGACCCTCCGCTCTGAGGCGGGCGATGACGCCCGCCGATGCTCCAGGTCAGATCGTCGGCAGCCTGGTCCGCCCATCGCTACAGCAGACCGCAGTCGCGTGGTGCCGCAGCCCTTGCCCTCGGTCACTCTTGCGGCAGGACGACCCGGACGGCCTCGTCGCGGGCGACGACGACCTCGCCGCCCCGCAGCTGCCGGCCGCGGCGCACCTCGACGTCACCGTCGACCAGGACACTGCCCGCCGCGAGCAGGGCCTTGGCCTCGGCGCCCGTCTCGACCAGGCCGGCCAGCTTGAGGAGCTGACCCAGCCGTACGCCGGCTTCGCGCAGCAGCACCTCGCGCACCGGTGCCTCGAGCTCGCCGACCAGCTCATCGGCCGAGCCCACAACGTCCGGCTCGAGCCCGCATGCCGAAAGAAAGGCCCTGGCCGACGGGTCGCCGGTCGTGGCGACCAACCGACGGGCCCCGCGCGTCCAGCCGGCGTCGGCGAGGGCCTCAGCCAGGCTGCTGCCAACACCCTGCCGGCGAAGGTCCGGGTGCACGACAAGGTCTACGAGGCGCAGCAGCCCTGGCACGTAGCCGCCAGGCACCCAGCCGCCGAGCGCGAAGCCCTGCAGCTGCCCCGCCTGCCCCGCGACGGCGACCACGAGCAGCGCGTCCCTGGCACCGAGCCGGCTTGCTACCTCGGCAGTCCGGCCCGCCGAGGGGCGTGCTCCGGCTGCGGCCAGCGATGCCCGCCACACCTCGAGAGCTGCGGCCACATCGTCACCGCGCGCGACCCTGGTCTCCACGACCGGCACGGTAGCGGCGCCCGCCTGGGCTCGACACTGCGCCCGACCTCATGCCCGCCGTCCCCGGTGCGGCCTTGCTCGACCGGCCGGTGACGAGTCAGTGCAGCTCGACCACGAGTGGCCGGTGGTCCGACACGTCCAGCGCAGGCGCTTCGACGGCCCGCACCGGCGGCAGCGAGCCGGCGCCGAGGACATGGTCGAGCTGCACCTTGGGCTCCGGCGAGGGGTAGGTCGGACGCCTGCCGAGTACCCGCCAGCCCGACACCGGGCCGGCCGCGAAAGCCGGCATGTTGAGGTCGCCCAGCAGCACCTGCGGAGCGGGCAGCAGCCGCAGCCAGCGGGTCAGCCGGCGGAGCTGGATGGCGTTCCACACCGGGACGAAGGACAGGTGTGTGGAGGCGACGGTCATCACGCCGAACGGCCCGTCGATGACAGCGGCCACCGCAACCCGCGGCTCGTCCTGCAGCCAGATCAGCTGCCGGCTCCCGGGCAGCACGATCGGCGAGCGGACCCGGGCCGGCGCCATCCGCAGTACGTGCCAGGCCAGCACCGGGTGCGCCGAGACCAGCCCGACGCCGTACGCCACTCGTCGCCGCTGTGGGCCGCCCGCCACGAGCCGCCGGGGGTGCCGATCAGTGCGGGAACGAAGCGCCACGCGGCAGCGCCGGTGCCCTCGCCGACCTCCGCCACGAGGTCGAGCCCGTGCGAGCGGGGCTGGCCGCGGTCAACCTCCTGCAGCCCCAGAACATCCGCCGACAGGGCCTTCGCAGCGCGCTGCAGACGCGGTGCGTCCACGATGCCGTCGGCCAGGGACGTGCCGTTCAGCACGTTCCAGGTCGCCAGGCGCACGCGTGGACGCTAGTCCAGCGCGGACCGCGGCGCCGGGTCCGGTCCGGCCAGCTCGGCGGCCCGGTCGCCGAGCCGCGGCCTGGCAGCAGCGGCCGAGCGGGCGTCAAGCAGCCGGTCGCTGCCGAAGGTGCTCCAGCAGCAACGCGACGAGCTGGTCGGGCGCCTCCTCGGGGATCCAGTGACTGACCCCCGGCAGCTCGGCGAAGCGGTACGGCCCGTCGACGTGGCTGGCGGTCGCCTCGGCGGCGGTGCGGCCAAGGGCGAGGTCACCGTCGGACCAGACGTACAGGGTCGGGACCGTCACGGCTGGAAAGTCCTCGACCGAGCTCCGGCTCGCGGCGCGGTACCAGTTGAGACAGGCCGTCAGCCGCCCCGGCTCGTTCATATCGGCCAGGTAGCGCTCGACGTCGGCGGAGGCCTCGGCGCCGCCGAAGAAGGTACGCAGCCCTGACCGGTCGTCCCTCAGCAGCACCTCCTCCGCCTTCCCCTCGACCTGGAACAGCCGCATGTACTGCGAGCGCTGCCGCTGATCCTCATCTGAGGCGAGCGCCTCGGTGAAGGCCACCGGGTGCGGTACCGAGACGGCGGTCAGCGTGTGCACCCGGTCCGGATGGCGGGCGGCGACCTGCCAGGCAACCGCGGCGCCCCAGTCGTGGCCGACCAGGTGGACCCTCGAGGCGCCGAGCGCGTCGAGCATCCCGAGCACGTCGCCGACCAGCTCCGGCATGGCGTACGCCGACACGTCGAGTGGTCGCGCGGAGGGGGAGTAGCCGCGCTGGTCCGGCGCGACCACCCGGTAGCCGTGCTCGACCAGCCCGGGCCAGACGCGCCGCCAGCTGTGGGCGCTCTGCGGGAAGCCGTGCAGCAGCAGCACCAGCTCGCCGTCCGGCTCCCCGAAGGCAAGAGCGTCGAATCCCAGGTTCCCGACCTCGATCTGCATGACCTCGACCGTAGTGTCTGCCGATGACCGGCAGCGAAGACGTGGATGTGGACGCGGTGGCGCGGGGTGCGGCCGACGATGCGGGCGGGCTGGACCCCGGCCTGCTCGGGGACTTCCTGCCGACGGTTGCCGAGGCCGCCGCCAGCGGCCGGCGGCTGCGGACCGGCGAGCTCGAGCGGTACGCCGAGCGTGGGGCCGCCGCCGCGGTGCAGGGCGTGGCGCTGCGGGCGCTGATCGACCTGTACCTGTCGGCGAGCTGGCGGCTGTGGCGCGAGCTGCCGGTCGTGCAGGCCGGGTCGGCCGAGCAGGTACGGGCCGCCGGACTCGCCGTCCTGCGGGCCGCCGACGATGGCGTGGCTGCGGTTGCCGAGGGGTTTCAGCTGGCCCGCGGCGACCTGTCACGGCGTCAGGAGTCGGCCCGCCGCGAGGTGTTCGACGCGCTGCTCGCCGGTCGCGGCAAAGCGGTCGCGGTGCTCGGACGCGCCGCCGACCTCGGCGTCGACCTCGGTGCGCCGCACGCCGTACTGGTGGCCAGCGGCAACTTCCAGGACGACCGTGCCGCCGCCCTGCTCGGCCAGCTCGAACGTGCCCTGCAGGGCCGGTACGGCGACGCCGGCGTGCTGGTCGCCGTCAAGGGCGGTGACCTGGTCTGCATCTTCGCGGCCCCCGACGACGCGGCTCTCGGGCAGGTGCGCAACCGGGTCGTCGGCGTGCTCGGACCCGATGGCTGGCGCGGTGCGCTGGGTCGCCCGCATGCCGGGCCGGACGGCGTACGGGCGTCGTACGAGCAGGCCCGTGACGCCCTGGCACTCGCCGACCGGCTACGGCTGCCCGGCCCGGTCGTCGACGCCGGCGGCCTGGCGGTCTACCGCGTGCTCCTGCGTGACCGGGAGGCCGTCGACGAGCTGATCCGCAGCCGGCTGGGCCCGCTCGCCGGCGCCCGCGGGGGGGCCGGGCTGCTACTGGAGACTCTGGACGCCTACTTCGCCACCGGCGGGGTCGCGACGCAGACCGCTGCCCGGCTGCACCTGTCGGTGCGCGCCGTCACCTACCGGCTGGCCCGGGTGCAGGCGCTGCTCGGGATCGACCCGACCGACCCCGCCGAGCGCTTCGCGCTGCACGCCGCTGTCCTCGGCGCCCAGGCTCTGGGTTGGCCGGATATTGCCGACGACCGGCAGCGGCAGCACACCTGATCTGTCCGGCGGCAGACCCGGTAAAGGCGCTGTCAGCCGGGCATTCTGGACAGGACACCCCCTGCTCCGAGGAGATCTCCCGTGCTCGACGTCCCGTTCTGGGCCTGGGCGGCGTTCGCCGCCGTCATCCTGGTCATGCTCACGCTCGATCTGCTGGTTCACCGCGGCGCCCACGTGATCGGCTTCAAGGAGGCCGCTTGGTGGAGCGCCCTGTGGGTCGGGCTGTCGCTGGTCTTCGCCGTCGTCGTCGGACTCACCCTCGGCACCAACGCCGGGGTGGAGTTCACCACGGCCTGGCTGCTCGAGAAGAGCCTGTCGGTCGACAACTTGTTCGTCTTCGCGCTGATCTTCGGCTACTTCAAGGTGCCTCGCGCCTACCAGCACCGGGTGCTGTTCTTCGGTGTGATCGGCGCGCTGGTGTTCCGCGGGATCTTCCTGGCGGCCGGCGTCGCGATCGTCACGAAGTTCACCGCGGTGCTGTTCGTCTTCGCGGCGGTGCTGCTCTATAGCGCCTACAAGCTGCTCAAGGACGACGACGACAGCTACGACCCCGGCAAGAGCGTGGCCGTACGCCTGCTCCGCAAGGTGGTGCCGGTCCGGGACGAATACGCCGGAACGCACTTCTTCGTCAAGGAGGCCGGCAAGCGCATCGCCACCCCGCTGCTCGCGGTCGTGGTCGCCATCGAGGCCGCCGACCTGCTGTTCGCCGTCGACAGCGTGCCGGCCGTCCTGGCGGTCAGCAACGACCCGTTCATCGTGTACTCCAGCAACGCGTTCGCGATCCTGGGCCTGCGGGCGCTGTTCTTTCTGCTCGCCGGCATGTTGGAGAAGTTCCACCTGCTGTCCAAGGGCCTCGCGATCATCCTGGCGTTCATCGGTGTGAAGCTGGTGCTGCAGGCCGCCCACAAGACGATCAGCAGCTCCATCCCGGAGATCCCGTCGCTCGCCAGCCTCGGCGTGATCATCCTGGTGCTGACGGCGAGCGTCGTGCTCAGCCTGCGACGGCCCGCCCCGGACGAGTCGCCGGACGAGTCGCAGGACGAGTCGCAGGACGAGGCGTCAGCGCTCACGAGGTAACTCGCACCAACCGGCCCGGTCGCTCCTCAGGAGCGGCCGGGCCGGGCACACTTGGAGACATGACCACGCTGCTGCCACCCGGGTCCGCGTCGCACGAGGTCACCAACCAGGTGCCGCCGCTGGTGGGCCATGACGTCGCCGACGACCCGGCGCTGCTGGCCGGCCTGGTCCGCGAAGGTGCCGGGTGGCATGCGCCCGACCTGCACCGGGTCGGGCTGCTGGCAGGGACCGCGGAGGCGCAGGGCTGGGGCGAGCAGGCCAACCGGGTCGAGCCGGTGCTGCGTACGCACGACAGGTACGGCAACCGCATCGACGAGGTGGAGTTCCACCCGTCGTGGCACCGGCTGATGGCGACGGCCGTCGCGGAGGGCCTCGCCGGCACGGCCTGGGCCGATCCGCGGCCGGGGGCGCACGTCGCCCGCGCGGCGACCTCCTACACCTGGGGGCAGGTCGAGGCCGGTCACGGCTGCCCGATCTCCATGACGTACGCCGTGGTGCCGGCGCTGCGCCGCCAGAGCGACCTGGCGGCGGCGTACGAGCCGCTGCTCACCAGCCGGGTGTACGACCCGGGGCTACGTCCGCCGTCGAGCAAGCGCGGGTTGCTGGCGGGGATGGGGATGACAGAGAAGCAGGGCGGCTCCGACGTCCGCGCCAACAGCACGACCGCCACGCCCGCCGGCGACGACAGCTGGCTCCTGGCCGGTCACAAGTGGTTCACCAGCGCGCCGATGTGCGACCTGTTCCTGGTCCTCGCCCAGGCGCCCGGCGGGCTGTCGTGCTTCCTGCTGCCGAGAGTGCTTCCCGACGGCACCCGGAACACGTTCCGCATCCAGCGGCTCAAGGACAAGCTCGGCAACCGCAGCAACGCCTCCGCCGAGCTCGAGTTCGATGGCACGGTCGGCGCGCTGGTGGGGGAGGAGGGCCGCGGCGTCCGGACCATCATCGAGATGGTCGCGATGACCCGGCTGGACTGCGTGATCGGCAGCAGCGCCGGGATGCGGCAGGCGTTCCTGCAGGCCGCGCACCACGCCGAGCACCGGTCGGCGTTCGGCGGGCTGCTGGTCGACAAGCCGCTGATGCGCAACGTGCTGGCTGACCTCGCCGTCGAGTCCGAGGCCGCGACCACGTTGATGCTGCGGCTGGCCGGCGCCGTCGACCGGGCCGCCCGGGGGGACACGCAGGAGCGGGCGTTTGCCCGGATCGCCACCGCCGTCGGCAAGTACTGGGTGTGCAAACGCCAGCCGGGCTTCGTCGCCGAGGCCCTGGAGTGCCTGGGCGGCAACGGTTATGTTGAGGAGTCAGGGCTGCCGCGGCTGTACCGCGAGGCGCCGCTGAACGGCATCTGGGAGGGCTCGGGCAATGTCCAGGCGCTCGACGTGCTGCGGGCGCTCGCTCGCGGGCCCGGGGCGCTCGAGGCGTTCATCGCCGAGGTGGGGCGCTCAGCCGGTGCCGACCCCCGGCTGGACGCGGCGGTGCGCTCGCTGCAGGCCGAGCTGGCCGACCCCGCGGACCAGGAGCTGCGGGCCCGGCGGCTGGTCGAACGGATGGCGCTGGTCCTGCAGGGCGCGCTGCTCGTGCGCCACGCGCCGGTTGCCGTCGCCGACGCCTTCTGCGCGAGCCGGCTGGCCGACGACCGGGGTCACGCCTACGGCACGCTGCCGCGCTCCGTCGACGTCGACGGCGTGCTCGCGCACGCGCTGCCGGCCAGCTGACGCGGCACCTGGCACGCTCTGTCGCATGCACATCTCGGCCCGGTCGGACTACGCGGTACGGGCCTGCGTGGTCCTGGCCGCCGCGGGCGCCGGGCCCACCCGGGGCGAGACGGTCGCCGACGACCAGCACATCCCGGCCAAGTTCCTCGAGGCCATCCTGAGCTCACTGCGGCAGGCGGGCCTGGTCGTCAGCCGCCGCGGCGCCGAGGGCGGTTACTGGCTGGCCCGGCCCGCCACCGAGATCACCGTCGCGGACATCATCCGGGCCGTGGACGGGCCGCTCGCCGAGGTGCGTGGTGGCCCGCCAGAGGCTGCGACGTACGACGGGGTGGCTGCGGACCTGCAGGTCGTCTGGATGGCCGTCCGCGCCAGTATCCGCGCCGTGCTGGAGCACGTCACGGTCGACGACATCGCCCACGGCCGGCTGTCCGAGGCCGTCCGGACGCTGGCGGCCGACCCGGACGTCTGGTTGACGCGCTAGCTTCCGGGCTCCGGTCGCCCTCATCGGAGCCGCGGACGGGACCAACTGCCCTGGCGTGATGGGCGCTTTCGGGGTCACCGTTGCCGCACCGACGAGGGGGCAGGGTGGCGGGTGTGCCGGACAGCAACGCAGCGGACAGTTGGCACACCAGCAACCGGCCACAGTCGGGTGACCAGGGCAGCCAGGATCGGCCCGCCTCCGGCGCGGTCCTGGTCACCGGGGCCACGGGCAACGTCGGTCGCACGCTGGTCGCCGAGCTGCTGGCCGCCGGGGAGCACGTGCGAGCCGGCGTACCTGACCCGGCGTCCGCCGAGCTCCCGACCGGCGTCGACGTCGTACGCCTCGACTTCGGCGCTGCCAGCACTGCCGCGCCGGCGCTGGCCGGGGTGGACCGGTTGTTCCTCATGCGGCCGCCGGCCATCAGCGACGTTCGATCCGCACTCGGCCCGGTCATCGCGGCCGCCGCAGCAGCCGGGGTCCGGCGGGTGGTCGTGCTGTCGGTGATGGGTGTGAACCCCGCGCTGCCGCACTGGCGGATGGAGCGGATGGTGCGTCAGGCCGCCCTGCCCTCGACGGCCCTGCGCCCGGCCTACTTCGCGCAGAACCTGCTGACAGCGTTCGGAGATGACCTCCGGCGTCGCTCGGAGCTCCGGCTCGGCGCCGGCAACGGGAAGGTGTCCTTCGTGGACGCCCGCGACGTCGCCGCGGTCGCCGCCGCGGTGCTGACCCAGGCGGCTGGCCCACCGGCGGCGCTGACCCTGACCGGGCCGGCCGCGCTCACCTTTGCCGATGCCGCGGCACTGCTCACGGCGGAGCTCGGCCGCCCGATCGCCTACGTCCGCCAGGGCCTGCTGAGGCACCGCCGCGAGCTGCTCGCCGCAGGCGCCGAACCGGCCTACGCCAACGTGCAGCTGGTGATCGACCTGACAACGCGGCTGGGCCTCGCGCAGCGGGTGACGTCCGGGGTGGCCGACGTGCTGGGCCGCCCGGCCACCCCGCTGTCGCAGTACATCCACGACGCCCGTGACGGCTGGCTCTAGCCGCCAGGCCGGTCGTGCCGCCCTTCACGCGGGCGCTGGGTGACCGTCCTGGCGCCGCCCGGTGTGCTCGCTGGCGGCTGGCTCATCGTTGTGCCGGAGGCACGTGTCGGCGGCCCGTACTAGCGTCACCACGTGCCGCCCCGCCCCCGTACCAACGCCCCGACCCTGTCCTACGAGGTTGAGCGCGCGACGCTCGGCAACGGTCTGCGGGTGGTGGTCACGCCGGATCGCAGCAGCCCGGTCGTGGCGGTTGCCGTCTACTACGACGTCGGCATCCGCAGCGAGCCCGAGGGCCGCACCGGGTTCGCCCACCTGTTCGAGCACCTGATGTTCCAGGGTTCGGCGAGCCTGGGCAAGACCGATCACTTCACCTACGTGCAGGGCAGCGGCGGCACGCTGAACGGTTCCACGCACCTGGACTACACGAACTACTTCGAGCTGCTGCCGAGCAGCGCGACCGAGCTGGCGATGTTCCTGGAGGCCGACCGCATGCGCAGCGTCGCCCTGACCCAGGACAACCTGGACAACCAGGTCGCGGTCGTGCAGAACGAGATCCGCGTCAACGTGCTCAACCGGCCGTACGGCGGCTTCCCCTGGATCCTGCTGCCGCCGGTCCTCTATTCGACGTTCGCCAACGCGCACAACGGCTACGGCGACTTCGTCGACCTCGAGGAGGCGACGCTGGCCGACGCCCAGGCCTTCTTCGACCGCTACTACGCGCCCGGCAACGCCGTCCTGACGGTCGCCGGTGACGTCGAGGTCGGCGACGTCCTTCGGCTGGCCGAGCAGCACTTCGGCGACATCGTGGGCCGGCCGGTGCCCGAGCGACCCAGCTTCGCCGAGCCCGGACCGACCGGCGAGCAACGCGTGGTCCACGTCGACCGGCTCGCACCCGCGCCGGCCGTGTCGATGGCGTGGCGGGTCCCGGACCCGGCCGATCTGGACGACTACCTGCCCTACGTCGTGCTGGCCGAGGTCCTCACCGACGGCGATGCGAGCCGGCTGCAGGACCGGCTGCTGATGAAGGACCGCACGGCGACGAGCGTCGGCGGCTACCTCGGCGTCATGGGCGACCCGCTCGATGCGCGTGACCCGACGCCGTTCCTGCTGGAGCTGCACCACCCGCCCGAGGTCACTGCCGACACGCTGCTCGCCAGCGTGGACGAGGAGCTGGACCGGCTCGCGACCGGCGGTCTGCAGCCCGGCGAGCTCGAGCGCACCGTTGCCCGGATGCGGGCCCGCTACCTGCGCGAGATCGACCCGGTGCTCGGCCGGGCGCAGGTGATGACCGTGTTCGAGCAGCAGCGCGGCCGCGCCGAGCTGGTCAACGAGCTGCCCGGCCTGCTGGCGACCGTGACGGCCCAGGCGGTGCGAGCCGCCGCCGGGACGTTGGCCGGCGACCGCGCCGTCCTGGAGATCCAGCCCGGGGACGCCGCGTGAGCACCCCCCTGGCGCGCCCCATCCCGGCGCTGGGAGCCGCCCGCACGGCGCGGCTGCCTATCGTCGCCGAACGCACCCTGGACAGTGGGTTGCGAGTGCTCGCGGTCCGCCGCCCAGGGGTGCCGCTGGTCGAGCTGCGACTGCGGGTGCCGTTCAGCGGCAAGGGCGCCAACCATGCGGCGAAGGCCCAGCTGCTCGGCGACACCCTGCTGTCCGGCACCGACCGCCGCACCGCGAGCCAACTCGCCGCCGACCTTCAGGCGCTGGGCGGCTCGCTGTCCGCCAGCACCGACAGCGACCGGCTCGGCCTCGGCGGCTCGGTGCTTGCCAGTGGGCTGCCGGCGCTGCTCACGCTGATCGGCGAGGTGCTCACCGGCGCGTCCTACCCGAGGGACGAGGTGCAGGGCGAGCGGGAACGTCTCGTGCAGGAGCTGGTGATCTACCGCAGCCAGGCCGGGACCGTCGCCCGCGAAGCGCTGCTGAGCAGGATGTACGGCAAGCACCCCTACGGCCGCGAGATGCCGTCCGGCGAGGCGGTCGAGGCTGTCAAGGCGTCCGCGCTGCGCAGCCTGCACGCCAAGCGGGTCGCCCCCCGGGGCAGCGTGCTCGTGCTGGTGGGGGACCTGTCGCCCGCCCGGATCCTGGACCTCGTCGAGCAGTCACTGGCCGGCTGGGCGGCCAAGGGACTCGCGGCCGTCGCGCCCCCGCTGCCCGACCCGCCAGGCGGGCCGGCGCTGCTGATCGACCGGCCGGGGGCCGTCCAGACGACGGTCCGGATGGCGGGCTGCGCGCCCAGCCGCACGCACCCCGACCACGCTGCGTTCACGCTGGCAAACCTCGTGTTCGGTGGCTACTTCTCGTCGCGCTGGGTCAGCAACATCCGCGAGGACAAGGGCTACACCTACAGCCCGCACTCCGGTGTCGAGCACCCGCCGGCGGGCTCGAGGGTGACCCTCGCTGTCGACGTGGCCACCGCCGTCACGGCGCCTGCGCTACTGGAGACCTGGTACGAGCTGGGCCGCATCGCCACCCTTCCGGTCAGCCAGGGCGAGCTCGATCAGGCCCGCCGCTACGCCGTCGGCTCGCTGGCCCTGTCCACAGCGAGCCAGGCCGGGCTGGCCAGCACGCTGTCGGCGCTGACAGCCTCCAACCTCGGCATCCAGTGGCTCCGTGACTCACCGAAGGCGCTGGCTGCCGTGACGGTCGAGGACGTGCTTGAGGCTGCGGCCCGCTACCTGTCGCCGGCCCGGCTCACCACAGTGCTGGTCGGCGATCGCACGCAGGTGGAGGGGCCGACCGCGCGGGTGCTGCCCCTCGTCACGTCGTGACCGACGGCCGTCCGGCGCTGTCGCGCTCCACGGTCGACCGCGACGCGGCCACCCGCGAGGACGGCGCCGCGCTGGACCGCGCCTGGTCGAACGCCAAGGTGCTGATGCTGGAGGATGGCCTGGCGCTCGTCGACGGCACCTCGCTGGTGCTTGTCGACGCCGCCGACGCGCCCGACGGTGCCGAGCGGTTCTACCTGGGCAGCCAGGACGGTCAGGCCTACTTTGCGGCGATCGGGCCGCTGCCGCGCCGGCTCGGCGCGACGGCGCAGGGGCTCCGCGAGATCGGGGCAGCGCTGGACGACCGTGACGCCGGCCTGCTGACCCACGCCGTCGGGCTCGCCAACTGGCACGCCACCCACCTCCGGTGCCCGCGCTGCGGCGCGCCGACCCACAGCGCAAAGGGCGGCGCCGTACGGATCTGCGAGGCGGACGCCAGCACGCACTTCCCACGCACCGACCCGGCCGTCATCGTGCTGGTCACCGACGGCGCCGATCGAGCCGTGCTGGGACGCTCGGCAATCTGGCCGCCCCGGCGCTACTCGACTCTTGCCGGCTTCGTCGAGCCGGGCGAGAGCGCCGAGCAGGCCGTCGTGCGCGAGGTCGCCGAGGAGGCCGGCATCGCGGTCCGGCAGGTCGTCTACCGCGGCAGCCAGCCGTGGCCGTTCCCCGCCAGCCTGATGCTCGGCTACCGCGCGGTCTGCGACCCGGATGCCGAGCCGGTGCCGCAGGACGGCGAGCTCGCGGACGCCGGCTGGTTCACCCGGAAGCAGCTACGCGATGCGGGCGGATGGGAAGGCGGCCCCGGCCCGGTGCTGCTGCCCCCACCGGTGTCCATCGCCTACCGGTTGATCACCGAGTGGGTGGCGGAGGGGCCGACGGGGACCTGACCCCGCTACGAGCTCGGCTCGACGGTCCTCGTCACCACCCAGCGGTGCTTGCCGATCGCGCGGTCCCGGGTGAATCCCAGTTTCTCGTACGTCGAAAGCGCGCCGTTGAACAAAAGCCGGCGGGCACGCGGGCGGCGTCCTCTGGGTAGCCCTCCACGACCCCGCCGCCGAGGCCGCCGATCAGGTCCAGCGCACCGGCCAGCGCCGCAGCCGCCACCCCCTGGCGCCGGCGGCCCTTGCCGACGAAGCAGCAGGCGATCCGCCAGTCCGGGGACGACGTTTGCCCGCGCTCGTAGGCGGCGCGGCTCTTGATGCGGGGAACTTCTTCGGGGCTCCCGAACTGGCACCACCCGAGGCAGTCGTCCCCGGTGAAGACGAGCGCGGCGTGCGTCGTGCCTGCCCGTACCCGCTCGAGCTTGCGTCCGTGGTTCGTGTCAGGCGTCGTGTCCTTGCCGACGCCTTCAGCGTGGAAACCCATGCACCAGCAGCCGCCGAAGACACCGTTGTGGTGCCCCACCAACGCCGCGAACTGCCGCCATGTCGACTCGTCGAGGGGCTTGACGGTGTACGCATCTGACGCCACCGGGTCGACAATAGCGGCCACGCCGGGTCTGAAGCGTGCCTTCCGCAGCCAGACAGCGCGGGTCTCGCTACGGAAGGGCTGCTTTCAAAGCACGACCGAGAGCTGCGCAACGACACTGCCGACGTGCTGCGCAAGCGGGGTTCTGATCACCACTGACGTCGACACACGAGCGCGGCGGCTGGCAACCCCGGGTCCGGCCCGCGCATCAACGTCAACGATTTTCGGTTTGGCGCGCTCCCGACTACCGCCGGATCAGCACAGCCGGCCGGAGCGGGTCCTCGGCGCGCACCAGCACGTCGCAGCTGGCGCCCGGCTGCACCAGGGCGTCGTACGCCGTGAAGGCCGGCAGCTGCCACGTCGGCACGCCCTGGCGCAGCAGCGCAGCCGGCGACAGCGCAACGTGCACGGTCAACTCCGCCGGTAGGTCCCGGCCGAGCAGGAACAGGCCGTCGACGAGCACTACCGCCCGCGGGGGCAGGGGCAGCCGCTGCAGGCGTGCGGAGCGGTCGCTGCCGGCGTCACGCAGCTTCGGCAGCCACGTACCGTCGGCCGCCAGGACCTCGCGGCGCAGCGCCCCGGCATCGAGCCAGCCCTCGCGAAACGCGTCCGGGTCCTCGCGGCCGTAGGCGTACCGCTCGCCGGCCGGTCGCAGGTAGTCCGCACCACGCACCCTGCACGGCGTCCGGCCGGCGGCAACCAGGCGGGCCACCATCGCGTCGGCGAGCCGGCCGCCGCCCAGGCCGTCGATCAGGACCCGGGCCACCTCGGGCGCCGGCGCGAGCAGCTCGACCAGGTCGTCGGCCAGTCCTTGCGGCGAGCGGGCCGAGAAGGAGCTCAGCGCCGGCCGGCGAGCTCGGGCGGCAGCGGAACGGCCGGATCCGTCGAGGACATCACGACCTCGCGGGCGAGGTCGTGGACCTTGCGGCCTCGCGAGCGGGCCACCTTGCGCAGCCGCTCGAAAGCCTCGCGGGGTGAGTGGTGTTGGCGCTCGGTGAGCACGCCGATCGCCTGCTCCACGATGACTCGGGCCACGAGCGCGTGCTCGAGCTGAACGACGGAGAGCCGGAGCTGGCCGACCTCGTCGAGGGGCTGGTCGGGGCGGCGGGGCCGACCGCCCGGGTCGACCTCGCTCGCCAGCAGGTCGGCGAGCACCATTGCGCTGGTCAGGTCACCGGTCCGCTCGCCACCGATCTCCCAGCCACCCTCCACGCTGCGGCGGATGGTCACGCCCTGCTCGGTGAGCGGCCCCAGGTGGGCCGCCACGACCTTGGCGAGCTCGGTCAGCACCTGGATGGATTGCTCGTTGACCTCGACGCTGCCCCGGTCGATGCCGCACAGCGTCGCCACCACGTGCCCGGTCGCGTCGCGCACCGGCACACCGACGTAGGAGGTGATGCCCAGTGCCATGACGACCGGCGAGTCGGCGAAAGCCGGCTCCGCTGCGGCGTTGGAGGTCGCGCCCGGGCCGCTGTCGAGCATCCGGGCGCAGAGGCTGTCGGCGCGCGATGAACCGCCGCCCTCCTCGACACCGGTCCAGTCGGCGCTGGTCTGGACGCGCTCGAAGGTGAAGGTCTCGTCGGTCAAACCGCCGACGAAGACGACCTCCATGCCGAGCAGGCTCGCCGCTGTCGACAGGACAGCGTCGATCGCGGGGTGCGAGAGGTCGCTGGGGGGCACGTCGGGCTGCTTCCTGGAAAGGCGCTGGTCCGGTAGTGTCCCCTAAGCGCACCCGGGCACGCCAGGCGGCTGCACAGATCAGGCAGCGAGCCTGGCCTTGACCTGCGCCAGGCTCGGGTTGGTGAGCGCGGTGCCGTCAGCGAACACCACGGTCGGTACGGTCTGGTGACCCCCGTTGACGCTCATCACGTAGTCGGCCGCCGACGGGACCTGCTCGATGTCGACCACGTCGTACCCGACGCCCTCGCGGTCCAGTTGCTTCATCAGCCGGTGGCAAAAACCGCACCACTGGGTGCTGTAGATCGTCATTGCGGCGCTGCTGATCTCGGCGGTCACGCTGGCTCCTGGTTCAGGGGATGCGGGGCGTGAGTGCCGGCCGCGTTGTCGTCAACAGGCGGCGGGTCCGGCGCGTTCCCGCGGCGGCGGGCCTGGGAGACTGCCCGGGTGACGCCGGACCAGCTGCTCGACGCCCTTGACCCCGAGCAGCGGGAGGCCGCTCAGTCTGTCACCGGGCCGGTCTGCATCCTGGCGGGCGCGGGCACCGGCAAGACCCGGACGATCACGCACCGGGCTGCGTATGCCGTCGCGTCGGGAGCCGTACCACCGAGCGCGCTGCTGGCGGTGACCTTCACGGCACGCGCGGCGGGCGAGATGCGGACCAGGCTGCGCGGGCTCGGCGTCGGCGGGGTGCAGGCCCGTACTTTCCACTCGGCGGCGATGAAGCAGCTCGGCTACTTCTGGCCCAAGGTGGTCGGCGGAGCGCCGCCGACGCTGCTGACCAACAAGTTCGGCCTGGTCGCGAACGCTGCAGCCAGGGCCCGGCTGCGCCCCGGCACCTCCGAGCTCCGCGACCTGCTCTCGGAGCTGGAGTGGGCGGCCAGCACGCTGGTCGGCCCCGACGACTATCCGGCGGCTGCCGGCAAGGCCGGGCGCACCCCGCCGTACGACCCGGCGGTGGTGGCGCAGGTCTACCTGGCCTACCAGGATCTGAAGCAGGCGCAGGGCGTTGCCGACTTCGATGACCTGCTGCTGCTGACCGCCGCCGTGCTCGAGGAGCACCCCGACGTCGCCGCGGAGTTCCGCTCGCGCTATCGCTCATTCGTCGTGGACGAGTACCAGGACGTGACGCCGCTGCAGCAACGACTGCTCGACGCCTGGCTGGGAGGGCGCAGTGACCTGTGCGTCGTCGGGGACGTCAACCAGACGATCTACTCCTTCACCGGCGCGACACCGCAGTTCCTGGTCGGTTTCCGGGCCCGCCACCCGGGCGCGACAGAGGTACGGCTGGTTCGCGACTACCGCTCCACCCCGCAGGTCGTCGGCCTTGCCAACGCCGTCATCGCCCGAGCCACCGCGCGGGCCGCCCGCCTCGAGCTCGTCGCGCAGCGGCCGGCCGGGCCTGCGCCGGCCATGGCGGAGCACCTCGACGAGCCGGCAGAGGCCGCCGCGGTCGCGGCCCGCTGCCGCGCCCTGATCGATGGCGGCACTCCCGCCAGCGAGATCGCGGTGCTCTACCGCGTCAACGCCCAGTCAGCGGCGTACGAGTCCGCGCTCTCGGACGCCGGCGTGCCCTACCTGGTGCGCGGCGGTGAGCGCTTCTTCGACCGCACCGAAGTCCGCGAGGCGACCCTGCTGCTTCGTGGGGCGGCCCGGGCCGCCGACACCGATGCGCCCGCCGGGCTCGCCGACGAGGTCGCCGACGTGCTGCGGGCCGGGATGTCCTGGCAGGCCGCGGCGCCGCCGCCCGGCGCCGGCGCGACCCGGGAGCGCTGGGAGTCCCTTGCTGCCCTGCACCGGCTGGCCGGTGACGTCGCTGTCGCCGACCCGGCCGCAGGTCTGCGCGAGCTCGTCGCCGAGCTCGAGGAGCGAGCCGCGGCGCAGCACGCCCCCACCGTGGACGGCGTGACCTTGGCGTCGCTGCACGCTGCCAAGGGGCTGGAGTGGGACGCGGTCTTCCTGGTGGGGCTCGTGGACGGCACGCTGCCGCTGGTGCATGCGGACACCCCGGAGCAGGTCGAGGAGGAGCGCCGGCTGCTCTACGTCGGCATCACCCGGGCCCGCGAGCACCTGTCGCTGAGCTGGGCGCTGGCCCGATCGCCCGGTGGCCGCGCGTCGCGCCGGCCCTCGCGCTTCCTCGACGGCCTGCTGGGGTCGACCGCGACGCGCCCGGCCGGCGGCCCGTCCGCGCGTCCCGGCAGGAAGACGCCGCCCACGACCTGCCGGGTCTGCGGGGCCGGGCTGGTTGCTGCCGTCGACCGCAAGCTGGGCCGGTGCGCCGACTGCCCAGCGGACCGCGACGAGGCGTTGTTCGAGGCGCTGCGCGACTGGCGCGCCGGTCGGGCGAAAGAGCTCAAGCAGCCGGCGTACTGCGTGTTCACCGACGCCACCCTCGCTGCGATCGCCGAGCAGCGCCCCGGCACGGTCGCCGCGCTGGTCGCCATCCCCGGCATCGGGCAGGCCAAGCTCGACAAGTTCGGCGAGGCCGTCCTGACGCTCGTCGGCGCGGGTGCCTGGACCGGGTCGCCACAACCCGGGTCGCCACAACCCGAAATGCCGCTACCCGCCGAGCCGCCAACCGCTACGCAATAACCCCTTGCACGGCCCGGCGGGGTTCTCTACCCTCGCCGATGAACGCACGGCAGTTGCCGCGCAGATAGCAGGAGGAGGTGGCCCCCGTGAAGACCAACATCATGTGGGCTAGCACCCTGCTCGCGACGCTCGGCGTCAGCAGGTCCCTGATCTCGCCCTTCCCGGCCAAGCACGGGAGCGGACTGTCCTTCGCCGATCACACCGACGTCACGGATCTGCCTCCTCGAGGCGCCCCGGTCTGACCCCAGACCAGCGCGCACCTCGAGGCCGCGGACCCCGTACACCGGGATCCGCGGCCTCTCTGCTTTTCCCGGGCTCCTGCCCACCGGGCCACACCCGGCCCCTTCCTATCTCCGACCCACCCGTTTTGGGCGGCCGCACCCCTGGCCGTTTCCCGAGGAGGCGACACCCCGCATGACCACTGCCCTCGCTGCGCAGGCAGCGGGCAAGAACGAGCTGCCCTGCTGGGGTGAGTCCCCCGACCTGTGGTTCGCCGAACGGCCTGCCGACGTGGAGGCAGCCAAGGCGCTCTGCCTGCCCTGCCCACTGCGCGACGCCTGCCTCGCGGGCGCTCTCGAGCGGCGCGAGCCGTGGGGCGTCTGGGGCGGCCAGCTGGTCGTCATGGGCGTCGTCCTGGCGCGCAAGCGGCCACGCGGCCGCCCGCGCAAGGACGCCCTCGCCGCCTGAGCACATCCACCGATGCACCCCCACGCGGTGCACATCCACCTGGTGCACATCCACCTGGTGCACATCCACCTGGTGCACATCCACCCGATGTGCATCCACCCGTCAGGAGCAGTTCCATGTACGCAGCACTCGCTGAACAGCTGATGCGCAGCGGCCTCGCGGAGCGACAACGACAGGCCAAGGCCGACAACCTGGCTGCGCGGGTCGCCGTCGCCAGGAAGTGGGAACGGCGGGCCGCATCCTCGGCCCGGCGCGCCCGGCTGGCCCGCGCTGCCATCCGCTGAATCGCGTACGTACGCCGGTGCGCCCCCGTCGACCTAGGCGGGCGCGCGCCGGTGCACGGCCAACCCTGGAGGCAGTTGCGGCTGGCGCGCCCCCGCCGCGGGTCAGTTCAGAATGACGGCGCCCCGGCAGGTCTCGCCGGTCGCGGCCTGCTGGGCGGTGAAGGAGATGCGGTCCTTGCCCGGCGTGTTCGGGATGCGCCGCGAGACCGTGTACGCACGAGCGGTGGGCATGGCGTTGCTCCGGTGCGGGATCTTGCCCGGTGCCCCGGCACCGTCAGCCCACCCCAGCTCTGGCGACCATCGGACGCATGTCCTAGGTCCCCGGTGTCCGCTGACCAGGACGTCCCCGACACTGGAGCGCATGGACGCACCACCGGCACCCGCTCGCACCGCCCGTGGCTGAGCTGTTGGCCCGCTCTCTGGCCCTGGTCGTCGCAGTCTTGCTCCTGGTCGCGGTCGGGTCGGCACTCATGTCGCTGGTCGCCGGGACCCTGGGCCGGGGAGCGCTGCTGCGCCAGGTAGGACAGTTGCTTGCGGCGTCGTTGGCCTGGCTGCTGGTGAACCGGCCGGTTGAGGGCCGGGTGCTGCTGGTGGTCGCGCCGGGGCACGGCCTCACCCAGGCCGACCTGCTCGTGCTGCCAGCGGTGCTGCTCGCGGGCCTGCTGACGGCCCTTCGTCTGAAGAGCCGAGGCAGGCCGTAGCGTGTGCCGCCATGACCACGTACTGCGCTCCCTGCGTCACTGACCTCGCCTTGCTCCGGGATGCGGTGACGGCCGTCGGCGGCACCGCCTGCTGCGCCGCGCATGCCGTGCTGCTCACCCACCCGCATGACGCGCATGGTCGCCGGCGAGCCCGCCTTGCCCAGTTGCGCTCACTGGCCGAGGCTAAGGCAGCGACGGCCCCGGTCGAGGATCAGCCAGGGCTGGAACTGCTCATGCACGAGTACACCCTCGCCGGCGCGATGGACATGGGGGGGCAACCGCGCCCCGACGGCTCGCAGCAGCGTCCCGAGCGAGGGGAGCGGCCAGAGCGGGGCGAGCGGCCCGAGCGGCCCGACCGGGGCGAGCGGCCGGACCGGCCGGGCGAGCCTGGCGTGCGACCCGGCAAGCGGCGAGGGCGTCACCGTGGCGACCGTCCGGATAGTCCGGCCGGTGAACGGCAGGGCGGCGCGCCCACGTCCGGCCCGACGGAGCCGGCGTCCGAGTCCACCCCCGCGTCCGGGCCCGCGTCCGAGTCCGAGTCCGGGCCCGCGTCAGGGGCCACCCCCGCGACCGGGCCGGATCTCAGCGAGACCACGATCGGCCAGCAGGC
>ENA-OBIO01000402-OBIO01000402.1-metagenomes-genome-assembly--contig:-NODE-402-length-23294-cov-4.27789_pt1 | contig 23294 bp, 19 predicted proteins | sample MGYA00153383_OBIO01 | MGnify analysis MGYA00153383 | reverse complement strand
CTTAGGGTTGGATGAGGATTGGAACTATATAGCCACCGACTAGCTCACCTTTATCGAAGGTGGTTGCATCCAGCCTTAGGGTTGGATGAGGATTGGGTAATATAAAAATTTAGTAGTTATCAAATCTTTTGCTTCAGAAAACCCATTAATTTGCTCAGGAAAGAATTAGATACGGGTGCATGAATCGAACTTGACATCAGTGGATCGATCGATTGCTTAATTGGCGGTGGTGATGAGATCGACATTTCCTGCGCTAGCCCAACTGCACACAGTCGAAAGCCGATCTGTTGCACTCGATCGATCTCTAGCCCCAATTGTCCGGCGATGTTGGCGATTGATATCTCGCCTAGAGCTAGATTCCAGACTTTTGACTCTTGAGTATCCAGCCGCAGATCTGGAGGTGTTGAGGATACTCTTTGGAGTGCAGACTCTGGAGCGGGTAATTTGGCAGTTAATCCACTCCAATCTTTGAGCATCCTCAAACCTCGCAAAGATACCTCTTGAGCGGTAAGACTGATCCCAGTCATTTCGGTATACGTGAGCGGGGCTTGAGGATCGAAGGTAAACCGTCCGTGATGGATTTCACCAAACAGTTGACACACACTAGCCACCACTTGAGCATCAAACAGTAACCTCAGTTGCGAACTATCGATCGCATTACAAGATTTGAGATAAGTCCCCAGTGGTTGTTCTAGCTTATGTGCATTGATTGATAGTCCCGTAACTTGCTCTGGGGATAGCCATTGGCGTTGTTGCATCATCTTGAGTAAGCCGCGATCCTCCAGTCCATGTCCATGACTCACAGACATAATTCGTCCGGTTTGGAAGGAGATGTAGTAGGCATTATCCATAGAGCGACTCAAGCACCGATCTGACTCGATCGATAATAAACCCGATCGATCGTCTGCTTGGACAAAGTTAAAGATTTCGGCTAATGAGTATTCCGATAAGTAACCCGTTAGGGACATGACGATTTAGCCAATATATTTGAGATCGAGCGTCGATCGATCGAGGAAAAACGATCGGCAGGATGGAAACTACCTCTGCACTATCATGCCCATTTAGAACACATTTGCTAACACCAGCAATAAATTAGGGTGAATGTTAAACAGTTGACAGTTGACAGTTGACAGTTGACAGCGATTCGCGCTCCTCGGCTCTGCCGAGGGTTTAGCGAATTAAGAGAGCGAAGTGATTAAAACGGAGATTGAAAGGCTTGCGGGTGAACCGCCCAGCACTCCGTTCTAATCACAATCGCACCTTTGGGCAGGAGGCTCTAAACCCCTGAGATTCAGTAAATAGGCAGGGAGTGTGTCCTCAAATTCACCGATCGAGGTGATGCCACCGCGCAGAAATTCAGATTTCCTAATCCCGATTACTCAGTTAAAATAGAAATGTAAAGTTAGATCCCTTCAGGTATAGATGGAATTCCTATCACTAGAGACAATCCAGTCACTGGCAACTCAATACGGATATCTCGCTGTCTTTGTAGGCATTCTGTTAGAAAATTTAGGGATTCCATTACCTGGTGAAACCATCACGATCGTCGGTGGTTTTTTAGCGGGAAGTGGCGAACTAAACTTTTGGCTCGTCCTCGGCTCTGCCGCGAGTGGAGCTTTTATTGGCGGTATCGGCGGTTACTTTGTCGGTAAGTACGGCGGCTGGAAACTGATCCTCGCTGGTTCAAAAGTCTTCCGCATCCAAGAAGTCCAGTTAGAAGAGATCAAGACTAAATTTAGCGAAAATGCCGTTAAAGCTGTCTTCTTCGGTCGATTTATCCCCTTGATTCGGATCTTTTCTAGTCCGATGGCTGGTGTCGTAGAGATGCCATTTGGTAAATTTATTGGGGTTAATTTGGCTGGAGCGTTGACTTGGGCATCGGTGATGACGACGCTGGCTTTTTTCGTCGGTAAAGTAGTCTCGCTCGAACAGTTGCTAGAGTGGGTGAGTAAGTTTGCGATCTTGGCTCTATTTATCGCGATTGCCGCGATCGGTGTGCCAATCTGGCTGGAATCTCGCACGTTAAAATCAGGTGAAGGTGAATAACCATCACCTAAGGTAGCGGCAATATACGAATTGTCCTACCTTGGGGCATAATACTTTTAGGGAATGGCTGCACCTGCTTTACATCGCACCTAAATATTTATGAACTGTTATCAATGTGGGGGAGTAGTCACAGCAAGCGATCGCTTTTGTGAAGAATGCGGGGTGAGTCTGCTCGCGCCCAATCCCCACGCGATCGATAATAGTTGTCAGAAATGCGGTGCGCCACCGAGCAAAATTGATGCTGAAAGATACTGCATAGAATGTGGATTTCGTCAAGTGGCGTCAAACGAGCTGAACGAACTGCAACCCGCTCCCAATCTAGCTGGAGCCAGCGATCGCGGTCGTAGACACCATCAAAATGAAGACGCGATCGCCCTCAAATTTATTGAACCAGACACATATATTATCGTCGTTGGTGATGGCGTATCTAACTCCCAACACCCCGAACTCGCCTCTCAAGCGGCGGTAACTGCTTGTATTGAAGCAATTGAGATTGCCATCCAACAAGGGATCGAACCAGCTACCGCCATCTGCCAAGGTGTTGACGCTGCACTCATAGCTGTTGCCAAAATCCCGATCGATCCGACATCCGACATCGATCCATCATCTACCACGATCGTTACCGCCATCGTCCGCGATAATATTGCCACCATCGGCTGGTTGGGTGACAGTCGCGCCTACTGGCTCGGTGCAGAAAAATCGCTCCAACTGACTCAAGATGACTCCTGGATGCGCGATGCGATCGAATCAGGATTCACCCCCGCCGAAGCCGAAGCATCCCCCTACGCCCATGCGATTGTCCGCTGGCTCGGTGCAGACACCACCGACGATGGCAAACCCAATCTCACGACTTTTCCCATCCCTAGCGCGGGTTGTCTCCTGCTCTGTACCGATGGCTTGTGGAACTACGCCCCAGATCCCAATTTTCTCCACGATCTGATCCAACAAGCTCCCAACGACAGCAGATCGATCGCCCGTTACCTCACTCAGTATGCAAATCAGCAAGGCGGACAGGATAATATTACAGTAGCTATCCTCATCACTAGCGATCGGGAAATCATTGCATAACTCGTCGCCTTTGCGCCCAAGTATTCAGTAATTAGCAAAAGTAGAGATCTAGCCATCCTAAACGATCGGCTATGTTGATGTAGGGTGTGTTAGGCATCAGCCGTAACGCACCAGGAGCAATACCCAAGGATCTGATTTAGGATTGCTATAGAAGAGAGTAAGTGTCTGAGCGTAACCCGAATTATGGTGCGTTACGCTTGCGCTAACACACCCTACAACTAATCCCTAATTCCTAAAACCTAAAGCCTAAAACCTAACACCTAATCCCTAACCCATGTTTAACGCCGAAGTCTTCCAAAATCCCTACTTACCCCAAGGTGCTACAGAAGTAAACGCCATCATGACGATTACCACTAGTGGTGAGGGAGTAACGATTGCCACACCTACAAATCTCCGCTTGTTTGGGATTATTTGCGATATATCTGGCTCGATGGGTGGGGCTAAAATACTCGCAGCTAAAGATGCGATCGTCAAAATCATCGAGCTGCTCCCTACCGATGCCGCATTTTTTGTCGTCACTGGATCGAGTCGGGCAAAATTATTGGTACCGTTAGTAAATGCCGTACCTGAGAATAAACTTCGGGCAATTTCCCAGGTAAAAGAAATTAGTGCTAACGGGGGGACATTGATGTCCACTTGGCTGCATACCGCCTTGAGTGAATTTAACAAGATGCCCCAGGCAATTTGTCAAGCTTTATTGCTTACCGACGGACAAAACGATCTCAGCGACGAGCAAGACTTAATCACAGTTTTAGACGCATCTGAAGGTAAATTCCAGTGCGACTGTCGTGGAGTGGGTACGGATTGGCGGGTGTCAGAATTACAGAAAATTGCGGCAAGATTATTAGGGACAACTGATATTATCCCCTCACCCGATCGCATTGCCGAGGACTTTCAAGAAATCCTCACTAAAGCAATGGGAAAAACTGTCAGCGATGTTAGCCTGAGATTATGGACTCCAATGGGTGCAAAGGTGTTATTTTGCAAACAGGTAAGTCCCGAAATCGTCGATGTCACCAGTCGTGCGAAAGTTGTCAGTGAAAGAATTGTCGAATATCCTACAGGTGCTTGGGGGAGTAATGAATCTCGCGATTATCATTTCTGCATCCAAATTAACGCCGGAAATATCGGCGATGAAATGTTAGCAGGAAGAGCGAGTTTGATAACTCAAACTAACGGACAAGAAACCAAAATCACCGAAGCCAAAATCCTCGCCACTTGGACAGAAGATGAAGCCAGAACCGCGAAGATCGATCGACGTGTCGCTCACTATACCGGACAAGCCGAACTAGCACAATCGATCCAAGAAGGTTTGGAAGCCAGAGCGCAAGGCAATATCGATGTCGCCACCGTTAAACTAGGTAAAGCCGTCAAACTCGCTCACGAATCGGGCAACGAAGCCACCGCCAAACTCCTCCGCTCCGTCGTCGATGTCGAAGATGCCGCAGCAGGTACCGTCCGTATCAAGCGCACGGTAGCTAAAGAAGATGAAATGATGCTAGAGACTCGATCGACCAAAACGGCTAGAATCCCGAAGTAGGCTTTAGGCTTTAGGAAGGCTTTAGGCTTTAGGCTTTAGGCTGGAGAACGAAGACACTTTAAGCCCGATCCTTAGAGCCTAACACCTAACATCTAACATCTAAAGCCTAACACCTAACACCTAACACCTAAAGCCTAAAGCCTAAAATGATTTGTCCCAAAGGTCACAACTCAACAGAATCAGATTTTTGCTCGGAATGTGGGGCAAAGATCGTCGGGGTGAGGATTGCCGAACTCGGCTCAAATCCCACCAATAAAACCACGCCTACGGCTACCGCCGCCATCTCAGTCCAACCTTGTCCCGATTGTAGTACTCCCCATGAGGCAGATAGTGGCAACTTTTGTGAGATTTGCGGTTTTAACTTCCTGACTGGTGCCAAAGGTGGCGATCCATTATCCATTTTTCCACCGCCGATTCGATCGTCAGCCAATAGTCTATATACAGCCCCAACCCAGCGACCACCCCAACCTGCTAGTACCTCAAATCCCGCGATCGAGGCAGTCAAACAATGGCAGATTGTTGTCTCGATCGATCCGAGTTTAGCCACCCCCAACAGCCCCACAGCCCCCACTCAAGCCCCAATTACTATCTCCTTAACCCAACCTACCAATCTGATCGGGCGGACTAGTATCGCTCGTGCGATTCACCCAGAGATTCCGTTAGATTTGGATGATGCTATCTCCTCGCGTCACGCGATTCTCACCCTCCATCCCGACGGCTCCCTGGTACTTAGGGATATCGGTTCGTCCAATGGCACAATGGTGAATGGTCGAGAAATTGCCGTGATGTCCGATATTTCGATCGCATCTGGTGATGAAATTACCCTCGGACATTGGACGAGAATTAAGTTGACAGTCGATCGTTTAAATTAGGTAGGCTAAATACCATTCTTAATTATTGAATTAAGTAAATTTTCTTTGACCATCGATTGGCGCAGCACCTCTAGTAAAAGGTCTTGTGTCGTTGGTAAATCCAGACGATTGACCTGTTCTTGATAAACTCTCAAACTGAATTCTTGCTCAAAGCTCAAACCGACGGAAACGTCCATAGTTAAATTAATTGATAATTGATAATTGATACTTCGACTACGCATCGCCAAGGGCGAGGCTGTGCCTACGGCAGGCTACTTGTGCTGAGCGAAGTCGAAGTACAAGTAGCCAACAGTACAAGTAATTGATAATTGGGTTGTCCCGCTGGGGATTTCAACACAGAAGCCATAGCTTCTGTTCTTCGTTAAACTAGGATCTGGGGGTGAATTAGATCGTATCCGGCTGCTTTGAGCTTCTGATTACTGACTTGCAAGCTCTTGCGCCCAAGACTTAGTTTGGAGGTATCCCACTGCACTTGTGGCAAACCGTAGGCGGAACAGACCAGCTTGACCTGTTCTTTGACGGTGAGCTGGCTGTCGTCAACCAGATTATAAATTCCCTCTAGCTCATTTAACCGAGCAAACTCGATCGCGCCGACGATATCATCGCGGTGAATCCAATTAATAAACCGATCGCCCTTACCTGGCATCGTCATCCCCGCCATACCACCAAACATACCCACAAGCTCTCGATCGGGGCCATAAATGCCCCCCAGTCGCAGCACACAGACTTTTTGGTTGCGATTAGCTGCTTGCAAGATGATTTGTTCGGACTGATGCAGCACTTGGCTACTGTGCTCTAGCGGGTCGATGTAGGTAGTCTCATCCACCCATTTTCCCTGTCTGTCGCCATAGACAGAGCAGCTACTCAAGTAGATAATTTGCTTGACATTTGGAGCCTGGGCTAGAGCATCGACCAAATTCTGGGTCGTAGTGATGTAAGTATCTGCATAAGCCGTTTCGGTTGCTACTTGGAACCCTGTAGGCGCAACGCTGACGACCAGAGTGGTTTGACCTTCGAGGAGTGAATGTATGGCTGGGAGGTCATCCCCTTTCATTAAGACTACTTTGGAGACTATGCCCGCAAGTGCCGCCACCCGTTCTCTACTGGTGGTCGTACCCGTCACATCATGTCCCCGATCTTGCCAATAGTCGGCGACTGCGCTACCCACATATCCACACCCCAGAATCGCGATGTTCTCAAACAGCGGGCGGCTCTGAGTCTGCTGGCGAATCAATTTAGTGAGCAGATCCATGTCAAATGCCGAGCTGGACTCGCCAAAAGGATTGTTTTTGTCAATGGGGTCGTACATATTTTCGGGTATTAATTACTATCGGGAGCAGTTGAAGTCTCGATCGACATACAGGACAGGACTTAGATCCTGTGTATCCATACTTGAAATTCTTTGAGCAATCGGTTTTTGTTAATTACTCATTCAAAATTTAATGTCAACTTATGTAACAACCTATTGACAGAATACCAATTTTTGTTTTCAAGGGGCAGACCGGATAACCGTCATTGCGGTGGCGGGGCGAGGATAGCCCAATTACTACAAGCCCATCTCCTGGAGGATCGCGAATTTGGAAGATCGATCTACAGTCTAGATTTAGAGCAAGTTTTAGGTAAAACTTGCTCTTTTTAATTACATCGGGCGAAAAATAACAATCTCGATCGCGTAGGCTACCGCCGCACCCAACAAACCAAACGTGAGATAATTTCCAGTTTTGCTGTCTGAACCTAAAAGTCGATCTTTGTTGCTAGCTGAAAAAAACAGCGACCATGCTTGAGTCGCACCGATCTTTTGAAAGTGATTAAATTCAGGGTTAAAGATTGGAGCTATATTTTGGTTTTGCATGTGAGGACGAGGCTATTAAACTACTGTAACAAATCTTAACATAACACTAGTTCAATCTCGATGATGGGACGGTCGAAGTAGGGTCAGTAGTAAAATTTTGACAAGGAAAAATAGTAACTGTCCCAGGGGGTAACGAAGATTGGTCATTGCAGCGATTTTTTAGCATGGTAAATGCCACAATCTTCAAGATCCGAGCACTTTAAGTGGCTGAAACCCATTGGATGCTCCAACCCTGGGACAGTTACGAAAAATATCTATCTCCTACAGCTCGATCGGATCGATAATACTTCTTCAGATCGAGAAATAGAGAGGTGAACTGCTCAGTTTCTTAACTGGATCGCCCGCCCAGTACCCTAAAAACAATCCACCTAAACGGTGGGGGATTTCAACCCCGAAGCCATAGCTTCTGTTCTTCGTTAAACTGTGAATATTGGTCATCGCGCATGGACATCGCGATCTTTCAAAACGATCGCGATCGGTAGTTAATGCGAGTAATGATGGTGGGATATGCTCCCGATCTACTAGATCGCCTCTTTAATTTTTCCAACGAATAACGCAGATAGAGCGATAAGTCAAACCGATCTAGTGGTGGTAATTACCCACTTATTTTAGACATAATAATCAAATATGCTTTTAGGAGTCGGTCTAGTCACCACAATATTCGGAAATAGTAATTATGACAAATTCTCCAAAGGTACTCTCTACTGCTGTCAACACTAATGGATGGCGGTGGGGGTTCACTCCTCAAGCTGAAAGTTGGAACGGTCGATTTGCAATGCTGGGTTTTGTAGCTGCACTCCTCACTGAATATCTTTCTGGTCAAGGCGTTTTGCATTTCTACAACCTCGTCCAAACTGTTACTACTGTTGTTAAATAGATTGACTGGCGATCGGTATTCTTGACGACGATAGTTGGCACAGCCTGTTTGAAAAAAGTGGCTGAGTCTTCGATCGGTAGTTAATTCGAGTGGAGACACTTTCATAGTTCTTTCATCGAGCATTATTAAATAAATCGGCAGTCGCTCGCCCAATTCCAAATAAGTCACGGTTTTAATCTCAAAGAGGATTCATAAACTAATGAACTCAACGGCAGTTATTGTAGCTTCAAGCCCAATCCACAGGAGATAATACTACTAATGATTGCAGTTTCTTTCATGTCAGACTTGCCTCTGCTCGGAGCAGTCTTGGCGACAGATGACCTTCCCAGTCGGGTGTCAACAGTCCAATCCTTGACTTCTAGTCAGTTCAATTTGGTTTACAATGCTTTTTCCTTTGCGATCGCCGCAATGTTTGCCTCAGCCTTGTTCTTCCTCAATGCTCAGGCTCAAGTGGGTGCAAAATATCGCCTAGCACTGCTAGTATCGGCGATTGTCGTCAGTATCGCTGGCTATCACTACTTCCGCATCTTCAACAGTTGGGAAGAAGCCTATAGCCTCCAAAATGGCATCTACACCTTGACTGGCGCACCATTTAATGATGCCTACCGTTATGTGGATTGGCTGTTGACTGTACCCTTGCTACTGGTGGAAACAGTTGCAGTGCTGGCATTATCAGGCAAGGAGTCCAGACCTTTGCTCACCAAGCTGGTCATTGCATCAGTCTTGATGATTGTCACTGGCTATCCAGGTGAGATTTCAGCAGTCATCAAAACTCGCTTGATTTGGGGTGCTGTTAGTACGGTGCCATTCGCCTACATTCTCTATGTACTATGGGTCGAATTGTCCAAGTCCCTCGAACGCCAACCCGTTGAGGTGCAGTCGATCGTCCGCAATATGCGCCTACTACTGTTATTCTCTTGGGGTGTTTACCCGATTGCTTACCTGCTCCCCGTGTTTGGGATCTCTGGTACGACGGCAACGGTAGGCGTTCAGGTTGGTTACACGATCGCTGACGTGTTAGCAAAGCCGTTGTTTGGTCTATTGGTATTTGCGATCGCCGTCTCGAAAACGAAGTTCGATCTAGACAATAGCAGTAAACCTAGTGCGGCAAATGATGCTCCTGAACTAGACGTAGTGCCCAGCCCTACTAATTCCTAATCGATCGCGTAGTGTCGCTAATCGAACATCAAAATTGAGCTAGGGGGGTTTTAAAACTTTACGCCCCCCTCAGCTCAATTTTTTGTCAACATGAGTTCTGGTTAATCCCAAAACTCCGAATCTGCCAAGGTTTAATAGTAGAATCTACGATCTCGGGTTGTGGTTCTTCAAGGATATTTACCACTCGATCGATCTCCAAACCTAGATCGCCAGTCAACTCAATTTTCCCCTCGACTCCATGAGCTTCATAACATCGCAATACCCACGAGCGATCTAAAGCCTCTGAAGGCTTGAATGCCATTAAAATTAGATTTTCTGCCTGTAAGTCGATAAAACTCTTACTAGATTTATTCACCACCCAGTCCCCCAGTCCTCCAGTCCCCCCGTCTCCCAATCCAACTACCTGCAACGATGAATTCAACTCCAATCCCTTTCGCACTGTCTGAGCGGCTTGCCAGGTGCCACTGTGGGGATAAATTGCGTAGGTAAACTCATGATAACCGCGATCGGCTGTTGGATCTGGCCACTTACTGCTGCGGAGTAATGTGAGTCTTAAATAATCAGTTCCCGCGTCGAAGCCATATTTACAATCATTCAAGATACTCACGCCATATTCGCCACTGTTGTCGGTGAGATCTACCCAGCGGTGCATCGGCAATTCCCACTTGGCTTTTTCAGCGGGGGTTGCGGGGATAGTTGGACGATCGATCGCACCACAGGCAGTTTCGGCGGTGGATCGATCGGCGGTAAGATTTAGAGGGAAGTTGGCTTTGATGAGGACATGTTCGGCTTGCCAATCGACGCTAGTTTCGATCCGAACGATCGGACTATGGACATCTAAAATATAATCTTGAGTAAATTCACATCCGGCTAATTCACGCACGACGCGCACGCATTGACGAACGGTACCGTTTTCGATCCACTCGATCGATTTTAGCTGGCTGGGTGGCAATTGTTTTTCGACATATTTAGGATCGATATTCCACGCGTCCCAGTATTGTTCGCCATCTCGGAAGGCTTGGAGTTGGTTTGCATCTGTAGATGTGAGCATGTGGCGGTGGTTGATGCGATCGTAGATGCTGGCAATATCTCCAGTTTCGGGGTTTATTTCTACTTCTACGAATTGGTTTTTAAAAATAAAATCGCTGGAAGCTCGTGTTTCCGTGGTGGCTAGTTGCTGCTGAGATGGTGTTACCCCCCCAAACCCCCTTGTAAAGGGGGGCTTTTCCAGCTCCCTCCCCTTGTCAAGGGAAAGCTTTTCTGGCTCCCTCCCCTTGATAAGGGGAGGGCTGGGGTGGGGTAAGGGACTACGCGCCAAGTCTAATATACTTGCAGGTGCTAGCCAGAATAAGCGATAACCAACGCTGGGTAAGTCGGTGGCGAGGAATAATAGATGTTCGGCGGATGATTGGCTGGGTAATAATTTCCCATCAGCATCAAAGACTCGCCATGCTGAGTCTGTGGGATTTAGGGGATATTTGACTACTTCGCTACGCTGCCAATTGAGTGCGTTAAAAATGACGATCGCAATTGCACCAGCTACAGGTGGAGTGGGAAGGATGATTCGATCGCAAATCTCACCCAAAGCATTACTGATTATCTGCGTCGTCACGCGTTCGACATTTTCCCAGCCCTCATTCGCCGTCACATATACAGGTGCGATCGCGGTGCCGGGGATGATATCGTGAAATTGATTGAATAATGTCTGTTTCCAAGCTGTCTCGATCTCTAATTTAAGTTCGTCGGGATAAGGTTGCTCAGTGACAATACAAGCGATCGACGACCATAGTTCAGCTTGATATAATAAATCCTCACACTGACGATTCGATCGCTTTTGATCGGCGTGGGTGGTAAAACAACCGCGATGGAATTCTAGATAGAGTTCGTCCTTCCATACTGGGAGCAGGTGACTATCCTTTCCATCTGCCAATTTATCCAGATACTTAACCGCCGTCGTAAATTCTAGATCGGGAAAGACATCGGACTTTGACCATCGATCGGCAATTTCCAACATATCACGGGTCGGCCCACCGCCATGATCGCCCACGCCGAATAGATAAAGGGACTCATTTATGCCTGTATTAGTTTGCCAAGCACAGGCATAGTCCATCATCTTCAATGGATCGATCCCTTCTCCAATCGGCGATGACATCAAACTCAGTACGCGGCTACCATCGGGTGATTCCCACCAGAATAATTGATGGGGAAATTGATTGGTATCATTCCAGAGAAACTTCTGAGTGACGAAATAATCGATCCCACCCTGCTTTAATAACTGCGGTAATTGCCAGCAAAATCCAAAGGTATCGGGAAGCCATGCAACTTGAGTTAATGCCCCAAATCTCGACTGGTTATAGGCTTGTCCATAAATAATTTGCCGCGCGATCGATTCTCCCGAAATCAGGTTAAGATCTGGTTCGATCCACATTCCCCCGACGATTTCCCATTTACCCGCCTGTACCTGCTGACAAATACCTGTAAATACTTCCGGCTGATGGATTTCCATCCACTCGTACAGAGCGGGGGTAGAATGACAAAATGTGAGATCGGGAAATAATTGCTGTAACTCCAGACTCGATCGAAATGTCCGCTCCGCTACTTCCCAAGTTTCGGCGACTTCCCACAACCACGCCATATCCAAGTGAGCATGTCCCAGCAATTGAATACTTTCCACCAAAATACCCTCCCCAGAGGAGCTATCATGAAAAATCCCCTCCTCGGAGGGGTGCCCGTAGGGCAGCACATTTATAGTGCGGGTGGGTAGATCTCCGCCGAAGCCCAAGATCGATTTAACTTGCTTTTTAACTTCTACCACCTGCGAGATAAACCGACAACGATCGATCTCCACCAAATCATAATCGATCGCCTCAACCATCCCCGCCACTGCCTCTAACTGCGATGGATTAAAACTCACTACCTGCTTTACCATCACCGCCAACTCATCCGCCAACCAGCCTGGTTCGGGATCTGTCAAATCTGCGGACTCATACACCAGCCGAGAACGCATCAAAGCACCGATATCGTGCTGGGGACTGACTAATCGCAACCGCACGTCTACAACCGTCCCAGGTACCGCAGCGGGCATCAATAATACACGCGGACTGCAATCGAATAGATCGCCCTCCTGTACCAACTCCCCATCCACAAATACCTGCGCCGTCTCCGCCCACCACGTCAGAGCCAACCGACAGGATAGACTAGTCACAGCATACCCATGTAGAGCCGCTGGTATCAACAGTTGTTGTGCCAACCAGATCTCTTGTCTCCCCCGCTCCCAAACGATCTGCCCCTTTGGGTTTAAACTCACCAGCTCCCATTGGCGCGGATCTGCATCTACAGATCCACTGCCCAGATTTAGCCGCCAATCAGTTAAAATATTGCTTTGACTCAAACTCCGCAATCGATCGATCCTCTCCAACAGAGACACCAACGAGATCGACACAGCAGATCCAATTCGATCGGCATCATTCATAATTTCGCTAAAATCTTAGATCCTAAAAAGATCGGCATCGATTGTCAACACTTCGGCTACGCTCAGTGCAAGCTGCCAACTAAACCCCCATGTCTGGATACCAAAGCCGAGTCTTCACCTTTATTAGCAAACGTACCAATCAGTTGAAAGATACCTGCACTAAAGGTTTGCGACACCTCAAGGTAGCAGTAGTTTGGAGCGGGCAAATTTTACTCTATCCTCTCCACTTACTCGCCCAGACAGCCAAAATTTTTCAACCCCAACTCGCGCCACCGCCGCCACAACGCGCCCTGACTTCCCAACCAGTTCCCGATCTTAACATCGAACAGGCTCTAGAATTGGTCGCCGCCACCGAACATCCGATCGCGATTGCAGGTGTACCATTAGCAATTGACAATCGATCGATCGTCGATGAAAATCTGTGGAATGTCGAGCATATTCAGCTCGATGAAGATAGGTTCGATCGCGATCTGACATCGAGCGATCGATTGGCACAGTCCGATCGAGTTACAATAGGCAAGCCAATTATTCGCGGGATGAGTTCGCGAACGATCGATCGACAGTTGGTTTTAGTCACTACCACCAATGAGATTATCGATATTCTCACCAACTCTCAGCAGCAGGAAATCCGCCGCCGCATTGGGATGGATTTAGCGATTAGTTGGGAATACTGGCATCAAGCAAAATTATCAGATCGCCAATATTCCCCACAACTATCATCGACAGATCGAGAATTTTTACTTCCCGCTCGACTGGAAGATGAAGTATATTCTAGCCGCAAAATTCCAACTTTACAACAGCCAAAATTATTCAATCCAGGTAAGATTTGGCAGCAATTAACAGGATGGGTGAAAAAAGCCATCCCACCCCAAACCACAATCGACAAGCCCCAATTACCTCGCCAATTGCCATCTGCCAGTTATTCATTTATCCCACCGCCAATCGATAACAGATTTCTAGATCTGCCGCAGCTCCCACCCATCAAACAACCACAGACATTAGCCAGTCAGGATAATCCAGTTCGCACGTATCAATTCCCACCAGATTTGCTCAAACAATGGTGGAGTTACTATCGAGATTATTTCTACATCCCCGCCCGTACAAACGATTCGCTCGTTCATCAACCAGCCGAATTTAAATTGACGCCATTGAGACAGCCGCTCGAATCGAACATCGAGTCAGGCTCGAAAAATACTCAGCTCAAAGCAACTTTCGAGCTACAGAATTTAACCCCGCCAGCAAGTAATATCAATCATCAAAGATCGGGTAAACTATCCAGAAGAATCGATCGTCACATCGAACATCATCCAGATTGGATTGAAGCAGATGTAGAAGATATTGGTTATATTAAATCGCCCCTAGCCAGATTTTTAGCATGGCTCGATCGCATCACCCTTAATCTCGAAAACTGGCTGCTCAAAATTTGGCGGGTATTTAGACAGTTGACAGTTGGCAGTTGACAGTTTAGTAATCACCTGCAATTAGATGTTCTGTCTGGCAAAATTTTCAGCTTGGTGTATCGATCGAGAATTCCCCTAAAGCCTAAAACCTAAAGCCTAAAGCCTAAAGCCTAAAACCTAAAACCTAACGCCTAACGGCTAACGCCTAAATAGTGAGGCTGCGCCAACGCCCAAAGAAAGCACTAAAATGAAGAAAGCATAGTCTAAATTCAAACGTTGTCTCGATTTCAGTCACAACTGTCAACCGTCAACTGTTACCTTTACCCAGCCTGCTCCAGCACGATATGAACATTCTCACCGATTTACTCAAGCCCCAAGCTACCCGCGAAAAGAAACAGCAAAAGGGAATCCAGATCAAAACCGAGCGCGAAATTGGGATCATGCGCCAATCTGCTCGGATTGTGGCTACAGTATTAAAGGAAATTATGGCGATGGTAGAGCCAGGGATGACTACCGCAGATTTAGATGCTTATGCTGAGAAACGGATTCGGGAAATGGATGCTATTCCTAGTTTCAAAGGGTTATATGGATTTCCAGCGTCGATCTGCGCGAGCATCAATGATGAAGCAGTGCATGGTATCCCCAATCGCAAAAAAGTAATCAAGCAAGGTGATGTCCTCAAAGTCGATACTGGAGCATTCTTTCAGGGCTTTCACGGGGATTCTTGCATTACGATCGGTGTCGGTACAGTCACCCCCGCAGCAGCTAAACTGATCCAAGTTGCCGAGGAAGCCCTCTACAAGGGGATAGAACAGGTCAAAGAAGGTGCTTACTTACTAGACCTCGCTGGGGCAATTCAAGACCATGTAGAGGCAAATGGCTTTAGTATCGTCGAAGATTTTACCGGACATGGAGTCGGGCGCAACCTGCATGAAGAACCGTCGGTATTTAATTTCCGTACGCGTGAAATGCCTAATGTGAAACTAAGAGCAGGAATGACGATCGCGATCGAGCCAATCATCAACGCCGGATCGAAGATTACTAAAATGATGCCAGATAAGTGGACAGCGGTAACTGTCGATAAATCTCTATCTGCTCAGTTCGAGCATACCGTTTTGGTAACTAAAGATGGTTATGAAATTTTGACCGATCGTAATTTAGTTTAGAAGTCAAATTACTCCCTTCCCACTCAAGAAATAGACATCACCATCCACCATTCACCATCCACTATCCACCCCCTACCCTAGATGTCTAATTCTATGCTGGGAAGGGAGTAGGATGTTCTTTGTCAAGATATGAACGATCGATCCGAAGAACATCAGTCAGTTACCGATTCCCAGCAGTCCTCAGTCCAAAAATGGCGAGTGATGCTGGGAATTGGTTTGGGAGTGCTAATGTACACGATCGATACTAGTATCGTGAATATTGCGCTTCCTACCCTAATCGAGAATTTGCACACGGATTTTGCCACGGTGCAATGGGTGGGATTGAGCTATATCCTCGTTGTCACCTCGCTGGTATTGGGTGCCGCTAGATTGGGCGATATGCTGGGCAAAAAGCCGCTCTATCTGGGCGGTTTGGTGGTATTTACAGTCAGTTCGCTGCTGTGTGGCTTGGCACCCTCGATCGAAGTGTTGATTGCGGCGCGGGCATTACAGGGTTTCGGCGCGGTGATGATTTCGGCTCTAGGTGCGGCAATTATCGTTGAGGTATTTCCGACATCGGAGCGGGGGAAGGCACTGGGAATTATTGGGGCGATAGTGTCATTAGGGATTGCTTTAGGGCCATCTGTGGGCGGCGTTCTGATTGGGATTGCGGGATGGCGATCGATCTTTTTAGTGAATTTACCGATCGGGATTTTAGCCAGTTTTGTGGTAAACAAATATGTCCCCCACACTCGCAAAACTCAGCCCCAACGTTTTGATTTCTGGGGTTCTGTCGCAATTTCGGTGGTATTAGTTTGCTTTTCGCTGGGGATGACGGAGGGGCAAAGGTATGGATTTACGAGTAGTTTACCATTGGGTTTATTATTCCTGAGCGCGATCGGTTTAGTTGGCTTTATTTTCCTCGAAAGTCGCATCGCTCAACCGATGCTCGATCTGAGTTTATTTCGCTCTCGCACTTTTAGTTTGAGTCTATTGACGGGATGGCTGGTGTTTATGACATTGGGCGGAAGTTCGATCGTCATTCCCTTTTTCCTCCAATTAGTAATGCACTATCCGATCTCCCATATCGGGTTATTAATGGCAGTTACGCCCGTTATTGGGGGCTTAGTCTCCCCCCTGGCTGGCAATTTGACCGATCGCTTTGGAACTCGAAGCATTATGCTGACTGGGATCGTCCTGATGACGCTCGGCTGTTTGGCAATTAGTACTCTCGATGGCAACATCCGCGATCTGGATTATCTCCTGCGGGTGATTCCGCTCGGTTTGGGCTGGGGGATGTTCCAATCGCCGAATAATAGTGCCATTCTGGGGGCGGTACCGCCGCAACGGTTGGGAATTGCCTCTGGATTACTTTCGCTAACACGCACCCTCGGACAAACTACCGGATTGCCGCTATTTGCCACCATCTTCGCCGCGATCGCTTTAGCTGGAAAAAATGGCGGCGACCTGAGTTTAGCCACATCTGAGGCGATCGTCAGTGGTTTTCAGGGCACATTTCAGCTAGCGGCTCTCTTACTAGCGATCGCGGCGGCATTAACCATGCTGTTGTGGCGGATGGAAAGTCAGCAATAATGGCGTTGCTGATGGGTATGAAAGACGGGGGGATTTCGGAATTGCACAAAAAGGAAAATCATCCCTCAAATCAGCAACGCTTAGAAGTGGAACAACCCAGCCGCCGTCAACATCAGACGATCGTACCAACCAAAACTGCTGCAAGTTTCATATTTTCAACCAAGATCGGGAGCTTAATTGCTGTCTGTCAAAATTTAGCTGTCTGCTTGGTGCAACGCTTGGCACGAGGAAACCGTCTAACGACACGTCTGTGCCTACGGCAGGCTTGCGCCAACGCCGGAGTGCGTGCGTTGCATCCGCAACTGTCAACTGAATTTAAGCCCCTTTAATCTCAAAGCATTCAGGACAACCGAAATCGAACTAAATGCCATTGCTGCGCCAGCAATTGCCGGATTGAGCAACCAGCCTGTTATTGGGAATAGAATTCCCGCCGCCAACGGAATACCCATCACGTTATAGCCCAGTGCCCAAAACAGATTCTGCTGGATATTTTGCATCGTGGCACGACTGAGCCGAATTGCCGTCACAATCCCCTGTAAGTCCCCCGAAATCAGCGTGATGTCACTCGCGGCGATCGCTACATCCGTACCCGTGCCGATCGCCATCCCGACATCAGCCTGAGCCAAAGCAGGGGCATCATTAATTCCGTCTCCCACCATTGCCACAACTTTCTTCTCATCAAGCTGCAAAGTCTGAATCGTCTGGGCTTTTTGGTCGGGGCGGACTTCGGCGAGGACACGTTTAATCCCGACTCGATCGGCGATCGCTTTGGCGGTACGCTGATTATCACCAGTGAGCATCACTACTTCGATGCCCATTCTCTGTAAAGTCTGAATCGCTTTAGCCGAGGTAGGTTTGACAGTATCAGCTACGGCGATCGCCACTTGCAAATGACCATCAATCGCTACAAAAACTACCGTTTTTCCGGCATCTTCCCAACCTTCTTTGTGTGTTTGGAATATGGCGGAATTGATGTTCATTTCATCGAACCAGCGTTGAGTGCCGATCAGAACTTGTTGCTGTTCGACAATACCTTTTACACCACTTCCCGCAATCGCTTCAAATTGTTCGACAGTGGGCAGTTGTAAGCCTTTATTTTGTTCGCGGGCATATTGCAGCAAGGCTTCAGCTAGCGGATGTTCGGAGTTGCTTTCTAAGGCACCGATCGATCGCCATAAAGTCAGCGGAGCTAGAACGTTCGGGCGGGTAGGAATCAGATCCAGGATTGAGGTAGTATCGGTAACAACTGGCTTACCTTGAGTAATCGTACCCGTCTTATCCAGCACGATCGTCTGGATGTTCCGAGCGAGTTCTAAGCTTTCTGCGCCTTTAATCAAAATGCCATTTTCTGCCCCCTTGCCGATGCCGACAGTCACTGATGTGGGCGTTGCTAGACCCAAGGCGCAGGGACAAGCGATAATTAAAACACCGACCATTGTGACGATCGATAGCGTGAAATTGCCGATCGCCAGAAACCAGACTACAAAGGTGGTAATCGCGATCGCCAAAATTACCGGAACGAACCAGCCAGTAATATTATCGGCTAGTTTTTGAATCGGTGCTTTAGAATTTTGGGCTTGTTGAACTAGTTTGACGATCTGCGCCAGCGCGGTATCTTTACCAATTTTGGTCGCCCGAAACTGAAAGCTACCCATTTTATTGAGAGTTGCGCCGACAACTTCATCGCCGACTTGTTTAGTCACGGGAAAACTTTCACCCGTGAGCATCGATTCATCCACTGTGGAATATCCCGATACCACTTCACCATCCACGGGGATTTTTTCACCAGGGCGTACTACTACAATATCTGAAAGGGCGACTTCGGCGATCGGAATGTCAAGTTCTCTACCATCCCGCACCACCCGCGCTGTTTTCGCTTGTAGCCCCATCAATGCCTGAATCGCTGTCGAGGTAGCTCCCTTGGCACGATTTTCCAACCATCTTCCCAATAGCGTCAAAGTGATAATCATCGCAGTCGCTTCATAATAGACTTCTGCGGATAATCCTTGGGTTGTGAAGTAATTAGGGTTTAGAGTTACCCAAAGTGAATAGAAAAAAGCGATACTCGTACCGAGCGCAATTAGGGTATTCATATCGGCGGTACGGTGACGAAATGCCTTCCATGCCGATATTTGAAATTCCCTACCCACCCAAAACTGCACGGGTGATGCTAAAGCTAGCTGTACCCAGGGATTTTCGAGCCGAGCTAACCAGGATGGCAGGGTAAGATTGAAATGGCTCAGACTGCCGATGACGAGTAGGATACTGAGAATTGCACCGATTAAAACTCTGCGCTGAAGATTTCGCTCTTCTCGTTGTTGTTCCTTGTCTCCAGTGTCATCTTCAATGCCGAGATCTGCGGGGATAATTTGTGCCTCATAGCCAACATCGACAACGGCCTTAGTAATAATGTTGATATTAGTCTGCTTGGGGTCGTAGCGCACAGTTGCTCGATCGCTACTAAAATTGACATTACCTTCCACCACCCCTGGTACATTCCGAATTGCCCGCTCGATATTATTCGCACAGGAGGCGCAACTCATCCCTTTGAGCTTGAGATTTAGATCTTCCATATACTTTTGATGTGAGGGGATATTGGTGGGCGGCTAAATCTCGCAGATCGAACGGATCTTGCTACGCTACTTGGTAGCCAGCCGCTGAAATTGCACTCTCAATCGCTGCTTGAGAGGCTTGAGTGTCGATGTTGACTTGCTTGGTTGTGGGATCGGCTTGTACGGTTGCTGCCTTTCTCGATCGCTATTACTGCCTTGGAGATCGTTTCGCCACAGGCAGAGCAAGCCATGTTAGGAATGTTTAGTTGGATATTCATTGTTTGCTCGCACTTCGATGAGCGCGTTCTAGATGTACTTATGCTTATTCTCAACTCTCTAGCTGACTATAGAGTCAAGAGGATGAATAAACTTGAATTTGAAGTGTTATTTTACAGGTTAGATTTATACCAACTTTGATACCATTGTTGCATCTGACCGATCTCGGCGGTTTGAGCTTTGACGATGGACTCAGCTAATGTCTTAATTTCTGGTGATTTGGTCGTCTTTAGCACCATCTGACTCATCTGGGTTGCTGTCTGGTGATGGGCACTCATCTGACGCAGAAATTCTTTATCAAAATCGGCAGCATTTTTGAGAGCATTCATATCCATTTTCATGCCATTCATCGGCATTTGCATCATCCCTTGGCTGCCATCTTTATTCATCGAACTGCCATCCTTGCCCATCATGCCACCACCCATCGCCATCGTGGGAATTTCTTTGCCATATGCTGCTTTGTATAAAGTTGCCATTGTTTGAATCTCGCTGGTTTGGTCTTTGATAATGTTTTGAGCGAGTTGTTTTATTTCAGGACGCTTCGCACGGGTTAGGGCTGAATTCGCCATCTCAAGTGCTTGCTTGTGATGGGCAGTCATCATCGTCAGAAAATCTCGATCGGAGATAGTTTGACTAGATGAGTTGGGAGAACTTACGGCTGGACTGGTTGTGGGTGTAGTCTCTGTTGTTGACGGCGATTGTGATGAGTTGGGAGAACTTACGGCTGGATTAGTCGTGGGCGTAGTCTCTGTTGTTGACGGCGAGCGCGCTGTACCATTAGAACACGATCCCAATCCGCCGCTTAAAAAGATGACAGAGATCGCGAATCCTCCCCATATTTTCGGTGGAAATGTTGCTGGATTTGCCATTCTTTGGCGATAGACGGAGGATTTAGCTTTGTTGTGATATTCAGTCATAATTTTTAGATATTTGCTATTCTAATCTTTGCTGATAATCTGGAGTGAATAGATCGGTATATAGGCATAGATTATTTAGTTTATTTATTATTTTCAAGCTCTTCAAAATATTAGTTTTTGAGCTATCATATTTAGATGAAATTAAGATGAAATTAAGTATTTAGTTTGATAAATCTTATTAATTAAGGCAAATAAGTAAATAACCCGATATCAAAATAGAAAATCATGAGCATGAACGATCGAGATCTCATCACAAAATGGATGGGCATGGCAATAGTGGTATGTTGTGTACCTATTGCCCAGGATTGGCAGCAAATTTCGATATTTGCTTGACTCTACAGCCGACTTGAGGGTTTAAGATTGGGTTAGAATGAGTCAACCATTGTCAAATCGTTCGTGTAGCGTCGGCTGTGCCGAATCGTTATCACCTGTGAGGAGTGAATAATATGAAATTTCTGAGACTGCCATTAATCGTTTTAACCAGCTTGGGAGTAAGTCTTTTAGCATCCTGTAGCAATGCCCAACAGGTAAATAGCCCAGTAACTAATCCCTCCGTCTTAGTTGCAAAAGCCTCAACAGGCGGACAGATCGAACCAAATACCCACACGGGAACAGCTCACATCACCCTCAAAACATCCGCACCGCTTAAAATAGGTAAAAGTACGCTGATGTTAACCGTGACAGATGCTAAGGGCAAACCTTTAGCGGCTAAAAATGTCACAGCTCAGATGGCGATGACTGCGAAAGAAATGAAGGCAATGGGTATGGAAGGAATGGGAGCAGGTACTGCCAAAACCCAAGTCAAGCCAGGAGCTAAACCTGGGATGTTTGAAGTTCAAACCAGCCTACCTTATGGGGGTAATTGGGAATTAAATGTCAGCGTAAAAGATGCCCAGCCTAGTAGTGCTGTCTTTAATTTAGCGGTTAAGTAAGTTGATTTGGAAGAGAAAATATACTATCTAAACTATGGGTCGGATTAACTGATGAACTATGATTAGCGAAAAGTGCGATCTTGAAAAGGTGCTTTCCAAGATAGTTCGACCGGACAATCATAGTTCATAGTTCGATCGTTTTAATCACAGTGCAGATGATATTAACAATTATGATTGCCATTACCAAAGAAATCGATCGACAGAAATCATCCTCAAAAAAGCTCCTCAAAATTGGTGAAGTTGCCAAGCAAACTGATGTGGGGATCAGCACGATTCGGTATTACGAAAGCTTGGGATTGCTAGTACCAATTGAAAGAAGTGACAATGGCTACCGTTATTACGACGAAGAATCCGTCGAGCGACTTCAATTCATCCGCAAAGCTCAATCCTTACAGTTTTCCCTCGCCGAAATTCATCAAGTACTTGGTGTTCGCACCCACGGTAGCCCTGTATGTCCGCTGGTAAAAGATTTACTCAAACAGAAAATAGCTAATCTGGAGGAGCAGATCGATCGAATGAAGGAGATGAAGCAGGAGCTAGAAACATATCAATCCCGCTGGGAAAGCCGCCCCTTTGACGATCCATGTAGCAAAGAGGTTTGTAGCATGATTGAGGAAGTTGCCGATCGAGTACCTACTCATCGCTTACAGGGAGAGCATAGTGTCTAGAATTACTGACGAACATCAAAATCCGATCGAAGTAGAAGATGAGCAAACTCCGGTTGAGACGGAAACACTCGATGATGATAATTATGATGATGAAAATAAGCCGATTAAGAAATCTGTTTTACCCATCAAAACGATCGCCACAGTTGGAGTTCTCGCAGCATTAATCGGTGGGATCTCGATCGTCAGCAACCAATTCAAACCCGCATCTTCTATGGCTGGAATGGAAGATATGAAAGGGATGTCCATGGAAGACATGATGAAAGTGGATGGTGCTGCTAATGCTACTCCAGTTAAGGTTGAATCGATCAAACCTGGTGTCATGGAAGGAAGTATCCGTTATACAGCAACAGTGCGCCCCTACCAGGAAGTGATGGTAAACCCTAGAGTGGGTGGGCAGTTGACAGACTACTCTGTTTATCCAGGTAGTAAGGTAAAAGTCGGACAAGTACTAGCGCGGCTGAATGCGACGGAACTTTCGAGTGAGGTAGCCGAAGCCGTAACAGCGATGGAAGCGACTAAAGCTGATGAACGAGCCAGCCGCAAAGAATTGGGCGAGCAACAGCGAGAAGTAGCCCGCATCGCCGCTGAGGGCGGATATTTGGCAACAAGATTGCAGCGCACCGAACGAGTTTCAGCATCATTAAATGCTGGTGGAATCCAAGGTTTGGCAGGGCGGAATGCGACGGAACTTTCGAGTGAGATCGAAGAAGCGATCGCAACAATGGAGGCGGCTAAAGCTGACGAGCAAGCAAGCCGGAAGGAAGTGGGCGAACAACAGCAAGAAATCGCCCGCATCGCCGCCGAGGGCACTTATTTAGCCGCAAAATTACAACGCACCGAACGGGTGTTATTAAATTCTGGGGCGATTGCTCTCAATGAAGTCGATAAACAAAAAAGTGAGGTGATAGCAAGCAAGGCGAGTCTGG
>ENA-OBIO01000400-OBIO01000400.1-metagenomes-genome-assembly--contig:-NODE-400-length-23374-cov-5.49672_pt1 | contig 23374 bp, 29 predicted proteins | sample MGYA00153383_OBIO01 | MGnify analysis MGYA00153383 | reverse complement strand
GGAAATGTCCACAAAATCGACATTCACCGCGGCATTGTTCGGCGTCAGGGATGCGGCGGGAGTTGTTGCGTTAACTCCCGCCGCGGTTACTGCGTCCGTGAAATTCGCGAGTCCGCCTGAACTCGGCGAGGCCCACCTCTGCCCGGTAGCTTGAGTGCTATCGGCGGTCAGCACCTGCCCGTCGGCCCCGACTCCCTGTCGGCCATCGGTCAATGCTCCGCGCACGATCAGGTCGCCTTTTGTTGTCGTCGGCGACGCGTAGCCGCCGCCGGCGCCAGTCACGGCCCACACAAGCGCGGTCGTCCCGACGACGATTGGCGCGTTCGTTGTGCACTGCCAGATTTGATCGGCTTGCGTCGTGCCCTCGGACACTTCGCACGTCGCATTCAGCATCTGAGCCGATGCGTTTTCGTCAACGCGCCGAGTCAGAATGAAGGGGTGCGTCGCGTCGCCGAGTTGTGTGACGACATAAAGGCCGTTATTCGCGCCGGCCGTTTCATTCTTCACAAGCACGCCGTCGAGTGCGACGAGCGTTACGCCGTCTTGCGCGGGGAGCGCGCCGTTTGCGTTCGCGGTCAACGTTGCACCGACGCCCGAGGTTCCGTTCGCGTAGGTGTTCGCCGGTAGCGCCGCCGTGGTGCCGACACGCGCCGGGTTTTTCCATGCGCGGGAATTGATCAGCCCCTGCACATAGGCGACGACGGCGGCCTGCGAAGGCGCAACGGTGTTGCTGTTCGCCGTCATTGCGGGGTCGGTGTCGATGGCGACGCCGCTCGCGGCGTGGGCTGCGACGTAGGCGACGACGGCTTTCTGCGACGGCACGCGCACGTCGCTTGCTGCCGCGAGGGTCGCGTCGGTGTCGAGCGCTGCAGCCGCTGCGGTTCCTAAACCTGCGATGTCGCCCGCCGACAGGACGACGGCGCCGGTGCGGCCCGCGACGCTCAAAACTTCGCTGTCGGTGCCGTCGAACTTCTCCCAGGCGATGCCGTTGAACGCGGCCTTGTCGCCGACGCTCCAAATCGCGTGACCGTCGAGGGCTGTCACGCCGGCAGCGCTTACGGTGTAGTAATTGCCTTTTGTGCCGACCGCCGACACGAGGGCCGGCGTGTTCGTGCTCGCGTTCCATGCGCCGGCATAGACCATGCCGCCGACAATCCCCGAGACGCGCGCGTCGACGTAGCTCTTCGTCGCTTTCTGCGATGCGGCGCGAGCATCGGAATTCGCCGCGAGCGTCGGGTCGGTGTCCAGCGCGCCGCCCAGCGCCGCCGCTGCGACGTAGGTCTTTACCGCTTTTTGCGACGGCACGTACAGGTCGGAATTCGCCGAGAGCGTGCCGTCCGTGCTCTTCGTGACGGTCTGATTGTCGACGTAGGATTTCACCGCCTTTTGCGACGGCACGACGGCGTCGGAGTTCGCCCCGAGCGTGCCGTTCGTGTCGACCGTGATCGGCGGGGCGACGTGCGCGTCGACATACGTCTTCACGGCCTTTTGTGACGGCACGAGCGTGTCGCTGTTGGCAGTGAACGTGCCATCAGTGGCCGGCACTAGGGGCGGTGTTACGTGCGCGTCGACGTAGGTCTTCACGGCTTTTTGCGACGAGACAATTGCGTCGGAATTGGCCGCGAGCGTGCCGTCGGTGTCGGGCGCGATCGGCCCCGCGCCTGCGCTGAGAAGCAGCCCGTTCGTGTCGAGTCGCTGATCGACTACCGCCGTCACGTTGCTTCCGAGCGTCGTGACTTTGAACAGCTTCGCGTAGAGCGGCGACATGCTGTTCGTGCTTGTCGTGCTGACGCTCACGGCGCCGGTGCTGCGCAGCACGACCACGAAATTCGTCGCGCCGTCGGTCAAAGCAACGCTGCCCGTTGCGACGGTGTTCCCGTTGAATAGGCCGCCCACGTATCCCCAGGTAAGCCCCGCGGTCGTCGTCGAGTCGATGCCGTACACGCCAATCGAACCCAGCACGGCGGCAGCTGCAGCGAGCGCAACCGCCTTCAATGGCGTTTTCGCTGACGTGCGCGGCGCGCCGGGTAAGTCGACCTCGACAAGCGCGCCGGGGTCGAGCGGCAGAGCCGCGTCGGGGAGTTGAAAAATTGTCGCGTTCGTCATTGCGTAATGCGGCGTGCGCCGTCCTGTGTGTAGCGGGCCGATCCGTCTTCGGTCGCGCGGCCGCGTGTGAGGTCAGGGGGCGCCGGGGAAATACCGCCGGCGGTCTGCGGTGCCGTGGCGATCGACACCCACTGACCCGAGCCGAGTTCACCGTTCCACCCCCACGCCTGCACGTCGCTGAGTCGCGAGAGGTCGCCCAGCGCAAGGCGCGCGACGGGTTCGGCGCCATAGGCCGCGGACTCGGGTGCGTAGATCGTGATCCGCGCGGAGAGCGTGCCGCGCGCGGTCCATTCGAGCGCCACGTCGAGCGACGACACGACGCCGTCGTCGATCAGCCATTGCAAGGCCTCGACGATGTACCCGCGGGCCAGGCCGAGCGTTTCCTGCGTCCGCTTGGCCCTGCCTAGCAGCCACAGACGCGAGCCGCTCGGATAGCGCGGGTCGTCGGCCCAAAATCCGCGCGGGTCGGCTGATCCATCGGGCACGATGTCGTCGGGCGTCGCGACTCGGTCGGTGAACAGCGAAATTAGGACCGACGTGACGAGGTCCGAACCGCGCGTCAGGTCCGGCCCGACGATCGCCCAGTCGCCGCGCGTTGTCGCCCAATTGGTCGCGATGTCAGGCATGGTTAATCATCCCAAGCGGTAAAGCCGACCGGCGCGGGGTAAGTCTGAGTCGGACTCGCTCCGCGTATCGCAGCGGTCGCGGTCATGATCACGGCGTAATAACGAACAAACGGCACAACCGGCCCGACGACAGTCGAATACGCGGGGTTGATGCCGCTGGCTGGGTCACCTGACCCCCACGAACCGTTTAGAGACATCCACACTCGGCCGGTCAAAAAGTCAACCGCGATGCCAACTATTACCGCGCTACCATTGGCCCATCCAGGATGACTCGAGCCAGCTAAAGAACTCGGCTCGGGTTCCCCTGTGATGCCTCCGCTGCCATTTGCATAAAACGGGAAGTGGCCGCCAGAATAACCCGCTTGAGCTATCCCGAGTTTTCCTATTACATGGTCAGCATCGCTGGAAGAAGTATCCTTAATCAAAATTTCAAAATATTTTTTCCCGGCGCTCTTATAATTGTTTCCATATAGCGTTATTTGCACTCCCCCCTGCGGAGTATTGGGCGGGAAATTTTGAAACCCATTAATGTTTGCATTGGCGCCTGCAATTACCCATGCCACTTGCGACCCATATCTCAAGTCGGAAGTGCCGGCGTCCCATATCGAAGGCACCGAAGGCATCGAAGGCATCGGCGCGACGGCTAGGGATGGTTGCAATTCGACCCATTGACCCGCCCCCCGCTCTGCGTTCCACCCCCACGCCTGCGCATCCGGCAAACGAAACACATTCTGCGTTCCGATTTTCACCAGCGGCGCACCGGTGCGCGGCGAGTAGACGACGACAAGCGCGCCGAGCGTGTCCTGTCGAGTCCATTCGGTAGTGACCTCGATACGCGACGCGACACCGTCGTCGACCAGCCATTGCAGCGCCTCAACGATGTACGCCTGCGCGCGCTGCAGCGTGGCCGGGGTGCGCTTCGCGCGGTCGATCAACCACAGCCGCGAGCCGATCGACTCGTCGGCCCACCAGCCGCGCGGATCGCGCAGTCGGCGCGTTGCGTCGGGCACGGTGTCGTCGGGTGTCGCGACTCGGTCGGTGAACAGTGAAATTAGCACCGACGTAACGATGTCGTTTCCTGACGCAAGGGAACCGCCCGCGCGCTGCCAGTCGCCGCGCGTGGTGTTCCACAAGGTCAGGATGTCAGGCACTGGGCGCGGCCGGCAGTGATGCGACGAGGGCCTCGACCGTCGGCACCGGTTGCGATCCGGCTTTCACCGCGTCGAGAGTCGCGATGCACGACGCCCACACTTGCGAGCGCCAGGCGCGTAGCTCTTTGCCCTGCGCTTGAAACGCGGGCACGGCGGGTTCGTCGGCGTAGGTGACGGCCGATGCGATCGAGTCATAGCCGAGCGACCGGGCCGCTGCGTCGAGGTGCGCCTGCACTGCGCCGGACAACGCCGCCTGCACGTCGGCCAGCAACGGCGGCGCGTAGGGTGCGACCGAGCCGTGCTTGCCTGCCACGAGCTCGGCGAAGAGTTCCGCGCCGTGAGTCTCGGTGTCTGTCGCGGTCGCGAGAAACGGAAACGCGGCGATCCTCGTGTCGGTACGGACGAAACAACGTATCGCGCCCCCTTGCGAGTCTGCGTAGGCCGGCGCGGTCACGGCGGAGAAGTACGGCGGCGCGGTGTCAATGATGTCGGTCATGTCGGGGGCTTTCAAGCGACGCGGGTCGCGACGGTCCACATATCAGCGGCGGCGTTCGCGGTGCCGTTGATCAGCCACGACCCGGGCCGCCCGGCGATCGCGACGATTTGGCCCTCTGTGCCGAGCACGGGGCCGCCGGGAACGACGATGAACGCCGTATACCCGATCGAGTTCAGGGCGAATCCGGTCGGCACGACCACGTCGCCCGTTTGCCCGTTGACGCTCGAGACAACAGTTCCGCCCGAGGCGCGGTAGCGCGAGTCGAGCGCGGCGAGTAACTGCAACGCGGTAGGGTTAGGCGCTTGGCCCCCGGCCGCAATCACAGCCCGCAATTCCTCTGTGACCATGTAGAACCACCACGCGCCCGGCGTCGTCGGCGGCGTCGAGGTCGACAGATTTCCGTCGGTCGGGTATCCGGTCGACCCAGGCACAGGGGCCGCCGGCGGCGTGGCGCTGGCGCCTGATTCGAAATAGCGATCCATGCGCAATGCTCCCTAGACGTACTTGAAAACGACGACCGTGTGCGCCGGCGAATACTGCGTAACGAGCGCCTCGAGCGAGGCGTCCCGCGCGCCGGGCATGGTGACGAGCCAGGTGTGCGCCCAGTTGTCCCCCGCTGCCGGTTGATTGATCGGGTCGCGCACGTGCCACGGCACGTATTGAGTGATCGTCACGACGTGCCCGAGACCGAGCGCCAGCGCCTTGAAATACGCGATCGAGGCGCCTCCCGCTGCGGTCAACGCTGAGACGACTTGCGCCTGCTGACCTGCCGTCGTCGGGGCGAGCGTTGTGCCCGGCACCGGCACGCCGAGAGCCGAGAGCCACTCGGGAAGCAGTTCGACCGCAGTCGCCGGGAACGCGTCGGCGAGTAGGTAGTTCGCCCGGCTGTTCGTGCGCTGATAAACGGCGGCGAGGGCCTGCAGCACCAGCGTTTGCACCGCGTCTGGGTCTTGCGGCCACACAAGCCCGCGCGGCATCAGCGCCTGCAGCGCTGCGGTGTAATCGGCGACGGTGTGGGCGGGTGCGGACATTAAACGTAGGTGACGACTCCGAGCGTAGGCAAACTGCCGGTCGGAGCCACGATATTGGCAGCGGGGGCCGTGATAACAAAGCCCGATGTCCCGGGTATCGCAGCGATGGCACCCTCAATCGCGGACAGCGCCACAGTCGAACCCTCGGCCGTGCCTTGCGACACTAAAACGCTCGTGATTGCCATCGCGATTAAGACTTTCGTCGCGGCCGCCGCGCCGACGATTCCCGAAATTGTGAAATTGAGGACGAGCGGTATCGCGGCCACGACGTAGACCAGCGCCGTCACCGGCTGCAACGGGAAAATGTAGTTCGCGACGGCCAGCTGATCGCCTGTTGCGACTGCCGCTCGCGTCTCGCCGGTAGCGCAGCCGTTCGCGCCTTGCGGTGTGCCGCCGTGCGATGCCTGGGCCGTGTCGAACATCGGATAGACAACGACTGTTCCCGCGCCGTAGCCGTGCGGCACGACCCACACGCGCGTGACGCCAGGCACTGCCAGCGACCAGTTCACGTAATCGGCTTTTGCGCCGCCGTGCGCAGGGGCTTGATATGCGCTGAGCATCCGTGTCCGCAGGGCCGTGTCGACCTCTAGGTCGGCGCCGCCGGTAAAAGGCGAGGTCACCACGCCGCCCGAATTCACCCCGGCGATCGCTTGCCCGAGCGACAGGACGGACCCGATTGGCGCGTTGCCGATCGCGCCCGCTTGACCGGCAGTGTCGACGTTTGCCAAGGCGGGCACGGTGACGGTGCCGCCTGCAATGGTGCCGCTCGCGGTCGTCGTGTATCCCTGGCCGTCGCCGCGCACCAGGGGCGTGCCGGCGGGGATCGTCGAACCGTTCGTTCCGGTGAATGCGACCATGCCCGACGACTGCGCGGCCGGCAGGCGGTAGACGCCTTTAAGCGCGCCCCACGCCTCGAGGAATTCGCCGGACGCCGTAAACGGGTTCGATTGCTGGGCGATCCAGTCGAGATAGCCGTAATGAAGGTGCGCGAGACCAGCTTGCACCAGCCCGAGAATGTTCAAATTCGAAAACCGAAGCAAGGGATCAGAGCCCGGCAAACCGGCGGAGATGTCTTGCGCGACTTGAGTGCGGAGGTCGACGAGTTGAGGGCGTGCAAATGGCATGGTCGGTTCTTTCAGGTAAGCGGGATAGCGGCGCCCGAAGAGTCGGAGCCTCCGCGCACGCCGCCGTGTCGGTGATTGGAAAGAGACAGTGCCGGGCTGACGAAATCAGGCGCGGACACTTTAGACAGGAACACCACGGCACCGGCGCCGGTCTGCGCCAGCCCGCCCGCAAGCGCGGTGTCGCCGTTGTGGGTCGTTCGCCCGTTGATAACGGCGTCCCCGTTGATCGTTGTCGGGCCGTTCAGGGTCAGCGCGTCGGCGGTAACGGTAACGTGCGGGGTGTTGTTGATCGTCAGCGGCAGGCCGCCGCCGTTCACACGGATCCCGGCCGCGCTGAGGTAGACGCTTTGCCCCTTGTCGTCGCTGATCGCGACCTCGCCCGTCGCGAGAGACTTCATGCGGTAGGTCTGATTTCCGCACGCAATGACGACGCCGTTCGACCGCTCGCCCGCGACGAACACGAGCACCGCGTCGCTGCCGACAGGCGGTGACGATTGAAAGCCGTACTCGGCCAGGCGCGGCACGCCGTCGAGCGTTTCGTCGGCGCCGGCCTTGATTTGCAGCACCTGCACATTGCCCGTGTCGGTGACGGTGCGCACGCGACCGCGGCCGATCGCGAGAAGCACCCGACGCCACAGATTCGAGATTGCGTCGGCACTCATTTTTTACCCGCTTTCGCAGCGATGTCGGCGAGCTCCGCGAACGGCAACAGCTGCCGAACGTCGAAGGGTTGCGGAGTGAACGCCTCGGGGGGCATGAGCGTCAAATCGCACTGCGTTCCGCCTGGCCCCGAGTGATAGGTCACCTCGCCGATCGTGAGCAGCGCGCTTGATACGCGCAGCGTCGGCAGTTCCACGAGCGCGAGGCGATTGGGCGCGTACACGACGCCCTTGCTGTCGCGCCACGAGTCGGTTGATACCTGCACAACAGTCGATCGCCCGCGGCGCCTGGCGGCCTCCCATCCGGCGCGGCGGCCGGCGATTTCCCAGCCGATGCCGCCGCTCGTTTCCGAAATGATGATTCGGCGCCGATGACGGGGCACGGCCGTGTCGAAAATCGTCGCCTGTAGGTCGCCGCCTTCCCCGATGTCGTTCAGGGTCGCGACGCTCTGCTGATAGGAAAAGTATTCCGAGAATCGCTGATCCATCGTCGCGCCGAGCGACGCGCGCATGATGTTGACGCCTTCGCGAAACCCCGAGGCGGTCTGACGGTTCGATACGGTCGACAGCACGAGGTCGCCGTCGGGGTCGTCATACGCGAGCAGCTGCCCGAACCGGCACAGGCGCTCGATGATCGAATACGGCGTCTCGCCTCGCATGAGGTTGAACTTTGGAATCGCCGGCCCGGGGTCGCCGGGGGCCGTCACGTTGATCCCATACGGCGCGGCCAGCTTCTGCGCAATCTCGAGCACGGTCGAGCCGACGATTTGACCGCCTGGCCATTCGGCGGCCGCGTCGACCAGGTCGGCGCACTTCGACCGGCCGGTGATCGTGACGGTGTGCGAACGCGTGTCAAGCGACCGCATGATTCGGTCGACGTAGCCGGTCAATACGGCATCCTCGCCGATCAGCACCTGCACCGGGTCGCCGCGCAAAATCTCGATGCCGCGGCCGCGCTCGGTCGGCGAAAATTCAGTTAGCGACACCTGAAAATCGGACGGCAGGCGCTCGATTCCGCGCGTGATCCGCACGTCGGTCCAGCCGGACCAGCGACGGCCGCCGATCAGCAGCGACACGTCGTCGCTGATGGCGCCGCGTTGCGCCGTGATCGTGACTGTCGGAAAACGGGTCGGATCACTCATGATTTCAAGGCCCGGAACGACAGCGGCATAAACGCGGGGTGTACTGGGTTCGCGCGGCGCACGAGCTCGGCCTCGCGCGTCTCGTCGCGGTAGAGGCGCTGCGCCAGCACCAGCGACGGCACTGCGGCCGGCGTGGTGACGGTCACGAGGGTCGGCAGCTGCGCACCCTTTGCATTCAGGTCGCGAATTACCTCGGCGCGCAGCACGCGGAGCGAGGCGTAGCAGGTGTCGTTTCCTTGATTCCCGGCGGCGAGCATTTCGGCGTCGAGCAAGAGCAAAACTTGAGCGCGGATCGCCGCGGCCTCGTCGGCGGTGCTCGGTTGATATTTGCTCGACGCGATGGCCAGCTGACACACCGCGAGCCGGCGAAAGTAGTCGGCCGAGGATGCGCCGGCGCCGACCGGCGAGCCGCCGAGCACTGTCATTGCCGACATGCTGCGGATCGCGTCGGCCGGCGTGAAGCACGCGCCCTGCACTGCCGCGGCGTAACTGGCCGCCAAACCCGCGAACACGTCCAGCGTGCCCGCGCTCAAAACAGCCCCCAGCGATTGCAATTGGTAAGCCACTCCCGAGACGACCGTCCGCAGTTCCGCGGCGGCTCCGAACAGCGCCTCGAGCGGTGCGACGGCCGCCTGCTCGGATCCAATGACAAGGCCCGACGCCTGGCCGAGCAGACGACCGAAATTACCGACGGCTGATGTCGCGAGATTCATCAGGCCCGTCGCGCTGTTCACTGCAGACAGGCCCGACGCAATCCACGATCGGGCGACGCCGCTGACCTGAATCGAAATCGCGGTGTTTGACGCGATCAGCCCGCGCATGTCCGAGGACCACTGCGCCGAAGCGCTCGCCGACAGCCCTTTCGACGCCTTCGCGATGGCGTCAACGTTCGCAACCGCGGCGCCGGGAAACAGGCGCTGCCCTTGCTCGAGGAACGTGAAGCTAACTTCGAAGACGCGGCCCTCTTCCCAGTGCTCGCCCGTCGACACTTCCATAAGCGCGACGGTGAGGCGTCCGAGGGTCGGGTGCACGAGCTCGCCCTCCCCGGGTTTCTCGCAAGCGGCGATCAGTGCCGCGCGCTGCGCGATGACATCATCGCCCACGAGAAACCCGGTCAGCTGAATTCGACGCGACTGCCGGCCCATGTCTTCGACCCACGGCGTGTCGCGGTACGGGTACTCGTGCAGCGCGTTGCGGCGGCCGAACCGGGCTTGACCGCTCTTCACGCCGAACGCGACGCCGCGGTAAGAGGCCGGCTGCAGCTGCGACCAGAATGAACCAGGGCCGGACGCGGCGACTTGCGGGCTATTCGGGGTCGGATTCATGGTGCGTCACTCGGTGCGAGGGCGTAGCTAACGCGGGCCGGAACCGACGCGCCGCCGCCCCCGGTTGCTTTCGCCTGGGTGCCGGGCGGCGCATTCGCGAACGCGACGTGCACGTTCACGCTCTGCGCTGCCTTCGTGTAGTCGTCGGCGCCGAACGGCTGGCGCCCTTGCTCGTGCTTGACCATCGCGGACAGCAACGGCGCGAGCACCTTCGGGTCGTTCGTGTTCAGCTGCGCGCTCGGGTCGAATCCGGTGTCCTTTGACACCGCGGCGGCATAGGCGCCCGTGTTGTTCTCGTTCGGCGGCGCGTACTTACCGATGATGCCGTTAATCGAGTGCAGGCCGTCGCGATTGCTGTAGAGGCCGATTTGTTGCGCCATTGCACTGAGCCCGGCCTCGGGAGTGCCGAAGCGCGCGAAGCCGTTTTCGACGGGATTGCTACCCCACGATCGCAGATTGCCGGGGTTGTTTTGCCGCAAGCCGAGCGGCATCGAGCCGCCGATTGCCGCCGGTGCTGCGCCGCCGGTGACGACTCCGCTCGACCGCTGCGCCGAACGGTCAGGCGCGCCGAACGCCATTTTGTACGTGGCGCTGCGCGAGCCGATGCCGAAGATGTCGGCAAACCCCGTGCCGCCGGTTTTCTGCATGTCCTGAATCACGCCCATTGCGCGAGTGAGCACCGGCACCAGCTTTGCGCCGAATGACGACGCGAGCGCCTCGACCTGCACGTTCAACAGCGCGAGCGAGTCTTTGTAGTCCTCGGCGTCTTTGATTGCTTTCGGGCCGAGAATCAAGCCGGCTTTTTTCGCCTCTTGCGCAAGCGAATTGAAGCCCGTTGACCCTTTCATCAACAGCGGGAGAATGTCGCCGATGCCCAGTGCGTTCGCGATAAGCGCGCGGACCTGGGGGTTCGTCGTGTTTTGCAGCACGTCGGCCCAGTCGCGCATCGCGGCGTTCACGTCGACGACGCCCTCTTTCGTCCGTTTCGTGCTGATGCCGAACTGATTCATCAGCTGATAGGCCGGCGCGTTGCGACCGAACTCGGCGTCTTGCATCGTCGTCGCCAAATTGCCGAGCGCGGCCGTCGCTTTTTCGGTGTCGACATTGGCCAGCTTCGCAATACCGCGGAACTCTTGCAGCTGGTCGGTTGAGACGCCGATCGCCGTCGCGGTGCGGCTGATTTCAAATCCGGTCGCGCCCCACTTGGCGCCCAGCGCGACGATCGCGGCACCAGCCGCAACGATGCCGCCGGCTGCGCCCAATCCGAACAGCGCCTCGAGCGGTGCCGAGGCAAGGCCCAGGCTCTGCGCTACCTTCGACGACGCGGCAGACAAGCCGCGCATTCCGGCGGCCATCTTGTCGAGGTGCATTTCTTTGCCGAGCGAACCGAACTGCTTCTGCAGGCGCGTAACAGGCCGGAACGTCTGCGCGAGGCTCGTGTTTACCTTGCGAAAGACGGCCGAGGCTTTGTCCAGCGCGACGACTTGAATTTCGAATTTGTTCGCCACGTGTTAGCCCCAGCCGCCCAGGCGCATGCGGTGCGCTTGAGCGTTCCATTCGTTCAATTCGTCGACTGTCAAGCCGGCGGCGTCGTGCGGTCCCCAGCTATAAAACCGCGTCACCTCCGCGATCAGGTCACCGGCGTTGCCGGGGTACTTGTCGCGAAACGGTCGAAAAAATCTTGCGCCCTCTGAAAGTCGGGCTGCGTCATTTCGTCGACAACAGAGGCCGGCACCTTGCCCACCTGCTGAATCAACGTCGCAATCGCGTCGATGCCCGTCTCGCACTTCGCGGCGGCCCGCAAGTGCTTGACGAGCGGCACCGACAAGACGATCCGGTCATAGGTCAGCGTGCCGACGACGATCGGTGTCGCAAAATCAATGGTGAGTGAGTCCATTTAGATTTCCTGCACCTGGCGACCTTCGAACTTGACTTCGAACGTGCCCTCGACGGTTTTGACCTCTTGCGCGTCGACGCACCACATACGCGCGCCGGTCACGCGCTTTCCGTTCGCGAGCTCGATCAGGACCGAGACGCTCTGCATCGCGTTGAACGACGAGACGCTCAGATTGCCCGCGTCGCGCAGCGTGCCAGAGATGAACCCCGAGTGCGGCATTTCGCTAAAACCGTGCACGCCGTCCTGACCTGTCAGAGTCTTGCGCTCGATAAGCGAGGTGCTGTAGGACAGGTCGCCGGCGAGCATGTACTGCACGCCGTCGACCGTGATGTAAGCGACGCCGGCCAGGCGGTTGCTGTCGATTGCCATGATGTTTTTGCCTCAGTTCAGGGGTTGAAAATCACTGCAAGCGGAACTGCGCGAGCACCGCGAAAATCCGCAATTGATTGATCAGCACGGCCGGCCACAGCACATTCACCCGGTTCGGGTTCGCCGCGTCTTTCTCGACCACAAGCGACGCTTTGAAAGCGGCGCTGTTTTGCACGTATCCGCGATACTCGAGGTCGGTGTATCGGTTGATCAGTTCCGCGCGGATCGTGCCCGGCGTGACGATTGCCGAGCCGGCCGCGAACCGCGTCCCGTCTGCGGCCAGCTTCACACGTGCGAACTTCGACGTGACGACACCCGCCAAATCGCGCAGCACGAACGCCAGGGTGAACAGCGTTTCGATTTGCAGATAGGAGTTGTCTGCGTTGCCGAACGCGTTTTTCTGATACGTGGTGATCAGGTTTTGAATCGAGCACGTGCCATCGGCCGCGACACTGAAAGTCGAGATGCCGTCATAGAGCAGCGTGTTTTGATCCGTGAGCGCGAACCGGCTGGCAAGCGGCGGCGCGAGCAGGCCCTGCACGACCAGCGTCTGCAGCGGCAGGCCTGGGTCGTTGCGCAGGCTGATCGCGGCGGCCGCGGTGTACTGGGCCGCGATGACGTGCGCCGGCGTCGGGCTGTTGTTCACGCCGAGGATCGTCTCGTGTTGATTGTTGCGAGCGAGGCCCAGGGTCGTCAGCGCACCCAGCGTGCCGGCGGCGCACGCGAACACGTGGCCGTAGAGTTGCTGCGCCCAGGACCAGCGCCCGGCGGTGTCATTCAGGAACGCTTTCAGCGCGTCGAGCGTGGCCGCGTCGGTGTAGGGGCAGACAATGAAGTCGAACGTCTGCGAACCGAGGTTCGCGAGCGCGGCGGTCAGGCTCGGGGCTGTTGCGCCGCCGGACATCGGAACGATCGTGAACGCCAGGCCGGCGGGAGTTGCTTCGCCGCCGAACGAGCCGACGTAGTTGACCCGAATATCGTAGTTGTTGCCGACCGGGCCTTTGTTGGTCGCGGTGAACGTCACAACGCCTGCGGCGGCCGCCGCGACGACGGGGCTCGTTCCGTTCGCATTCACAAGCGCGGCGAGCGCGGTCGCGACCTGCACGGCGGTTTGCGCCGCGGTGACGGGGAGCGAGTACTTCCGCCCGCCCAGGTAGAACGACAGCACGCCGCTCGCGGTCGGCGGCGCGGTGAACGTGACGGTCCCGGTCGAGGCGACCGCGCCGGGATCGTCTGCGATCGGCAGATACCAAACCTCGCCGAACGAGTCGTTCAGACGGTAGGCGGCCAACATTTCGGCGAGCATCGAGGTCGGGCCGCCGACGACTTGCGCGTCGCCGACACCTTGCGAGATGACCGGCACGTTCGCGGCGCCAATGCCGGCACTGGTGATTTGCCCGATGATCAACGCGCGTTGTTGCGCGACTGCGCTATTCGCTTGCGAGTTGTCGACCTCGGCATAGAACAGCGGAACGCGAATGTTCAGGGGCAATTGCTTGAAAGGGACCGTCATGATTCAAACCTCGAGTTGTGGGGTGGGGGTGCCGACCGTCACGTCGCCGTCGGCGATGCGGCGCTGCCAGTAGCCCGACGCTTCGACGAGGCGGCCCTCGGCCGGTAAGTGGTCGTCGGGGGTGTCCAGGGCGGCCGGGTCGGGCACCTTGAAACCGTTTGCGGGGATCAGAAACAGCATTCGGGCCTCACTGAGGTAAGTTGATCAGGGCCGCGGCCTCGTCGCGCCCGTCAGGCCCGGCGGTGCGTGGCGCTGCGACGACGTGCGTCGGGAACGGCGGGTTCGAATAGGTGCCAGTCTTATCGAACGGCGCGATCGTGTCGATATGCAAACCAATCTGCAACAACGCTGTCGCCAGCATCGGATTTAGCACGACCGGGTCGAATTCTTCGACCGTCTCGCAGTCGATGCGCATTGAAATACCGCCGACGTGTCGATCGCCGTCCGCGGTCACGGCCGATTGAATGCTGACGTTCGAAAATTGCTGGCAGGTGTTGACGAACGCGACGTTTCCGAACAGCGCAATTTCGACCGCTTCGCCCAGCGCCTCGAGTGCGTCCTGCGCCGCTTCGGCTGTCGGTCCGTCAACGCGCGCCAGCACCTCTAGAGTGACCGTCGTTGTAAATTCTGGCGCCGTTTTTGTCCACGCGACTTTGCGTTCGTCCGCGACGCGAATCTGCACGGCCGGTAGCTTTACCGGTGGCGTGTCCCAATCGCCGGGACTCGATAGCGTCACGCCGGACGCGATAGGGGCCAGCGCAGCAAGCGCAGCGAGACGAATTTGACGACGGGCCAGCATGTCAGCCCACTCGATTCAGTTCGACTCGAGCGTGCCCGTGCCCGTCGTCTTTGCCTGACTTGACGATGTACGTCGCCCCGGTCAGCAGGCGCACCAGCGAGTCGCCCTGCGCGTTCTTTGCATTCCAGCCGACCGGGAACTCTGAGACGCGCGCACCGAACACAGGGCGCGCACTGATGACGCTCGTGTCCCCCGGGACATCGGCGGGCGTGTACGCCTCGTCGAATACCCCGTTCACCGTGAGCGGAGCGCCCCCGGCTGGCGTGTAGGTGCACGGCTCGCCGAACGTCTTGTTCAGCGGGCCGAGCACAAGCGCATCCCAGTCGATCATCTATCAGACGCCTGCGCGACCAGAGAGAAGCACCTCGGGGCGGGTGCAAATCATCAGCGGGTAAGCGTAGGCTTCCATCTTCCAGAACATGCGGCGCATAACATCGAAGATCGGCAGCACGTAGACCGGCTTGCCTGGGGTGTTGACCCAATCGACCGTTTCGCCCGGGGCCATCGCTTCTCGGAAGATGCCAGGGGCGCCGACCGGGAAAAACTTGACCCTGTCGTCTGCGACCTTAATCGTGGTGTTGTCGTCCGAGCCGCGGTAGTTCATCCACGTGATGCCGCCGAACTCGAATGATTTGAACGCCGCGCCGGCGTCGCCGTTTCGGATCGCAGTAGCGTCCGACCAATTCACGAAGGTCCGCACCACGTCCGGGTGATTGACGAAGGTGTCATAGAACACGTCACCGCACAAGCCGAAAACGCGGGTCGTCGGGACGAACGCGCCTTGTGCCTTGCGAGCCATCTGACGGACGATGCCGTTGCAGAGCGTGCGCAGCGTGTTGAGCGTGCCGGCGGCCAAGTTAAACGCGTACTCGGCGGTCGGGGTGATTTGGAACTCGTCGAACCAGTTGTAGAGCGTCGAGCCGTCTTTCGGGTCAAGCATCAGGCCCTGAATCGCGCCGAGACGCATGTATTCTTTCGTGTACTCGACCGACGCGAGAAGGCCGGTAGGGCCGCTCAGACGCCGAGCGACTTCGGTCTCGATTTGCATCAGGACCGACTCGGTGCCGAATTCGCGAATGCCTTGCAGTTCCGACGCGTAGAGCGTGTCGTCGTGCATCAGGCGCGGCACTTCGAAGTAGCGCAGCTTGCGTTGCTCGGTCGTGCGCTGGGTGCCTTCGGCGCCGCGCTGCGACAACGGGATCAGCTTGAGCACGCCGGTGCGCTCTTCGATCGCGAGGGCGCTGGTGCGGATCGGGTTCGGGTCGAACAGGTTCAGTTCGCCCAGGCCGGCCGGGGCGTAGGGATTCCGTTGCACAGCATCGGTGAGCGCGATTGCTTTGAACGGGTCTTGATTGAAAATGTCGAGAATGTCAGCCATGACGTAAGAGTCCTTTTAAGAAAGTGAGTTACCGAACGAGCACGCCGATTGCCGACAGCGCGATCGAACCAGCTGCGATTTGCGGAGCAGTAGCGCCCGCGAACCAGACGAGCTCGGTGCCGTTGACTTCGGCCTGACGAGCGACATAGACGCACGGTTGTGCAGCTGCGCTGGTGCGGTGCACGCCGTACACGACGCCGACCGGCACTTGCGAGCCGTCGGCGTTCGCCGGGTTGTAAGCGGCGAGCGTGCCGTCGGCAGTCAATTTGCCGACCACCAAACCGGCAGCGGCGGCCGAGTTGGCGGCGTTCAGCGTGCCGGTTTCGAACGACTGGTGCCCGTTGCCGAGCGAGACAATGAAGCCGCCGTCACGGCGAACTTCAACGAGGGGAGTAACTTGCGGAGCAGCCATTTTTCAAAGTCCTTTTCAGAGTGGATTAGCGGCGCGGAGCGACCGCCTTGAAGGCGCGGTCCCATGCCGAGGCGGATGCCTGAGCGGTCGTCGGCTGGGCGCTGCCGCCCGTGCTGACGTTCGGATTGCGCGCGGAACGCGCAGCATTGCCAGGCGCCGCGGCTCCCGGTGTTGCATCGAGCAGTGCGAGCGCTTCGGCGCGCGACATGCGGGTTTTGAAGGCGAGGTTCGCGGCGAGCACCGGATTGCGCGCGGCGGCCTGCGACGCGAAGATCGACGCGCATCGCGCTTGCTCGCGCAGACGACCACGAGCCACGGCGCTAGCGCCCTTCATTTCCTCGTCTTTGTCGTCGTCCTCGGCTTTCGCCTTTTCTTTGTCGTCGGCTTCGTCTTTGTCTTCGCCTTCGGCCGGCTTGTCGTCAGCGGCCTTCTTCGAATCCTCGTCGCTTGACTCGTCCTCGGCCTTCATGCGCTTTGCATATTGGTCGTCGGTTTCGTCGTCGCGCTTCTCCGCGCGTTGCGCGTTCGTGTCCTCGTGATCGCGCTCGGCCGGCTTGTCGTCCTCGGCAGCGAGAGCAACGACCGGACGGGCCGCTGCGGACAGGTGAGCGAAGCTAAGGGCGCTCACCACTTTCGATAGCATTTTCATCGTGGTCTCTTTCTAGGTGAGTGTCCCGAGGCTTTCGACCAAGGAACGAAACGCTTCGTCCGGCGCCTGCACGGCGTCAGCAAAGCCAACTTGAACGCCGGCGGCGCCCAAATACGTACCGGCCTGGGTGTTTCGCACCTGGGCCGAGGAAAGGTTGCGATTGCGAGCGACGGTCTGCACGAACAGGTCGCCCATCGAATCGACATCGGCTTGAAACGCGGCGGTCGCCTCGGCCGACAGCGGGTTAAATTCGTTGCCGTCCGCTTTGCGGTCGCCGTATTGAAAAATCGTGATTGCGACGCCTTCTTTTTTGAGCGACTTCGATCGCTCGGCGTGCATCGCGATAACGCCGACGCTGCCGGTGCCGCCCGTGCGGGGCACGACGATGCGGTCGGCCGCGCTGGCGATCGCGTAGGCCGCGCTGTAGGCCGAGTCGTCAAGAATCGCCCACATAGGTTTGACGCCGCGCGCGCCGTAGATCGCGTCGACGAGGTCGAAACAGCCGGACACTTCGCCGCCCGGCGAGTCGACGGCAAAGCACACGGCACGCACCTCGGGGTCTTTCATGGCCGCGTCGAATTCGGCGCGGATCGCGTTGTACCCGCGCATGCCGCATGCCGCATCGAGCCACGAGGCTTTGTGCACGAGCGTCCCTTGCACGGGGATGATCGCGACGCCGCGGACGACTTGATACTCGGCGGCGCCGGCGCCTGCGTCGACCACCAGGCCGCCCTCTTCGTCACCGGCCTTCGGCGACAAACCCATTGCACCGGCAAGCGCTTGCGCGATCACTTTGCCTTTTGACGCATGAATCGCAAGCGGAGTGCCGAACACGCGGGCAGCGGCGAACGGATAGGCCTTCATGCTGCAACCCTTTCGCCGGCTGCCGGCGCGTCTTCGCCGAACATGGCGCCGTTCGGAGTCTGCATCGCGGACCACGACGGCGGAGCGATGCCCAGGGCGGCGAACTTGCCGATTTCGATTGCACGCTGATCTAGCGTTTCCTCCCAGTCGCGGCCCTGCTCTGCCGATTCCTGTTTCAGCGTCGAGATGCCGGCATCCATGCGCAGCACTGAACCCGCCGGTTCTTTGACCGGGTCGACCCATCCGCGCGGCGGGCCGAGCCATTCGCACCGCGAGTAAGCCGTCTTCGCCTCGATGAACTCCGGGGCGCCTGAAGGCAAAGGCAATTCGCCGTTCTCCATTGCCTCCTGCAGCCAGCACGAGTACATCGGCGTCGCGGTGCCGGTCGCGAACTCTTCGCGGCGGCGCGTGAGGGTCTTCCACGTCTCCATTAACGCGGCACGCGCGCTCGAGTAGTTCGTGCGCGACCAGTCTTGTGTTATCTGCTCGACGCTTACGCCGGTGCACGACGCGAACACACAAAGCATTTCGTGCGTGAACGCGCCGAAATTCGTGTTCGGGTGCGCGCTTTCGACGGCGGTGATGTCTTCGCCTGGCGCGAGCGTCGGAACGCGCACGCCGTCGAACATCGCCGGCCGGGTCTTCGACCATTCCGAGCGCAAATTCTGATACATCGGCAGCTCGGCGTCGTCGTCCGCGCCGAGTGCGTCTTGCACAAGTGCCGGGTCATAGGGCGACTTCACGAACAACCCCAGCTGCGAGGCGATCGTCGCGGCCTGCAGTTCGACGCTGTAGTAGCGCGCAAGCATTTTCATGTGTGCGAGCACGGGGGCGAACACGCCGACGCCGCGGTGCTGCCCGGCGCGATCCCGGTCATAGTCATGAAACACGCGCTGCCAGCCGTCCGGGTCTTCGCGCTCGACGCGCTCCCAGCGATTCGCCTCGATCGCGTTGTACCAATCATTTTGCTCGGCCTCGCGCAAGTGATACGCGACCGGCACGCCCAGGTCGTCGAGCTCGACGCCGCCGCGCATGTAGTGCGAGTCGAGCATCTGATTCGGATTCGACAGCCGATCGGGGTCGACCAATCGGAACGCCGTCGCGTAGTCGGCCGCGCCATAGCCGACGCGATCCGGCAACCAATAGGCGAGGCCCAGGCCTTCGCCGTCGACCAGCTTGTGCCGCAGCGCGACGCGGAACTGTTGCCCGACGGTCATCTGCCGTTCGACATCGTTCCACTTTCCGGCACTGTGCGCGAAGCCGCGCCACAAGGCCTCGGCCGCCTGGCGAAATTCATCGGCCCACACGGCATCAAATCCGCCGCCGAACCGCAATTTCAGCGCGCGATAGTCGGGCGCGGCGGACAGTCGAAGGTTCGTTCCGATGCAATTATCGAGGATCCGAGTGATGCCGCCGGACGCCCAGCCGTCATTGCGAACCAAGTCGCGCGAGCGGGCGACCATGCGGTCGCGAAACTGATTGATTTCGGCGTCAGGCGACCGAATCCACGGCAGCCAGTTCCCGATTTTTTGCGACGACCAGTCACCGGCCTCATACGGAACAGCCGACGCGCCGGACAGGCCGCCCCCGACCGGGCTTCCGCCGGTGTACCCGCCGCCGTAGTCGGCGCGCGCTTTGAACGGCACTCCGAAGGCGTCGACGATCACACTCATGTCAGCGGCCGCCATACGGTGCGAGGGGCGCGCGGCGATTCGGACGGCTCCCGCCGCTCAAAGTGTCGATTTGCGTTTGCACGCCGATGATCGCTTGCACGAGGTCAGCGATGTTCGCTTGCGTGTAGCTGACGGACTTTGCGCCGTCCCCCTGCGTGTAAGAGGCGACCTGCACCTTGCCGCCGATGGTTAGATCGAGGTAAGCCTGTTGCATGGCGACTAGGCGCGTCTGCAACACCGTCACGTCGATCCCGTCGAGGATGCTCGTGCGACGAAACATCAGGCGATCCGGCGCAGCAGTTGCTCGGGCTTCATCTTGGCAATGTGCTCCGCCAATTCAACCCGAACTGATTCGGCGACGAGCTTGCGTAGCGCCTCCATTGGCACAACGACCTGCGCCTCACCTCGCGCGATAGTTACGTCGCCGCGGAAAAGGTCGTCGTGTGCGAACGTGACGGCTCCGGCTTTAGTTGTGGTCTGCATGTAACCTCTAGATTGCATTGCGCGAAGCAGACGCGCAATGTTTCGATCCCGGGTTCTTTAGAAAGAAGGGTTATCTAGCAACTTAACGCCGAAAGTCGCTTCGACGTTCGCGTTTTGATTGGTTTGTAATTGAGCGCGAACAATGCAAATAGACCACGGCGAGGCGGGCGGAATAACGCCGCCGCTGAACACCGCTTGAAAACCCCGGCCGATTGGAATGGTGTCGAACGCGGATCCGTTTGCGTCATACAGCGGCAGCGGCGCCGTGTTCACAAGCACGGAGCTAAACGTAATTCCGCCGCTGTCGATCAGGATGGTCGAAACCGCCACGATTTGCTCGTTTTGATTGAGCACCCCACGGCAATCGACAGTGAACGTGCGAACGTCTCGAGTGCGTTTTTCGATCAATTGCGGGGTCATCGTTTGACTTTCTTTGCTCGCACAGTGCTGAGCCTTTCAAGCGGTCGAACTGTGACAAGAGCTCTATACGGACGAATCGCGGACGTTCGCGGTGCAAGCACGAAAACCGCCGGTCGACTCGAAACGCGAACCGTAGACCACCGCTTTTCAAGCGCAACGACATCAAAAGACAACCTGCCCTGAACCCGGGCCGTAGACCCCCGCTGTCCAACCGCAACTACGTCAAAAGGCCCTGTTTTCCACGTCGTCAGTGTTTTCCACGTCGTCAGTTGACGGCGAGACAGCAGTAGCAGCAAAGACACGGATCAATACTCGAAACCGCCGACCGAAACTTTCGCGTAGCCGACAGCTGCCGCTACACCAGTCGCGCCGACTCCCAGCACCGACACGCCCAGACCGGCGCCCGCCGGGAACTCGGACCCGTCCGGCATGTCGATAACGATCGTTTCGGCCACGCCGGCGACGGCCGCGTTCCCGCCGACAAGCCAGCTGTCGACCGCCGGGGATGCGAGCGTCACAAGCCCCGCCACATTGCATCGCAGAGTCACGAGGATCGCACCTGCCGTCACGACCCCGATGTACGTGATTGATATTCGGGTGGCGCGATACGTCTTGCCGGTGGAAACGACGGCGGGCGTTGCTGTTGCAACGACGGCCGCCCCGGACTTGTACCCGGTCAAAACTTGCAATGCGTCTGCGGCCGTGCTGACGACTTGCGCCGCCATGAACAAATTCGACTGATTGCGACCCGCGTCTTTCAAGTCTTGCGTCGAAACTCCGGTCGCCCCCTGCGCGCCCTTAGCAAGCGCAGGCAGGGGTGCCGGGCTGTTCGGCGAGAGCGCCACGACGAGGGCCGCGTCCGCGGCGCCCGCTGCCGCACCTGCGATCTTGACGACCTCGTCGGGCTGCTGTTGCCGAACGTCCGACATTAGATAGCCTGCGTGATCGACGCGTACACGTCGGCCGCGTTCGCGTTGTCGTTGTTCGTGATCGACCAACGAAACTTTGCGGTGGCGCCGGTCGGAAACGTGATCGAGTCGTATCGCGACGGCTCAAACAAAAGCGCGCTGTTCGCGGGAACAAAAAACGTGCGCTTCACGGTGAACGTAGTTCCGTCCCACGTGCCCAGCTGCGCCTTTATTGCGACGGAGCTCGAGACAGTCGCTTCGAACAGCTTGCCGACGCCCGATGCAATCTGCGGACCGTCGAGCACCGCAGTCGCGCCGGCTGCCAGCGCAACGCTAGTCAGCTGGCCGCTATCCGACGTGGTGAAACTCAGGCCCTGAGTTACCAACAAAACAGCTTGATCGGTCGCGAGAATCACCCGTTGCGTGCCGGTGTTCGACGCGCCCGCGCCGACCGCAATCGCATTGCCGCCCAGCTGCGCATTGTTGACCGACTGGTTTGCAGCAAGCGCGCCGATGACGTTCGTGCCGGCGGGAAGAGCCGCGACCACCTGCACGGCGTTCGTGACGCCTGGCGTGGTCTGATCGATGCTGGTTTTGCCGATGACTGCGGTGCCGGCGGGAAGAGCCGCGACCACCTGCACGCCATTCGTAACTCCGGGCGTGGTTTGGTCAATGCCGGCCTTACCAATGACTGCGGAGCCTGCGGAAAGAGCGACGGTTTGACCGGCGTTAATGTTGACGACAACATCGCCCGCGACTTTGGTCTTTACGGGCTGGGGTGCGAATACGTCTGCCATTTTTAGCCTTTAAGTTGTTGAATTTTCTTGTCCAAAAGGGATATGGCCTCTCGTGTGGCCGCGATGTTGACTCCGACGCGTCGCGCCTCGTCTTCGGTCTGAGCGATCCGGTACAGCTGCGATTGCACGTTCAGCATCAGTTGCGATCGTTCTAGCTCGATACCTTGAATTTCCAGCGAATAGTTCGGAACGACATCAGCCATACGCACCTAACAAAGTTGCTTCGAAATCAGCAGTGCTGCCGGACTCGTTTGTTACCTTTAGGGCAACCAAAGACCCAGCTGGAACGGGCATTCCGTTCGGCAGCACCAAAATTAAAGTCGGCAAGGTCGACCGAGTGCGGCCCGAAAAAACCGTCACCGAATTGACCTGCACCGCGAAATACCCGTCCCCGACGCCGTGCCCGACCAGTCCGCACAGCTGATAGCCGGCGGCCGAACTCGGGACCGAAACGGCGGCTGCGGTCGCTCCGTTTGTCAGCGCGAGAGACTGCCCCCAGGAATTCGCCGCCGGCCGCGAGGCAACCAAAATTGCCGATTGATCGCTCGCAATGACGACAGGCACGGAGGCCGCTGCCGTCTTCTGCCCGGCCGCGACAAGCATTTCGGGGTTTGATGCCGGGCCGCCAATGTCAAGTTGCACGACCTGAGTCTTTACGGCTCCGCCCAGTCGAGCCAAATCTCGAATTAGGTCGGCCCCGCCTTGTGTGCTGTTGTCAGACATTGCACTGCAGGATGCCTCGCGCGATGCGCGCTCGCAATGTTTTGATCCCGGCTATTTCGATGCAGTTGCGATCGCCGTTGCCATTGCGCGACCGAATTCGCGATTGAACTCGCGTTGCACGACTCGGCTGCCGACGCCGAACCAGTCGAGGCGCTGGCGCACAACGTGCGCGTTTTCGAACTTCACGAGCAGCACCAGGCGGCCCGACGAGTTCAACCCCTTGCGCGTCTTTCCAATGCGCAGCGTCCCGCCTTTGCCGCGCAGCACGCGCACAGCGCCGCCGGCGTCGGTCGAGCGCTGCCAAACGCCATTCACGACCCCGACTTTCGTCTGCACTTTGCCGATGTAAATGTCCGATCGGCCTTTCATTTTCGACAGCCAGTTGCGCGGCAGATTGCCGTATCGGTCGAGGTCTTTTACCGCGCCTACAGGCTTGAGCAGCGCGCGACCGTTCAACACGTTCAAACCGCCGAATTCATAGGGCTCGAGGTAGCGCGCGGCGATGTCTTTCATGAAAACGCGGGCGACCGGATTGTCTTTGCGCGCGGCGATCACGCCGACGGCGCCGGTCGTGAACTCGCGCGGGCGGTCGAGCACCTTCGTTTCATTCGTTTTTTCTTCGGCGACGATGAGTCGCGCGAGGTTCGTGACCGCGAGCGCCGTCGCGAAAGGAACTTGTCGCAGGCCGAACGCGGTGAGTTTCTTTTCGAGCGCTCGAATGTTCGACTCGACGTTAAAAGTGATCATGCGAGCCTCGACACGAGTGTGCGCTGCGCAGGCGCTGCAGGCGGGACAGGCGGGACAGGCGGGGGGTATATGCACTTCCCCG
>ENA-OBIO01000397-OBIO01000397.1-metagenomes-genome-assembly--contig:-NODE-397-length-23570-cov-21.1929_pt1 | contig 23570 bp, 23 predicted proteins | sample MGYA00153383_OBIO01 | MGnify analysis MGYA00153383 | reverse complement strand
ACAATTTCACAATCCCAATTCCGCTCAACTAGGCGCAACGATCGCACATACTCCTCCGCCTCATTGCGCTTACGAAACCGTGCCAACACCGATCGTTGACAGTTCGGTAATAATCGAATCACCGACCAAGGAAATAACCGCGCACGATAAATCGAACCTGCGGCAGGAATCAAATCCGCTGGTATCATAGGTCTACCTCATAAGTAGTGGGGCGCGATCGCCTTGATGTTTTCCAGGCAAGAGGCGATCGCACTTTGAATCTCTTTATTAAAGGACGAATACTCGTCTTTTGTCAAGAATGGGATCGGTTAGACTCAAGATTCGAGAATTTGCAGCGGAAAGATCCTGGAGCTTAAAAGAAGTATCCACGCGATCGGGTGTTAATTACAGCACCTTGAAAACTTATGCGCAATCCTCTGGAATGGCAACTGTCGATGCAACGGCATTGATTAAGTTAGCGCGGGTCTTTGAAGTCGCGATCGAAGACTTAATCGAAATTGTAGAAGAGTAACGGCGTCTACTTCTCATCATCCGTTCCACCCTTCGATCGTGGAATAAAATGACCATAGCAAAGACTATCTCAAGGTTTGTCTTTATCTAGAACTCCTGGATTACCTGCGACTTTCACTCTTAGGCACACTTCAGCAAACCGCCTTGCAAGCTGCCTAAAACATGATTCTACGATTACCCTACGCCTCGCCCCCAAACACAAACCGTCCTACCCACACAAGACCCAACCCCGACAGCGCAACTGCATCTCGCCACGACAACTTCAACTGATGCCACTCCACCCGGTGTTCATTCGGACTCGTAAAGCCTCGCACCATCATCGCACTCGCAATCTGCTCCGATCGCAGCAGTAGGTTTTTCACCAATCGTTCAGCCACCGTCAGCCCAATCTGCACACTGCGTTTCAACCCTAGCTTTTTCCAATCAATCGCCCGAGTCCGAATCGATCGCACTAAGTTTTGAAATTCTTCCAAAACCAACGGAATGAACCGCAACGACAACGTTAACGTCAACGCAATCTCCGTCACCGGAACCCCAAATCGTCTCAGCGGCGACATCAGATCCTCCAACCCAGCCGTGATTTCTTCCGGTGACGTCGTAAGCAAATAAAGCGTCGTGCTATACAACAACGTAAACAACAGCGTACCGAACCGAATCGCCAACGACAGCGATCGATTCGTAATCGTAATCACGCCATTCTGAAACAACACATAGCGATAGTCCGTTGCAGTCGGAAGTGGGGGTGCAGTGACAAGGCCCCCTATATCAGATTTTGCACTGCTACCAATCGTCTGATACCAAGGCTTTGCGGGTTCTGCTGGGAGGAGCGTTGAGGGCTGTTGGAGAAACTTAATCTCATCGGCAGGCAGGCGAACTTGATGCTCCGCGTTCAACCCATCTGGCGCGATCGAAATCAGCGTACAGACATACAAACACAGCACCAAAAGCCAGCCCATCTGCTGTTTCCAGACCCGAAACGGAATCCGCGCACTCACCGTCAACGCCATCAGCGCCGCAGACAACCCCAGCCGCCACTCCAAACTCGCCAGCAGCGGCAACAGCAAAAAGCTCATCAACCACCCTAGCTTCACCCGAGGATCCAGCCGATGCATCCACGTCACCGGAGTCTCCAAATACAATCCCAACGGCAACGATCGCATCAAATCCATAAAAAGCCCCTCATCATCCCCATCTCCGTAAGAGCACGCATCCCGTGCCTCCTCATCTCTAGTAAAGCAACATCATCAACCGCTTCCGATACGGCGTCACCAGCGGATGCTCATTCCCCAGCAGATCAAACAGCGCCAACATCCCCCGCCGACCCGCATCCTGCTGATACGATCGATCGCGCTCCACCAAGCTCAAAAAACCCTCAAACGCCGCCTTATAGTCCTGCGCCAGCGCCGACTGACCCGCCGCATTATAAATTGCATCGAGATCGCTCATCACCTCCCGTGCCGCCGTCCGCTTCAGCTCAATCAACGCCTGAACCCCCCGTGCCCGTGCCGCATACTCCTTCTCATGCTGCGGAATCTTCCCCAATAGCACCTCAGCGTCTTCTAACCGATCGCCCTCCAGATAAAAATTCCCCGCCTCCAACATCAGCTCATAATCCCCCGGATGCTGATCGAGCAATGCCCTGAGCCTCACCTCAGCCTCCGATACCTGCCCCGCATCCGCCTGCGCAAAAATCTCATCCAAAATCACGTTCAACCCCGACTTCAGATTCAACCCCTCCAAAAGCTTTCGCAACTGCGCCTCAGGCAACACCCCCACAAATCCCGGCTTCACCGCCCCCGCCATCACCAGTCGCACATCCGGAACCCCCGACACCTGATACTGCTGAGCCAGTTCAGGATTCGCATCAATATCCACCTTCGCCAGCACAAAATCATACTCCTGCACCAGCGTCTCCAGCAGCGGCATCAGCATCTTACATGGCCCACACCACGTCGCATAAAAATCCACCAGCACGGGTTTTTCATGGGACTTATCCAAAACCTCAGCTTGAAAGGTCTGTCGATCGACGGTGATTGAGGTGCCCATAAGAATTAATCAAGAAATACGATATCTAACTACAATACGTGTTAAATCCAATAAGCGCCGATTCGAGTCCATCATCTCTATATTTTGCAATCTACAGTTGCACCATATCCCCATGACATCTACCGCCATCCCACCCGAAACCCTGCCCACAACGCCCGAAGTCAGCGCGATCGTATCCAACCCCGCACCCGACCTCTTCAACGACGACCTCGGCGACATCCCCGAATCCATCCTCGAAAGCGAAACCGTCGAAACCGCCGAAACCCCAGTCCCTACTAAAGCGCCAAACCCCAACACCCAAGTCCGCATCAAAACCGACAACGGCGCAGTCTGGATTCTCCTCCCACCCGACCTCAAAAAAGAAGGCTCCACCATCAGCTACGCCTGGAGCGAACTCATCCAACAGCTTCACCAACGGCTCAACGGCGAAGCCCGATCGTGGAAACCCAACACCAGTGTCCGCATCCTAACGGGCGATCGACTTCTCGACTCCACCCAATTTCAAGACCTCAATACCGTTCTCGCCCAAGCCAACCTCCGCATCAAACGCATCTACACCAGCCGCCGCCAAACCGCCATCGCCGGAGCCACCCTCGGCTACTCCATCGAACAAACCCAAACCAATCCTATCCTCACCACCCGCGTCGGGGAAGACGGTATCGCAATCGCCGACCCCTTGTATTTGCAAATGACACTGCGATCGGGCACCGAAATCCGTCACGACGGCAGCGTCATTGTCATGGGCGACATGAATCCCGGCAGTAATGTCATCGCAGACGGCGATATCCTTGTCTGGGGAAAACTACGCGGCATCGTCCACGCCGGAGCCCGCGGCAACGCCGGAGCGATCGTCATGGCCACCCAAATGCAGCCGTCCCAAATCCGCATCGCCGATTTCGTCGCACGAGGGCCATCGAGTGTTCCGACTCAGTTTTTCCCAGAAGTAGCCTATGTGACCCCGCAAGGGAAAATTAGTATTGCAGCGGCGACTGAATTTGTTAGGAACTAGAGAGTTGAGAATGCAGAACTCAGACTGGGGGAAGGGGATTTATAGCGGCTGGAGTTTAGACGGGCGCGATCGACACTATATCGAGTCGATGATGCCGTTGTTGAAAGGGCTGTACGACTATTATTTTCGGGTGCAGACGGACGGATGGGAAAAGATTCCGTCGGGGCAAGTGTTGATCGTCGGGTCGCACAATGGCGGCTTGGCGGCTCCCGATATGCACATGATGATGTACGACTGGTTTCGGCGCTTCGGGTTCGATCGAGTGGTCTACGGGCTGATGCATTCTCAGGTGAGTCAGGCGGTGCCACAGGTTGCTGAGCTTGCGGTGCGCATGGGGGCCGTGCTTGCCCATCCTCGCATGGCTGAAGCCGCCTACAACTCTGGGGCGAGCGTGTTGGTATATCCCGGTGGGGGAGTGGATGTGTTTCGGCCTCATCGACTACGCGATCGCATTTGTTTCAATGACAATGCGGCCTTTATTAAGCTGGCGTTGCGGTGGGACATCCCTATTGTGCCGATGATTTCCTGGGGCGCACACGATACGTTAATCGTCTTGGAAAATATTTACCCACTGGTGAAGCAACTCCATGAGTGGGGGATGCCGTGGCTAGGCGGAATCGATCCCATTGCCTTTCCAATTTATCTGGGCTTGCCGTGGGGACTCGGCATCGGTCCACTGCCAAATATCCCGTTCCCTGTCCAGATTCACACCCGAGTGCTCGACCCCATCGTCTTTAAACGCTACGGGCGCGAGGCGAGTCTCGATCGCGACTATGTAGCCGCCTGTTATGAGCAAGTTCGATCGCAAATGCAAACAGGACTGTCCGCTCTTCAAAAAGCTGCGATCGGCTAGTTAATAGTGGGCCGCGCCGTTAGCCAAGCTGTGATGCCGTCAGATAGGGTCGCGGCTAGTTTTTCCTGTTCCTGAGGATTGGTAATCCAGTCATATTCATCCGGGTGGATCATGTAGCCCAACTCCAACATAATCGACGGGGCGATCGCAGGACGGGTGAGCGCAAGGTTATTCCAGTAAATTCCGTCGGACGATCGGCCTAATTTTTGGGTGATGACGTCGTGCATGAATTGGGCGAAGGGCTGGGCTTGAGCTTGGTACCAAAAGGCCGCGACGCCCTGGGTTTTTTCAGCGTTGCCGTCGTCGGGAAGGGCGTTGTAGTGGAGGCTGATAGCAAGGGTCGGTTCGGCTTTGGTGATGAGTTCGGCGCGTTCATTGGGACCGAGATCGACGTCAGCTTCGCGGGTGAGAATCACCGTTGCGCCCTGTTGGAGGAGTTTACTGCGGAGCAGTTTAGCCATTTTGAGCGTCACCTCTTTTTCAGGAATCCCGCCGTTGCCAACAGATCCAAAGTCTTCCGGTCCGCCATGTCCAGGATCCAGCAAGATTTTTAGGCCAGAGAGCGGCTGGCTGCGAGGGTTACTGCGATCGTTCGGGTTCGGCGGATTTTTGACGGAAAGAATGAGCGTGGTTCCGTCGTAACGAGTTTTGTAGCCCCATTGATAGAGCGATTTAAACTGCAAGGTGTAGGCGAGGGTTTCGGGGTTGAGTTGTTGCCAGGTGATGCGATCGAGGGTGGGATTGCGAACGAGTTTTAAAATATCGCTTTGGGACACCGTATGGTGCAGCGTCAGCGTCAACGTGCGATCGCCTTGGTTCAGGCTAAAGGGAACGCGCTGCTCCAGTGGAAATCGAATTTCAGTCCAATCCGCGAGAACCTTGGAATTGACCCCGCGCAGAATCGATCGAACCGGAACACTCGATCGGCCAATTTCTCGGGTTTCAGCTTTTTTAATCCAAACCTGATTGCCTGCGCCATAATCCAGTCGCCACCACAGACCGTCTTCGCCCGTCACCTGGGCGCGAGTCCCTTGGGGCACAGGAGTCAGCCGTGCAAAATCGGTGCTGCTTCCAGTGCGCGAGGTTCCGAAGGGTGCGGTGACTTCAACCGTGATCAGTTTTTGGGGATTGAGGATTTCGATGGAGCCTTTCGGAGATTGCTTAAGCCGTTGACCTTGCCAAACCATCTCATAGCTGGGCGTCCCGCTGGTACTCACGATTCCGCAGCCGAGCTGACGACCCTCAAAGGTTTGGGTGTCCGTGCGTCCGGTGAGAACGCTGGAATTTAGGGCGATCGCATTGGTTTGAGCCGCCACTAGGGGGATTTCACTTTGGCCGAGGCGGGCGATGACCGTAGAGCCTAAGGGCGCGATCGCCTCAAAGCAAAGGGTTTCTCCGGGGAGACGCGCAACGGACGTCTGAGGGTAGAGCGAGTCGGGACCAAATTCGAGCGTCGTCGGGATTTTAGGCTGATTGAGTTCGCGCGTCACCGCGATCGTATTTTTCGTACTGTCCACATTTTTTGGATCCTTGTACTCAATCACAAAGGCGTTAACGCCCACCGTTAATGGAAAACTCGGCGAGAAGTTACCACTTTTATTGCGACGAATAGGTTGGCCATTAATCCAGACTTGACCATTCGAGGGAGCCGAACCGATGAGAAAAATTTGGCTGCTCGTCGTCGTGTGATTATTGATCGGATAAACAATTTTGAGAGCGGGCGTTTGGGTCATTCCAGCAAGGGCAGCCAACAGTAAACCGAGACAGGCTAAGACAAACGATCGGATTTTAACGCCAGCACTCATTCGCACATCTCCTCAAAATGACCCACCCAAACGGCGGTGGTGTATACGATAGACCCACACGGATGCAGAGCGCAACGCCTTAGGTCTAATCCACCTCAGGTCTAAAGACGATCGGCGAGGGGCTGGTCATTCTGAGAGTGTCAGGGTAAAATAGTTGTGGGTTCACGGAGGTGTTGGTGACTGCCAATAATGTTTTTTGATCTATGTCTTATTGAATTAGGGAACCTACTATGGCGGGTCGCGGTAGACTGAGCTTGTACTCAGAAACTATAGATCTTCTAGAACGGTACCCACCTGGTTTTGACCAGGTCTAAAGCTGAGGTAAGACGGCACTGCGGTGAACCCTTTAAAAGTTTTAGAAAGCCCTCTCGGACATCCATGTTGGATCCAGAGGGTTTTTTGTTGCGATCGCAACAAAAAATTGAACCCAAAAAAGAGACCCCGAAGAGTCTCCTTTTGATTGCTGTAACGAAACGGCTAGTTAGATCTAGTAGGTCTCAACATGCCAGCGCTCTTCTTTTTTCATCGTGCGAACATAGTCTTTCCAGACGATGCCTTCTTTGGCCGCTTCTGCACCTAGTGCATCCTCAATTCCCGGCTCCATACCGCGTAGACCGCAGATATAGGTGTGAGTCTTGGGGCTTTTTAACATTTCCCACATCTCAACGGCGTGTTCAGCAACCCGGTTTTGGATATACATCCGACCGCCTTCCCTGTTCTTTTGCTCACGGCTGATGGCGTAAGTCATGCGGAAATTGTCAGGATAAGTCATCTGCATCTCTTCAAATTCTTGCTTGTAGAGAATGTTGGCCGTCTGAGGCACCCCAAACACCAGCCAAGAGAAGCCCTTGAACTGATACTCAGGATTTGCTGCCTTCTCATTATCCTTGAACATCCGCCACAGGTAAGCCCGCATCGGCGCAATCCCGGTTCCGGTCGCAAACATGATCACGTTTGCATCTTCATCCGCTGGGAGAAGCATTTCTTTCCCGGTCGGACCCGTGATTTGAACATCGTCTCCGGGCTTTAGGGCGCACAGATACGTGGAACAGACGCCTTTGATTGTTTCGCCAGCGTCGTTTTTGTATTCCAGTTCGCGGACACAGAGAGAGACGCTTTTGTCGTCCACATCATCCCCGTGACGGGTGGATGCGATCGAGTATAGACGCAGCTTATTAGGCTTGCCCTTCGCGTCTAGGCCCGGAGGAATAATCCCAATACTCTGACCTTCAAGATAGGTTAGCTCGCTGCCTGAGATGTCAAATTTAAGGTGCTGGACAATGCCCACACCGCCCTCTGCCACCAGAAACTCGTTAGAGACCACCTTCGCAGTGAGAGGGGTGTTGGGGCGATAGATATTGACTTTGACGTTGGCATGAGCTGCACCTTTCTTCGCAGCAGGGACCGCAACAACTTCAGCCGGGGCGGCGGCGGGAGTCGTTGGAACGGGTTCTGACATCGAAACTGAGGCAGCAGGAAGAGTTTCCGAGGTCGCAGGCACAATATTCAAAATCTTTCCACCTCGAAGCAAAATAGATTGGGTGAAGGCGCTCATGCGATTGTAGGCCACATTAAAAAACGTAGACCCACTCTGGCGAGTGCCCTTCAGCCCAACTACTTCATACCGATAAAAACGGCTACCCGAAGACTGGGGACCGCTAACGCTGGGATTAAACATGCTTAATGGACTTCTCCAGTACCTAAAACCCAAGTGACCTTGGACTGAGTGGACTAATCAAGTGGACTAACCAGTCGTCTTTAACCTAGTTAGTTAAGCATTGTGACGCATCGTGGCGTTTGAACCAAGGCTTTGGGGGGGGTGTTTTGAGTAATGTTTTGTTAACTTTTCAGACCTGCTGAGCCTTAGATTAAGATAGAGATAACGAATTTAGACGGTTATCTTGTAGGGCGATCGCGCTTTTTGGTAAGATTTTCGATAAATCAGTAGTACTAAATACACATCATCTAACCAGCCGACTCGGATCGGTCGGTTTTAGAGATAGGGTATTTGTAGTGAATTCTTGTTCTTTGAGGGGACTTATGACTAAGCCAGACCGTGTAGTACTCATCGGCGTTGCCGGCGATTCGGGCTGCGGGAAGTCCACGTTTTTGCGTCGGCTCACCGATTTGTTCGGCGAAGATTTTGTGACGGTAATCTGCCTAGACGACTACCACAGTCTGGACCGCAAGCAGCGTAAGGAAACTGGAATCACCGCCCTCGACCCCCGTGCCAATAACTTTGATCTGATGTATTCGCAGATGCGAGACATTAAAGCGGGCAAGAGCATCATGAAGCCCATCTACAACCACGAGACGGGTGAGCTTGACCCGCCAGAAAATGTGGATCCCAATCACATCGTCGTGGTTGAGGGGTTGCATCCGCTGTTTGATGAGCGCGTCCGGGGCCTGATGGACTTCAGTGTCTACCTAGATATTGAAGATGACGTCAAAGCGGCTTGGAAGATTCAACGCGACATGGCAGAGCGGGGTCATACCCTCGATGACGTGATGGCTGCGATCAATAGCCGCAAACCGGACTTCGATGCCTTCATCGATCCTCAGAAAGCGCATGCAGACGTGGTGATTCGCGTGCTCGCGACCAACTTGATCAAAAACGATAAAGACCGTAAGGTTCTGCGCGTTCAGATGATCCAACGCGATGGCGTGGAAGGTCTCGATCCGGTCCACATTTTTGATGAAGGATCGACAATAGACTGGGTTCCCTGTGGTCGCAAGCTCACCTGTTCCTATCCCGGCATCAAGATGCACTATGGTCCGGACACCTACTATGGTCACAGCGTTTCGGTGCTTGAAGTCGATGGACAGTTTGACGAACTCCGAGAAGTCATCTACATCGAGAAGCACCTGAGCCAAACCTCAAGTCGTCATACGGGCGAAATCACCGAGCTACTGCTTCAACACCGCGAATACCCCGGCTCCAACAATGGAACGGGTCTGTTCCAAGTGCTGACGGGTGTGAAAATGCGTGCAACCTACGAGCGCTTAACCAAGGCGGCGGCTAAGGTTGCTGTTGCCGTATAGGTACGCTGACTCGATCTCCTGTGGAGTGTGACACATCGCAGTTCGCAGGAGATTTTCAAGTTATGAGCCTTTAATAATGATCAAAATTTTAGGGATGGCATAGGGCGATGGTTGCAAACCGCAAGACTCGAAGTAAGCCCGTCGCGGGGTCGGCCCGGACCGCCGGACACGCGCTTCAGAAGTCTACGACAGCGTCCGCTTTAGAAGATAAATCTGATGCAGTCGAATCGAATGCAGATTCTGAGAAGATTGAGCCGACGATCGCGTCCCCTCTTGAACCTGAGGCTGAACCTGTTGCGGCGGCTGAACCTGTTGTTCTAGAGGCAAATGTTCTAGAGGCAGAGCTTTTAGAGGCAGAGCTTTTAGAGTTGGACCGTTCAAACTCAGACTTCTTAAATGCGATCGTCTTAGACCTAGACGTCTTAGAGGTAGATGTGCCGCCGCCTTCAGTCCCGGACGCTCCAAAAGCAACCGCCGCGAAGACTATCCCCCCCAAAGCGACTCAAAAAACCAAAGGAGCAAGTGTCATGACTCAATCGGAAACCCCCAAGGCCAACGCGGTCGTTGCAAAGGCAGCGGATTCAGTCAAGCCCGCCATGCAACTCGAAGCGGTCACGATGTTTTATTCGGCGGGTGAACGTCCGATCGGGGCTAGCACCATGCAGGTGTTTGGCACGATTTTGAACGGTCGTCCCATTGAAGCCTCCAGCCTAAAAGTCTTTGATATCCTACCGGGCGATCGGCCAGTGTTTGCCAACGAAGTTGCCTACATGAACGTGGGCCTACCGCAGGATCGTCCAGTGTTGGTAAGTCCTCCGGGCATGATGCACGCTCAAACTCTAATGGGCGGTCGTCCGATTTTTAGTAATGAAGATGTTACCGACCCCAACGGTGAAATGCTGATGGGCTACCTCGATTAAGAATCGTAGATTTAGCACATAAATTTCTGCAACAATTGCCGCAACGGGTTTGACGATTGCGGCAATTTTGTGTAAACAATTTTGTATGAAGAGTCAGGTCAAACCCCTTTATTCAAAAACTGCTTCAGACCCAGCAAGCTCAGACTTTGGCCCAGATTAATCGGTAATCCAGAAATCCCCTCAATCCGCGACTGCACCCAACCATCGCCCCACATCCATTCGTGAAACCCATCAATGCCTTGGCTTAACGTGAAGAGAATTCGATCGCTTTCCACCACATTGACCTCATGATTTACCGGAATCGTCCATCCCGCCAAACTTAAAAATTGATTTCCCACTGACAAACGATCGGGCATCTTCGCGGGAAACCGCTGAAACACCAGCCATTGCTGGAGTAGAGCAGGATCCGTCAGGCACGCTTTAAGCCGATCGCCATCTGCATTGACTTCGATTCGGACGTGGCTTTGTTGAAATGTTCCGAACATAATGGATTTTTTGGGTGACGGGCTTCATGACCCATGTTACCGATTTCTCTAGTGGGTAGTGGCCTTGTAGGGACTTAACCCCATAAAATGTAATGAGACGCGTAACGAAAGGTAAAGGACGATCATGGTGGATCAACTGATTCGGGCTACAGCGGCAGACAACGGAATTCGGGCCGTCGGCGTGATTACAACCCAGCTCACCCAAGAAGCCCGAAAACGGCATCATCTGTCCTATGTGGCCACGGCGGCCTTGGGGCGATCGATGGCGGGGGCGCTGCTCCTCGGGTCTAGCATGAAGCAGCCGCAGTCTCGCGTGACGATGCGAATTAAAGGAAATGGTCCCATGAAAGGCTTGTACGCGGATGCGGGACTTGATGGCACGGTGCGAGGCTACGTCGATGCTCCAGAAGTCGAATTGCCGCTGAATCTTTACGGGAAGCTTGATGTCGGCGGGGCCATCGGTGATGTGGGATTTTTGAACGTCGTCCGCGATATTGGCTTCGGTGAACCCTACACCAGCACGACCGAACTCATCTCCGGCGAAATCGGTGACGACTTAACGTATTACCTTGCCACCTCCGAGCAAACGCCATCGGCCTTAATGTTGGGCGTTTTTGTGGATGAGCAGCAGGTGCAGGCGGCAGGTGGCTTACTGGTGCAGATCATGCCCAAAGCCTCAACCGATGAGGCGCTCGTCTCACTCCTCGAATCACGAATTGCTGGATTGCAGTCATTTTCGGCGCTGCTTCGATCGGGCAAAACGCTGCCTATGATTTTGGAAGACCTCCTAGGAGACTTGGACTTAGCGTTTTTAGGCGAGCCGCAGCCCGTCCGGTTCCACTGCCCTTGCACCCTAGAGCGAGTCAGCAACGCTATCCCACTCCTCGGCGAGTCGGACTTAGCCGACATGATTGCCAAAGGTGAAACCGCCGAAGCCAACTGCCACTTCTGTAACGAAACCTATCTCATCCCGCCCGAGGACCTGCGCACGATTCTGGCCCAAATGCGATCGCCAATCGATTAAGACCTGTGGAGAAGCTCTGAGGCCACTTAACGAAATTCTTCTTGACGTAAGATAAGTTTTTGCGTAGATTTACGGAGAAGATCTATGGCTCTCTTAATTTTCAAGTCTGAAATCTATATAAAATCAGGGTTTCAGCGATCCATTTTGAGCAACTCCGCATAGAATTGGGTCAAATCTCATTTACTTGCTTCGTACAACCGGAGAGGAGACCTCATCATGAACAAAGGCGAACTCGTTGATGCAGTGGCAGAAAAAGCTAGTGTCACTAAGAAAGAAGCAGACACCATCATTTCAGCAGCGATCGAATCCATTATGGAAGCCGTGTCTGGCAATGACAAAGTGACGTTAGTTGGATTCGGATCCTTCGAGCCTCGCGTACGGAAAGCACGCGAGGGCCGTAACCCCAAAACCAATGAAAAAATGGTTATTCCTGAAACCACCGTCCCCGCATTTTCCGCTGGGAAAGCCTTTAAGGACAAGGTTTCGCCTAACAAAGCGGATTAGTAAAACCGATTCATAACGTGTATTAATAAGACGTTCAATTTTTAAACTCTTAATCCTTTAGGACATTGAACTGACGTGACACGACCAACGCATGGGGGAAATTTAGTTTGGGCAGCGACGATCGCTGACTGCGTTCCCTGTGCGTTGCTTGATTTTTCAGCTAGCATTAACCCCCTCGGGATGCCAAACTCCGCCCGCACAGCCCTTCTAGGTGCGCTAGAGACCCTGACAGCTTACCCCGACCCCAACTATACGGATTTAAAGAATGCGATCGCAGCGCACCATAATCTTGACTCAGAGTGGATTTTGCCTGGAAATGGGGCGGCTGAACTCCTAACTTGGGCATGCCGGGATTTGGCGGACTATAGCTTGACTGACCTGATTACACCCGCCTTTGCGGACTACGATCGCGCCCTCACCGCCGCCGGGGTTCATATCCACCGTTGCCGCCTCAAGAGTCCTGACCAACCGCTACTCACGGCGTCTGGGCTATCCACGCACCCACCCAACCTATCTCGTGGCATCCTGCTCAACAACCCGCACAATCCTACTGGACAGCTTCTCTCTGTACAGGAGATAAAATCCATGGTGCTGGATGATTCGACCTACGGGTTGGTGGTGCTGGATGAAGCATTTATGGATTTTTTGCCTCCGGAGCAACAGCAGAGTCTGGTGTCGTGGATTCAGGATTATCCGCAGTTGGTGATTTTACGATCGCTGACCAAGTTTTATGCAATTCCGGGATTGCGCTTAGGCTATGCCATTGCCCATCCCCAGCGTCTGGCGCGCTGGAACCGCTGGCGCGATCCTTGGACCGTGAACACCTTAGCGGCAAGGGTGGGCGAAGTGGTCTTGCGAGACACCGCCTTCCAACGTCGAACCTACGACTGGTTAGCGACCGCTAAGCCAAAGCTAGAGCAGGATTTGGCAGGGCTTCCAGGATTGCGCGTCTATCCTGGAAGCGTCAACTTTGTGCTGGTGCGATCGGAGCAGTCAGTACTGGACGTGCAGCGACGGCTGTTGCAGGACCACAAAATTTATATTCGCGATTGCATGAGTTTTCCGGAATTGGGCGATCGGTTTTTTCGGGTAGCAGTCCGAACTGTGGCTGAAAACGATCGGCTGATTTCTGGATTGGAATGGGTGTTAAGAAACTTAGTGAAAGAATCATAATTTGGGATTTTTGATCCTCTATTCACGACTTTAATTCGATCGGCCTTGCCGCACCACAATCCACGTAATCAACGGCGTTCCCATTAGCGCCGTCACCGCATTCAACGGCAACACCGATCGCGGTAAAACATTCTGCGCCACCAGATCCGCAATCAACGCCAACCCCGCCCCCAACACCATCACCCCCGGAAGCAACCAGCGCAAATCAGCCGTTTTCAAAACACCCCGCGCCAGATGAGGAACCGACACCCCAATAAACGCGATCGGACCACAAAATGCCGTCACGCCCCCCGCCAACAACGACGCACTCAACAATACGCCCAGCCGTACCTTCTGAACATCAACTCCCAACGTTGTCGCCTGCATTTCACCTAACACCATTGAATTCAGTCGCGTTGTCAACAGCGTTGCCAAACCCAATCCTAATGCAACCGCCCCAGCCATCGTCGGGAGTTGCGCCCACGTCACCCCACCGAAGCTCCCAAAAGTCCAAACCACAAACTGCTGCACCTGCTGCGCCGAACTCACCTGCAATAAAATATTCACCACAGCCCCTGTCCCATACCCAAACATCAACCCCAAAATCAACAGCGCAGATCCACTCTTCACCCGTTTCGCCGCCACAAGCACAATCGCCGTCACCAAAAAAGAACCCAAACACGAAGCTACGATCGTCGCCCAACTACCCAACTGCGATAGGCTGTCCCACTGAAACGTCTCCGCCGCCAGCACCACCACAGCCACCCCCAAACTCGCCCCAGAGCTAATGCCCAACGTGAAGGGACCCGCCAACGGATTTTGAAACAACGTCTGAAGCTGCAATCCACTCACTGCCAACGCCGCCCCCGCCAGAGACGCTACGATCGCCTTCGGAAGCCGAAACTGCCAAATAATCGATCGCCATCCCGGTTGAGTCCCATCGCTAGTAAATAGAATCTTAAGGGTTTCCACAAGCGGAATAGGAACTTTACCGATCGTAAGATGCAACACGAATAATATGACTAGAGACAACAGAGACAACAACAAATAAAATTGCTGAGGAGAAGACTTGAATTTAAATCTAGACTTCATGGTAACTGTTGGTAATAATAAAATTTACGATCGCTCATCAGTTCAGGATGAAACATCTTGACCAAATCCTCTAAAACCACATCCGGATTAGCCGTCCCACTCGCCCAATACTCATTTCCACCCTCGGGACCCATGCGAGCGGTGGGACTATACAAATTGCCTGTCTTCACCGCCAAAAACCCCGCATACCGCGCATCATCCTGCGTCACGTCCGATCGGGTCTTCCAGTTCTGACTGCCATTCACCCAATACTCCGCCTGACGCGATCGATCGTACACCTGCTCAAAGCTAAGATTGAGACTCCCCGACGTGCGATCGTCCGCCCAGATATACGCACTCCCGGCATCCGCCAACAGCTTCGCCACATAGCTATCACCGCCTGGGACATACCAAGTGCCCTTGCTCGAAAATCCCGCAAACACCGTCGGACGAGATTTAGCCAATTTTGCCCTAGCCGCGATCGATCGATATCGATCAGCCATCGGTCCGAACTGCCGCTCTGCTTCTGCTTCTCGATTAAAAAACAATGCCAAAAACTTAATCCACTCCGCTCGTCCCAAGGGCGTAGACTCCATATATTCCGATACAATTCCCACTTTGAGACCCGCTTCTAAAAGCTTTCCGTAGGAATCCACCTGAGGATTTCCGGTGCCGTAGCTCGTGATCAGATCGGGAGAGAGCGACAAGATTTTCTCAATGTTTGGAGCCGAGTTATTCCCGACATCTACGATTTGATTGCGTTTGATTTTGTCCAGAACGGCGATTGTTGTAATGTTTTTAAAGTCATTCACCGCCACCAATCGATCGATCACGCCCAACTTCTCAAGCTGCACCAAATGCGTCGTCGAAAGCGCCACCACCGATCGCACTGGAACTTGCACCACCTGATCAGCCTGAAACCCCTCTGGTGTCGGCGTCCCACACTGCACCAACGCGTATTTGAACTGCACCTTTGCATCGCGCCACGGACGGCTAACTGTAACGGTTTTATAGTGCTTGTGGTACTCAACCGTGAATCCTTTGGCCTCCTGAAGCGTCGTTTTATTTGGAAAGTAATCGGTATTGGCATCGTACTTTTCAACACAGTCCGATCGCGCCGCCAATTGCGATTGTGTCACGCTTGGCTTGGGCTGACACGACACTAACGCGATTGCTGAGACAAGGGCGATCGCAGTCCACACAGACCCAAATCGTAAAGTCATATCGTCTCTTACTGCCCCAAACTAGGGAACGGGGAACCTATTCATGAGTGTCTCATACTACAGCCGAACACTTGGATTTGCGGCTGATTTTGGAACCATCGTCCCCAATCGTGATAAGATTTGTAAATTAGGCTGTCAATTTCAGTGAACTTTTCGTCATTGAATTCGTCATTGAAAAAACTGGGGAAAGAGCCGTGTAATTCTGCCGCTGTCCCGCAACTGTGATGAGATGTGTGGGTGATAAATGCCCCCGAGTCTCTAAGTCAGAACACCCACCGATTGCTCTAGTCCATGTCCAACGCTCTGCGAGGTACAGATTGTGTTTAGCGTTATTTTTTTAGATGATCCCTGCGATCGGTCCGTCTCATGAGGCGGACCCAGACAGTTCAAGGGGTGAAACATGTCTCCGAGTAATCGACATCATCAGTATCCGCTCAAGAAAAATACTAGTTGGCAAATGGCGTTCATCCGCGACAATCTTCCGGTATTGGGCTATGCATCTTGGGACGGGTTTTCTCAAGTAGGCTGGGGATTGCTCGTCTGTCATGTCGATCGACCGCCTGCCAACACGGATCTAAACTTCCATTCTTGGCGTTTTGAGTCTGAGTTTGTGGGTGTGGGCGATATCGAACGGTGCTTACTAGATCTCGAAGTGCCGTTGGCAGAAACATCCAGTCTGATTGATGCGATCGCTCAGTCTGATTCTAGCCGAGAGATTATGTTGCTCATCCACTCAGGACGTTTGGTCGAAGCCCTATGGCTAAGGGCTTTAGCGACAACCCCGCCGGATTGTTATCAGCAGGTCTGCGATCGGTGGGATGAGTTTATGCCCGAAGTCACTATAAGAGGAACATTAAATTAATCCTGTTTCATTGACTGATGTCTAGTCCAAACCCCTTGCTTCTCGATCGTCGTTTCCAAGAGTATTTGATTGAATGAACACCGTGATTAAAAAGTCAGACTTTGTTTTGCAGCCTTACATGAAAAGTAATGACCTAAAGGCAACTTTTCAAGTTCTCAATACGGTCATCCCTTATTTCTTTCTCTGGTTTGTAGCCGTCAAAGCCGCTGCCATTTCGCTTTGGTTTTTACCGCCGATTATGGTGCTCATCACCCTATTTTCGGGCCGTTGCTTCTCGCTCATGCATGACTGCGGGCACTACTCACTGTTCAACTCGAAACAAGCCAATCGAATCGTCGGATTCTTACTCGGCGTGATCAACGCTATTCCTCACTATCCTTGGTCGCGAGGTCACGCCTATCACCACAAAACGAATGGAGATTGGGAGCGGTACAAAGGCCCCTCAGCTCTCATCTCGACCGATGATTTTGCGAAACTTAGCCCTTCTGCCCAGAAGCGCTATGAATTATTAAGACATCCTTTAATGCTTTTCCCAGGTGGCTTTTTCTACCTAGCCATCAAACCAAGACTATCGCTGATTCTAGGAAGCTACGAGTTCATTGTTCATGTCTTCAGCAGCTTGAAGCGCGATGTTCGGGTTTCTCCGGCAAAAATTATTGCATCCCACAAGTCCAAGCATTGGTATACCGCCACTGAGTTTTGGAACTATCTATTCAACAATATTTGTGTCGTCACGGCGTGGATTGCGGCCTGTCATTTCTTGGGGACAGCGTTGTTTTTGAGCGTCTACTTTACAACGCTAGCTTTTTCAGCCGCCATCTTTATTTACGTGTTCTTTACCCAACACAATTTTGAAGGAACCTACGCTCACAAAACCGAGGGTTGGGATTACTTGCTTGGTGCTATTGAAGGCAGTAGCTATCTTAAGCTAAACCCGGTTCTCAACTGGTTTTCGGCTGACATTGGCTACCACAACGTTCATCATCTATCCGAGCGAATCCCAAACTACAACCTCAGAGCTTGTCATCAAGCGAACATTCACCTGCTCTCAACGGTAAAAACACTCCATCTCGGCGATATGCTGGGATGCTCTAAGTTCTTGCTTTGGGACTATGCGTCAGACAGTCTAATCACCATTGAAGCTTTTCATCAGGCCGAACAATCTAAAGCTGAAGCCGATCGCGCTCCCCAAGCTGTGGCGGTCTAGGATTGGGCGATCGGTTTGAATCCCCGATCGCTCAGCCGTCAAACTTAAAGAGACTCATTTTGTAGAATCTTGTAGATCCGATGAAGCAGCGATCGGAGTTCTACGAGGAATAACCGATTTCCGGTATTTTAGGGACATCGGGAAACCGTGAATGATCAAGAACCCTAGGAGATACTACCTGTGAGCGATGCTATGCTACCCCCTGTCATCCAGGCCATGTTAAAGGCGGACTTCTACCCCCATCCTGTCACTGAACCCGTCGAACTGATTCAAACTCACATCTCTTATGTGTTTCTGACGGGAGATTTCGTGTATAAGCTAAAGAAAGCCGTTAACTTTGGGTTCTTAGATTTTTCGACCCTCGACAAACGCCAACACTTTGCCGCAGAAGAAGTCCGACTTAACCAACGCGGTGCTGGAAAACTTTACCTCGGTGTCGTTCCTGTGACTCAATCCGGCGATCGTTTTGCCATCAGCGGCGAAGGGACCCCCGTCGAGTACGCCGTCAAAATGCAGCAATTCCCGCAGGATGCCCTTCTGAGTGAGATGTTCGATAAAGGCACCTTAACGGAAGACCTCATTATCACTCTCGCCAAAGAACTTGCCAAATTCCATGCCAAGGCTGACAGCAACGATTATATCCGAACCTATGGAAGCGTCGCCGCCATCCGCCAAGCCTTCGATGAAAACTATAGCCAAAGCATCGGATACATCGATCGCGCCCAAACCCAAGCCCAATGGGACGCAACCAAAGCCTACAGCGATCGGATTTTTGACACTCAGCCGCTGCTTTTTGAATCCCGCGTCAAAGCCGGCAAAATCCGCGAATGTCATGGCGATATCCATTTACGTAACATCGCCTACTGGAACGGTGAAATGCTGCTATTTGATTGTATCGAGTTCAACGAGCCGTTTCGGTTTGTAGACACGATGTATGACCTAGCCTTTGTCTGCATGGATCTCGATGCGCGCGGTCGATCGGACTACGCCAACCTGCTATTGAATACCTATTTAGAAGCAACAGGCGACTATGAAGGTGCCCAAGTTCTGCCGCTATATCTCAGCCGCCAAGCCTACGTCCGTGCCAAGGTCACCTCATTCTTATTGGACGATCCCGGCATCCCCGAAGCGGTCAAAATTGAATCCGCCAAAACTGCCGCTGACTACTACCGTCTAGCCTATGACTATACCCAAACCACCCACGGCCAACTCATTGTCATGGCAGGCTTATCCGGCTCCGGCAAAAGCACCACGGCACGCGCCATAGCCCGATCGAAATCCACCATTCACCTCCGATCGGACGCCATCCGCAAACATCTTGCTGGAATCCAACTGGATCAAAAAGGTGACGATGCGATCTATTCCGCTGAGATGACGGCTAAAACCTACGATCGGCTCCTCGCCTTAGGGTTGCTCCTTGCGTCTCAGGGTCAGACGGTGATTCTAGATGCGAAGTACGATCGTATTGTCCTCCGAGACCCTGTGCTAGTCCAAGCTCAAGCTGCCGGAATTCCTGTCCAGTTTATCCACTGTGAGGCTCCAATCGCGGTGCTAGAGGCTCGGGTCGCCGCTCGATCGGGAGACATTGCGGATGCGGATGTTGCGGTGTTGAGCCATCAGAGTTTTGAAGGTTTTACGGACGCTGAACAGCCCTTCGTGAAGACGATCGATACAACTCAAGCAGTGGCTGCACAATTAGAGCTGTAAGGGAATCTGCATAAAAACAACGTCCCCAACGCCACATTTTTGGGGGCGATTGGTCCCTCTTACGATCGTCCCGCATTCAACATCTGTGACGCAGTGAGGATTAAATCTGGGAATGTTGGAGAGACGATCGTTAGGAGATGAAAATTTGGTTTTGTCGGGGAATTGGGAATTCTTTATGTAGCAATAAGAGAATCTTCACACACATCCCCGGTTTTATTATGAGTGCTCTTCTGCATTTGGACCTGAAACGGACGACGAATACGACGGTGGAGTTGCGGGTATTCACGAATAATCCGAATGTGTATGAGAGCCGATCGCTGAATCTGAGCGAGGTGGAAGATCTCGTCGGGGTGATGGAGCGGGATTATTATGTGTCGTCGTTGCCGGAAGATTATGAGGTGACGGGGCGGCGGTTGTATGGGTGGCTGGATGGGGCGGAGCGGTTTTGGCGCGGGCGATCGAACATATTTCAGGTCCGATCGTTTTGGTGATGGGGGCGGGGTTTGGGCAGTTGGCGTGGGAGGTGTTGGCGGATGAGCGGGGATTTTTGGTCGATCGGGGTGTGGTGATTGTTCGATCGGTTTTCGAGCGTGGGGCGGTGACGATTATGTCTGTGGCGAAACCGTATCAATTGAATCTGTTGTTGATGGCGGCGGCTCCGATCGGTGGGGGTGCGGCGTTGGCGTTTGAGGCGGAGGAGGGGCGGATTTTGGCGGCGACGAAGACGGCGGAGTTGCAGTTGGTGGTGGTGGAGAGTGGATGTCTGGAGGAGTTGGAGACGTTGGTGACGGATTATGGGGTGGCGGAGGGTGGCGGTGCGCATTTTGATGTGTTTCATTTGACGGGGCACGCGACGATCGCTGATGGCGTGCCGTTGTTTCAGGTGGAGACGGAGACGGGAGAGGCGCGGTTGGTGACGGCAAGAGAGATTGCGGGGGCGTTTGGGGCGGGGTTTCCGGCGGTGGTCTTTTTGTCGGGCTGTCTGAGTGGGAAGTCGGGGGTAGAGGCATCGATGGCGGCGGCGCTAGTGACGGCTGGGGATGGGGCGGTGCTGGGTTGGGGGCAGTCGGTGCTGGATAGTGATGCGATCGTGGCAGCGGAGATTTTGTATCGGGAGTTGGCGGCGGGGCAGGCTTTGGCGGTGGCGATCGCGAAGACTGTGAGTGGGATGCGCGCAAAGGGTTGCCAGGATTGGCATTTGCTGCGGGTGTTTGTGGGCGATCGGATGCCCGGTTCGTTGGTGACGGGGAAGATGAGACGGAAGGCGCAGAAGAAGATGAGTTTTGCGCAAAGTGAGTTTTTGGATGTGGGGACGCAGACGGTGAAGGTGGCGTCGCGGCGGACGTTTGTGGGACGGCGGCGGGTGTTACAGGCGGGTTTGCGATCGTTGAAGTGGGACTCAGAAAAGGTGGGACTGTGAATTCATGGCATGGGCGGCTTGGGGAAGAGCAGTGTGGCGGCGCGGCTGTGCGATCGGTTGGGGCATTTTGAGCGGGTGGTGCGGATTGGGATGCTGGATGAGGCGGGGTTGGTGAGTGGGATGGCGGGAAAGGTGCGATCGAAGACGTTGCGCGATCGGCTTTTTGACTCGAATGATGGGTTGATGTATCGGTTGCGGGATGTGTTTGAGGTTTGTGATGAGAAGCTGTTGATTGTGTTGGATGATTTTGAGTTTAATTTTGAAGGCTTTGATCCGGTGTCGTCGCGATCGCAAACTTCAACAACGGTGTTGCAATTGAAGACTGAGGCGGCGCGGGTGTTGCGGGAGCTGGAGCAGGCGATCGCACAGTCGGGTCGGGAGCATCGGGTGATTGTGACCTGTCGGTATCGGCTGGAGGGTCTGGAGTCGCGATATACGGTGTTGCCGTTGGCGGGGATGGATGCGGCTGAACTGGACAAAAAACGCAAACAGCTTGCGGTCACGGGGCTGATCGAAACGGCGCAGAAACAGAAGGATCAAGGGACCGTCGATCGGCTGACGAATTGGCTCGTGCGGGTCGAGGCGATCGCGGATGGAAATCCTCGGTTGTTGATGTGGTTGGATCAGGTGGTGTGTTCGGGGGAGGTGGATGAAGCGGCGGTGTTGATGAAGTTGGAATCGACTCGGGAGGCGTTTCGATCGGACGTTCTCGCGGAGTTGTTGCTCGGGATGGTGAGTGCGAAGGGGAAGGCGGTGCTGGTCAAGGGTTTGGTGTTTCGGTTGGCAGTGCCGATCGAGGTCTTTATGTCGGTGTGCGGAGAGGTGGAGATTGAGCGATCGATTAGTCTGGGATTGCTGGAGGTGATGCCGGAGGGAACGGTGCGAGTGTCTCGAGTGTTGCTGCTGGTGGAACTAGACGATGAACAGTTGGCAATGGTGGCGGCACGGGAGGTTTATCGGGTTTGATATAAAGAATCGAAGAATTCGACAGAAGAGCAGAAGTTAGAGATTCATCGGTTGGCGATGACTGCGGAGGATGGAGAAATTGCAGGGAGAATGGCAAATATAGTGTCGCAGAAGTTGCGTGAGACTAGTGACTATCCGAGAATTTTAACGCTGTGCCGATCGACGATCGCAATCTCGAACAATTTAGGGATGATGACGGAATTGGCGATCGCTGAAGACGCCTCTGGCAATCCACAGAAAGCGCTAGAACTCCATCAGCAAGTCCTTGAGCTTTGCACCGAAGAAAATGTACAACTCAAAGCTACGACCTTGCACTGTATGGCAGTCATTTATGCGAATCAAGGACAGGTGGACCAGGCGATTGAACTCTACCAACAATCCTTAGCCATCAATGAGCAAATCGGTAATGTGCAAGGTAAAGCCGCCACCTTGCACTGTATGGCAGTCATCTACGCGAATCAAGGACAGGTGGAACAGGCGATCGATCTCTACCAACAATCCTTAGCCCTCACGGAACAAATTGGGCGTGTTCAAGACAAAGCCGCAACCTGGCACCAAATGGCTAGCATCTACGCGGATCAAGGACAGGTGGAACAGGCGATCGACCTCTACAAACAAGTCCTAGTAATTGATGAGCAAATCGGGAATGTCCAAGGCAAAGCCGCCACCTTGCACCAAATGGCAGTCATCTACGCGAATCAAGGACAAATGGAACAGGCGATCGATCTCTACCAACAATCCTTAGCCATCAATGAGCAAATCGGTAATGTCCAAACCAAAGCCGCCACCTTGTGGTGTTTAGGTAAACTGTTTACAGATGACGATCGAGATATCGCAAAAGGTCTGGTTTACCTGAAGGAAGCCCGTGAGATTTATCTGCATTTGAAGTCGCCCAGTGCGCAGGTCGTGCAGGAGATCATTGAGAGAATTGAGAGGTGAGAATTGAGAATTGAGAAGGCTTGTTGAGTTCTGGACGCTTGCTCTGAACGATTGAAGTGCGATCGGCCCTTCATGTTCCCCTTGCATACCTTTTTGGGTTTGCGCTGCGAATAAAGGTGGAATGTTAGACTATGGACATTAAGTATTAGGTTTTCTATGTCATATCGTTTAACGGCTGTCATCGAAAAAGATACCGATGGATATTATGCTTATTGCCCGACTCTGACAGGTTGCCAGAGTCAAGGAGATACATTGGAAGAAGCGCAAGACAATATTCGAGAAGCGATCGTACTTTATCTAGAAACATTGACCAGTGATGAGCGTAAAAGTCTTTTCGATCGTGAAGTGACCACGATGATGATGGAGGTTCAAGTTGCCTGAGCAACCTAAATTAACAGCGCGGGAAGCTGAAAAATTGCTTCTGCAAGCTGGATTTGAAAGAATTCGGGTGAAGGGCAGCCATTATATCTACAAGCGTGATGCTGTTAGGGTCGTCATTCCGCTTCACAGCGGGAAGATACTGCATCCAAAAATTGTGCGGCAAGTTTTAGATGCGATCGGGTAATAGGGTTGAACCGATCGCACTAGCCAACAGCCCCCAACCCCCAATTTTGGGGCGATCGGTGGGGAGGGAGAGGCGATCGTTTTGTGCAGAGGAGAATGCGTTAAACTGAGGGTATTACGGCTATTCACTAATCCTCAATGCCCAGAAAAATACGTGACTATCGTTCTGATCTCGTTGGTCTCGGCTTCACCAAGCGAAAAGGCAAAGGCAGCCATCAGAACTAGAAACACCATAAACTCCCTCTCATCATTACGATCGCC